>OGHW01002194.1_pt1 | contig 12542 bp, 7 predicted proteins | sample 1571641 | NCBI WGS metagenome assembly OGHW01 (sample SAMEA2582066, study PRJEB24529) | metagenome | biome: Human gut stool | place: China | collected 2011 | reverse complement strand
GGCTATGACAAGCTGCAGGATGCCGACAACCTCAAGGGCGACGAGCAGCTTGAAGGCCTGACGGTCGTCAACGACAACGAATTCACCGTGGACCTCAACCAGTCCGACTCCGTGTTCGCCATCAAGGTCGGCTATTCCGGTTTCGCTCCGCTGCCGGAATCCTTCTACAAGGATCCGAAGGCCTTCGGCGAAAAGCCGGTGGGCAACGGTCCGTACAAGTTCCAGTCCTGGGATCATGACAACGAAATCGTGCTCGTGAAGAATCCGGACTACAAGGGCAACCGCACCCCGAAGAACGACGGCGTGACCTTCAAGGTCTACACCAAGGACGAGGCCGCCTACGCCGACATCCAGTCCGGCTCCCTCGACGTGATGGAATCCGTGCCGGCTTCCGCCACCAAGACCTTCGAAACGGATTCCACCGTGCAGGCCTACAACAAGGCCGGCTCCGTAATCCAGCAGTTCACCATCCCGTCCGGTCTGAAGCATTTTGAGGCTGGCACCGAAGAAGGCACCCTGCGCCGTCAGGCCATCTCCATGGCCATCAACCGCAACAACATCTGCGAGAAGGTGCTTAACGGCACCGGTACGCCGGCCAGTGATTTCACCTCTCCGCTGACTCCGGGCTACAGCGATTCCCTCAAGGGCTCCGATAACCTGAAGTACAACGCCTCCAAGGCCAAGGAACTCTGGGAGAAGGCCAACGCCATCAGCCCGTGGACCTCCGATGACAAGCTCACCTTCGCTTACAATGCCGACGGTGGCCATGAGACCATCTACACCGCCGTGGTGAACTCCATCAACAACACTCTCGGCTCCGAAGTGGCCGCCACCAACCCGTACCCGACCTTCAACGACTACCGCACCGCGGTGTCCGACCGCAAGGTCCAGGGCGCGTTCCGTAGCGGTTGGCAGCCGGATTACCCGTCCGCCGAGAACTATCTGGTCCAGAACTTCTCCTCCTCCGCCGCCGACGGCAACGGTTCGAACGATGGCGACTACAAGAACTCCAAGTTCGACGACCTGTGCAACCAGGCCGCAGCCGCCCAGACCACCGACGAGGCCAACAAGCTGTATCAGCAGGCCCAGGAAGTGCTGCTCAATGATCTGCCGGCCGTTCCGCTGTACTATGCCAATGCCTATGGCGTGGCTTCCACCAACGTCTCCAACTTCGAGATGAACTGGCAGAACCTGCCGGTCTACGAGAACATGACCAAGAGCAAGTGAGCTTGATTCACTATCGGTTCTCATCGCTGACAAGGAGGGAACGGTAATACGCCGTTCCTTCCTTGTCGTTACGACCACATTCGTTACTAGGGTAAAAAAACGGGAAAATGAGACACCTAGGGGTAAGGTGCCGGTCAGTGTGGTATTTTCCCAGCTTATTTTCATAAACCTACAATATAAAGGCACCTTGGTGCGAAACTAGTAGACTTAGCGGCTAGTAGACTTAGCGGGGCGAGTTGTCAGCCGGCCCCGTGCAAGGTCTTTTTTCACAAAGACCGATAGCCAAATGGCTGGCTTAAGAATTGAGTAATAAGGAGAAACCAATGGGCAAGTATCTTCTGCGACGTATTCTGCAGATGATCCCTGTGGTTCTCGGCACGACGCTTCTGGTGTACGCCCTGGTGTTTGCGCTGCCGGGCGACCCAGTCAAGGCCATGTTCGGTGATAAACCGGTCAATGAAGCGGTTGCCGCCCAAATCCGTGCCGAATACAACCTGGACAAGCCGTTCATCATCCAGTACCTGCTGTTCCTGAAGAACGCGCTGACCCTTGACTTCGGCAAGACCTTCTCCGGGCAGCTGGTCATCGACCAGATTGGACGCGCCTTCCCGATCACCATCAAACTCGCGCTGATGGCCTTCGTGTTCGAAGCCATCTTCGGCGTGATTTTCGGTGTGATCTCCGGCTTGAAGAAGGGCAAGTGGTGCGACACCGTCATCCTGATCTTCTCATTGCTGCTCATTTCCGTACCAACTTTCGTCACCGGTTTCCTGGCCCAATACTTCCTCGGCGTCAAATGGCGTCTGCTTCCGGTCACCGCCGGCTCGAATCCAGGTTTCATCGATTTGCTCATGCCGGCGATGGTGCTCGGCTCCGTATCGATGGCATACATCATCCGATTGAGCCGTGCGGAGATTTCGTCCAATATCGCGCTCGATTACGTACGTACCGCACGCGCGAAGGGCATGGACAACAAGTCCGTCATGCTGCGCCATGTGCTGCGTAACTCCATGATTCCGGTCGTGACCTATCTCGGGCAGGATCTGGGCGCGTTGATGGGTGGCGCCATGATCTCCGAAACCATCTTCAACGTGCGCGGCATCGGCTATCTGACCTATCAGAGCATTCTGAAGGGCGAAGGCAATCTGGTGGTGTCCATCGTGACGCTGCTCATGCTGATCTTCGTGGTGTGCAACCTGCTGGTCGATATGCTTTACGCCGCCCTCGATCCTCGAATCCGTTACGCGTGAGCTGTGGAGGATAAGCAATGACTGACATGAATGAAACCAATCTTTCCACTGCGCTGCCGGGACAGGAGCGCTATGTGGCCCCGCTTGAGGAGACTCCGCTCAAAGCCGTTGATTCCATCGACGAATCGGCTCCCGCATCGAACATGTGGGCGGATGCGTGGCGCACCCTGCGACGCAATCCGCTGTTCATCATCTCCGGGCTGTTGATTGTCTTCATCATTTTCGTGGCACTGTTCCCGGGCGTACTGACCAAGCAGAACCCGAACTACTGCAATCTCGACAATTCGCTCGACCCGTCATCCGCAGGCCATCCATTCGGCTTCGACCTGCAGGGCTGCGATGTGTACGCCCGCGTGGTCTACGGTACCCGCACTTCCTTGAGCGTCGGTGTGTTCGCCACGCTGCTCGTGGTGCTGCTCGGCACGCTGATCGGTGCGGTGGCCGGCTTCTTCGGAGGCTGGGTCGATGCCGTGCTGAGCCGCCTGACCGATATTTTCCTCGCGTTGCCGATTCTGCTTGGCGCCATCGTGGTGCTGCAGATGTTCAAGACCAGCGACTCCATCTGGAAGATCATCCTCGTGATGACGCTGTTCGGCTGGACCTCCGTGGCGCGTATCGCCAGAGGTGCGGTGCTGGAGGCGAAGAACCTCGAGTTCAACACCGCCTCCACGGCCTTGGGCTCCACGCCGGGACGGAACCTGTTCCGTCACATCCTGCCGAACTCCCTGGCTCCGATCATCGTAGTCGGCACTACATCGTTGGCCACGTACATCGTGCTCGAGGCGACGCTGAGCTTCCTTGGCGTGGGCTTGCCGACCACCACCGTCAGCTGGGGCGGCGACATTTCCCATGCTCAGTCCATTCTGCGCACCAACCCGATGGTGTTGTTCTATCCGTCCGCCGCGTTGGCCATCACCGTGCTGGCCTTCATCATGATGGGCGACGCCGTCAAGGACGCCCTTGATCCGAAGAGCCGTACGGCCTGAGTGTAAGTGAGGGATATTCGATGACTGATATGAATACCGAAAACAAGCTTGAGGCCATGCAACGTGCCAACGGTCCGCTACTCGAAGTCAAAGACCTTCAGGTGGACTTCACCACCGATGAAGGCCGTGCCGTGCACGCGGTGCGTAACTCCTCCTTCAGCGTGTATCCCGGCCAATGGGTGGCGATCGTGGGCGAATCCGGTTCCGGTAAATCCACCTCAGCCATGGCAGTGCTGGGGCTTTTGCCGGGCACGGGCCATGTGGTCGGCGGCTCCATCAAGCTTGATGGCCAGGAGATCGCCGGCTTGAAGCAGAAGGACTACGACAGGCTGCGCGGATCCAAAATGGGACTTGTACCGCAGGATCCGATGAGCAATCTGAATCCGGTATGGCGCATCGGGACTCAGGTCAAAGAGGCCCTTGTCGCCAACAACATGGATATCGACCATGAAAAACGCTCTGAATTCGCCAAGGCCTTGGCCGGCGAAGGGGTGGAGCTCAAAGGCGACGATGACGAGACCTTCCTTGGTTCCAAGGAGCTGCCGGAACTGTTGGCAACGGCCAAGGAAGCCCTAGTCAACATCGGCAAGACCGGCGAGGATCTCGATACGACCATGGCGTACTTCACTGATGAGTGGGTGCCGGGTTCCGAAACCCGCTGGCGTGTCGCCGACGATCTCATCAAGGCCGGCGTGAAAGCCGAGGATGCGTGGTATCTCGCCAAGAAGTATGTGATCTGTTCCACCATGAACGATCGCATCGCGGGTTTGCTGTCCGAAGCGGGATTGCCGGACGCCGCCACCCGTGCACGTCAGTTCCCGCACGAATTCTCCGGTGGCATGCGCCAGCGTGCGTTGATCGCCATCGGTCTGGCCTGCCGCCCCGACCTGCTTATCGCCGATGAGCCGACATCCGCGCTTGACGTGACCGTGCAGAAGAAGATTCTCGATCATCTGCATACGCTGACTGATTCACTGGGCACCGCAGTGCTGTTCATCACCCATGATCTGGGTCTGGCCGCGGAACGAGCCCAGCACATCGTGGTGATGTATAAGGGGCAGGTCGTCGAATCCGGTCCGTCGCTCGAGGTACTCCAGCATCCACAGCATCCGTACACCAAGAGACTGGTCGCAGCCGCACCATCGCTGGCATCGCAGCGCATCATCTCCGTCAAGGAGCATGGGGGCGACGCGAAGGCCGTGATGGAGCATGCGGTGAACGAATCCTCCCTGAAAAACGGCGAGGCCATCATCACCGTCGACCATCTGACCCGTGAGTTCAAGCTTCCACGCAAAAAGGAGATGTTCAAGGCCGTCGATGACGTGAGCTTCTCCGTCAAGAAGGGCACCACTCTGGCGATCGTGGGCGAATCCGGCTCCGGTAAGTCCACCGTGGTCAACATGGTGCTGAAGCTGCTCGAACCGACCTCCGGTAGCGTAACCTATGCGGGCAAGGACATCGCGGGCTTCAAGGGTAAGGAGTTGCTCGACTTCCGTCGCCATGTGCAACCGGTGTTCCAGAACCCGTACGGTTCGCTCGATCCGATGTATTCCATCTACCGTTCCATCGAGGAGCCGCTCCGCATTCATGGCATCGGCGACAAGACCAGCCGTGCCGCCCGCGTACGCGAGTTGCTCGACATGGTGGAGCTGCCGGAATCCGTGATGAGCCGCTATCCGAACGAGCTTTCCGGCGGCCAACGTCAGCGCATCGCCATTGCGCGAGCCATGGCCCTCAATCCGGACGTGATCGTCTGCGATGAGGCCGTGTCCGCGTTGGATGTGCTTGTGCAGGATCAGGTGTTGCGCCTGCTCAACGACCTGCAGGCCGAAAGGGGACTGAGTTACCTGTTCATCACCCATGATCTGGCGGTCGTTCGCCAGATCGCCGATGAGGTGGTGGTGATGCAGCACGGCAAGCTTGTGGAACATGCCACCACCGATGAGGTGTTCGACCATCCGCAGATGCAGTACACCCGCGATCTGTTGGACGCCATTCCAGGAGGTAAGCTCCAGCTCGGTCTCGACTGATGACCACAGTGGCGTGGCACGGTCTTCTCCTACACGCCTTGGGCCGCACCGTCCGATCGCTGAATCCGGATTCCCCGAACCCAGCGATCGGACGGGGCGGCTCTTTCGCATGAGGTGCCTACAGGACTGAACGGATGCCTAAGCGTTACGTTCAAGTCTTTATAAGTCTTATGCGAACGCCGCGAAATTATGAGGTGAACGGCAGTAACTGTGTAGATTATGTGAAATAACGGTTCCAAGCATTGGTTACAACGATGTAAATGAGTGTCGGAAAAAACAGGCGCCTATGCTAACACTGAAGTTTGCAAGGGGGTGTTAGACCATTCCGGCGAACCTCATATGACGCCCTGGGGAGGGCAGTGCAATATAAAGGAAGAAGGGTGCGCGAGTCATGTTGAAATTCATTGTCAAGCGCATTGTGAACTACATCGTCATGCTGTACGTTGCCATTAGTTTCACGTACTTTATGGCATCCGCGTTCATGATGCCTCGTTCCAATTACGAGTCACGAACGCCTCGTCCGCCACAGGCATCCATTGAACGGACACTTGATCTGGCCAATATCAACGACCATACATCCGTATTCGTACGGTACTGGCATTGGCTCGTGGATGTCGTGACGAAATGGGATTGGGGCCTGTCGCCGTCGCTTGAGTCCGTCAATGGAGCGTTGGCCCCTCGTATTTTGGCCTCGACCGAGCTGGTAACGCTTTCCACGGTGTTGTCCATCGTGCTCGGCGTAGCGTTAGGCATCTACACGGCCCAACGGCAGTACCATTGGCAGGATCGCGTATTCAGCACCCTGGCCACGTTCTTTCTGGTAATCCCATCCGCGGTACTTGCATTGATGATCGTGCTCATTGCCATCTTCGTCAATGACGGGACCGGATTCCGCATCTTCTACGTGACTGGACTGTCAAGCTATTCCGGAAACAATCTTCTCTTGCGAGTCGGTGACTTTTTGCAACACATCATCTTACCGACCATCTCACTGACATTGCTGGGCATGGTCAGCTACCATCTGACGCAACGCACCTATCTGCTTGACGAGATGCACGCCGACTATGTACGCACCGCACGCTCCAAGGGCTTGACCCGCAAACAGGCGATACGCCGTCATGCGTTGCGGGCCTCGCTGATACCCACCGGCGTGAACGTGGCATTCTCCATCGCATCGGTGTTTACGGGAGCGGTGATTACGGAATCCATCTTCGCCATCAATGGTCTCGGTCGTTACTTCATCACAGCCATCAACAACAATGACATCAATGCCTCTGTAGCCATCGCTGCATTCGGCGGCGTGTGTACGCTGGTCGGAGCGTTGCTGGCCGACATCCTCTCGGCGTGGCTTGATCCGCGCATCAAGATGAGCTGAGGAGAGGGACGCAGATGAGTGAAACGATGTCGATTGACAACACCAGCCAAATCAAGGGCAAAGCGGGCAGGCGGGTCAGGCACCTCGGCTACGGCACCCTAATCGCCAGACGATTCTTCCGACAGAAATCCGCAGTGGCTGGCGTGGTCCTTTTCGTGTTGCTGCTGCTTTTCGCGCTGTTTGGCGACAAGATCTGCAAATGGTCGTACGACGATCCGGACTTCATGGCACTGTCCGAACCTCCAAGCGCCGAACACTGGTTTGGCACCGATCCGGGCGGGCTTGACCTGTTCGCGTTGATCGCACATGGCCTAGGTAAGTCGATGCTCATCGGCATCATCACATCAGTGGCCACCATGGCGATCGCCGCCCTGTATGGCACAGCCATCGCCTTCTTCGGTGGCTGGATGGAACGCGTCGGCATGTGGATCCTTGACATGTTGCTGGTGATTCCGAGCTTCCTGCTGGTGGCAATGATCGTGCGCGCCGCCAACGCCAAGGCGGGCTGGGTGTGGCTGATCGTCGGCTTGACGGCTTTCGGCTGGGTTGGGTATGCGAGAATCATCCGCACCATGACGTTGTCACTGCGTGAACGTGATTACATCAAGGCGGCCCGGTTCATGGGTGTCGGCTCGTTCAAAATCATTCTGAGGCATTTGGTGCCGAATCTCGCATCAATGATCATCATCAATACCGTGCTGGGTGTGGTCAACGCTGTGGCGTCCGAAACGGCCCTATCGTACCTAGGCGTCGGTATCAAACTGCCGGACACCTCGCTCGGTCTGATTCTGCAGACCGGCGCCTCGACTACGCAGACTGCGCCGTGGATTGTGGTATTCCCGTCCGTGGCACTGGTATTGCTGACCTTCAGTATGCAACTGATCGGCGACGGGCTGCGTGACGCTCTCGATCCGAATTCCGCCGCAAATGGGCAGGTGAACGCATGATGTTTGGAACGACGAAGATGGATGGCAAGGAAAACAAATCCACACGGAGCATCCTTGCCGAAGGAGACGGCGCGATTATCCGCGACGAAATCCTCATTAACGAAATGCATGAGGGGCACGGACCGAAAGGTGTGCCGCGAGGCGATCCCATTATGCAGGTACGCGACCTGCATGTGTCGTTTGCCACTGAGGCCGGTATCTGCCATGCGGTGCGCGGCGTGAATTTCGATCTATGGCGTGGACGTACGCTCGGCATCGTGGGCGAATCCGGTTCTGGCAAATCGGTGACCGCGCTGAGCCTGATCGGGTTGCTCGACGACAACGCCGAGGTCAGGGGCTCCGTCAGGATGAACGGCGTGGAGCTCATCGGACGTTCCGATGAGCAGATGAGCACCATCCGCGGGGAGAACATCGCGATGGTGTTTCAGGACCCTCTCTCGGCATTGACCCCGATGTTCACCATCGGCGACCAGATTGCGGAAAGCCTGATCACGCATCATCCTGAAATGACTAAGGAACAGATTCATACTCGTTGCGTCGAACTGCTGGAACTGGTGGGAATACCGCAGCCTGAGGAAAGGCTGCAAAGCTTCCCTCACCAATTCTCAGGAGGTATGAGGCAACGCGTGATGATTGCCATCGCCATAGCCAACGATCCCGATGTAATCATCGCCGACGAACCGACCACCGCGCTCGATGTGACCATCCAGGCGCAAATCTTGGACGTGCTTGCCAAGGCGCAGCGAGAGACCGGCGCGGCCGTGGTGCTCATCACCCATGATCTCGGCGTGGTGGCGGGTGCGGCCGATGATATCTTGGTTATGTATGCGGGCCGTCCGGTCGAACGTGCCAGCATCGACGATATCTTCGACAAACCGTCCATGCCATACACCATGGGATTGCTGGGCGCGGTACCGAAACCTCACATGGCTGCCAGCCAGCGTCTGGTGCCGATCCAGGGCAACCCGCCATCGCTCGTCGACATTCCGAGCGGATGCTCATTCTCCCCACGATGCCCACTGGCCACCCCGGAATGCGGACTTGAGGAGCCGGATTTGCAAACGGTGGATGTCGAGCAGGGACATCTTGCCTCGTGTAGGCGCCTGCGCGAAATCGTATCGGAAGGCATGTCATACACGGACGTTTTTCCCGTACCGGACGTGGCACGACCTGAATGGGCCGAAATGCCGCGTGACAAACGGCCGGTGACGTTGGAGGTCGAGCATCTGGTCAAGCACTTCCCACTCACCGGCGGTGGCTTGTTCAGACGCACGGTCGGCAAAGTGGCGGCGGTGGACGATGTGACCTTCTCCATCCGTCAAGGGGAGACCCTTGCATTGGTAGGAGAGTCCGGCTCCGGTAAATCGACCACTTTGATGGAGATCATGAATCTCATGAAACCCGAAGCGGGGCGTATTGCCGTGCTAGGGCATGATTTATCTGAAATCAAAAGCCGTGAGGAACGTAAAGAGCTTCGCAAGGATCTGCAGATTATCTTTCAGGATCCGATGAGCTCGCTGGATCCGCGTATGCCGATTTACGACGTGCTCGCGGAACCGCTACGAGCCCAGCGTTGGAACGGAGATGACATCAACCGCCGGGTGGGCGAACTGATGGAGCTGGTCGGACTGAACCCCGATTATGTGGATCGTTTCCCCTCCCAGTTCTCCGGAGGTCAACGGCAACGTATCTCCATCGCACGTGCACTGGCGACCGACCCGAAAGTCCTGCTGCTCGATGAGCCGATCGCCTCACTGGACGTGTCCATCCAGGCCGGTGTGATCAACCTACTGGAGGATCTGCAGGCCAAGTTGAAGATCTCGTACCTGTTCGTTGCACACGATCTGGCGGTGATCCGACATATTTCCGACCGGGTGGCCGTCATGTATCTGGGACAGGTGGTGGAACTGGGAGATACGGAGGAAGTGTTCACCCACCCACGCCATCCGTATACGAAAGCGCTGCTTTCTGCCATTCCGGTACCCGATCCGAAAGTGGAACGCACGAGAAGCCGAATCATTCTCGAAGGGGATTTACCGAGTCCGGCAGAGCATCATGCGGGATGCCGGTTCGCGTCGCGTTGCCCGCTCAAGCCCTTGTTGAGTGCCGAACGACAGCATTTGTGCGAGACCGGTCGCCCGGTACTGACGGGTGACGAGCAGAACGACACGCGGTACGCATGCCACTTTCCTTTGGAAGTCGGCGAAACCGCATTCTGAAAAAGACTTTCCGGTTCCATATAGCGCGCTCCTAGCCGCGGTTGCTAGCAAATTGCCAAGCGAAACGGGCGGAAGCGTGCGACCAGCCGGTGGTTGCCAAGGATGCACGACCTTATGAATTGGGGAGTTCACGTGCGTCCAGGGAATACATTATGGACGGCGAAGGGCAACGAGAGCCGTCCGAAGAGAGGATGAAAAATGCGCATGCGCATGAACAAGGTGATTGCCATGGTCGCCTCCTTTGCGGCCGTGATTGCCATGGCCGCCTGCGGCGGTAGCGGAGACAGCCAACAAAGCGCGTCAAGTTACAAGACCGAGCCTCAGGAAGGAACCCCGACCAGCTACAAGGGCACTCTGCCGATGCCTGAGGCCAGTAAGGCCTACAACAATCCGCAGGACCGCTCCAAGCTCAAACAGGGTGGTACCCTGACCATGCCGATTACCGAGATCGGACCGGACTGGAACTCTTTCAGCGCCAATGGCAATACCACCTACATGATGGGTCTATGGCATTTGTATATGCCGTTCCTGTGGGATTATTCCGTGGACGGTTCCACCGCTAGCCCGAACAAGAACTATCTGACTGACGTGAAACTCACCTCCACCGATCCCGAGACCGTGACCTACACCATCAACGACAAGGCGCAGTGGAACGATGGCACTCCGATCACGTGGAAGGATTTCTATTCCACGTGGAAGGTGAACAATGGTCAGTCTTCCGATCTGACTCCGGCCATCACCTTCGGCTATGAGAACATCAAGAGCGTTGAAAAGGGCTCTTCCGACAAGCAGGTCGTCGTGACCTTCGAGAACAAAGTCTATCCGTATCAGGCCATCTTCCAGACTCTGTACCCGGCCCATGCCTACGACGAGAATGACGATTCCAAGACCGCCGATACCTTCACCAAGGGATGGCAGAACGATCCGCATTCCGACAAGTGGGGCGCCGGTCCGTACAAGGTCTCCAAGGTTTCGGATTCCGAAGTGGACTTCGTACCGAACTCCAACTGGTGGGGTGACAAGCCGCTGCTCGACAAGATTATCGTCAAGCAGATGGAGGATTCCGCCATGGTCAGTGCCTTCAAAAACGGTGAGATCGACATTACCGAAGGTGATCTGAGCTCCGATACTCTTGCCACCGTCAAGACAGTGAAGGATGCGTACATCCGCCGTAGCTACGACTCCGGCGTAAGTACCTACACCATCAACACGAAGGCCGCCGATACTAAGGATCTGGCGGTGCGCAAGGCATTCGTGCAGGCCGTGGATCGCAGCCAGATCACCAAGATGGCGTTCAAGGGTCTCGATTGGAACGAGAAGCTTCCGGGCTCCGTGATCCTGCCACAGTTCCAGAGCGGTTATGAGGACAACATGCCGAAGGATTCCGGCTACTCCGTGGCCAACGCCAAGAAGACCTTGGAGAAGGCCGGCTACAAGATGGGTTCCGACGGCTACTATGCGAAGGGTGGCAAGACGGTTCAGATTACCTACACCACCTTCTCCGACAATGCGGGCACCAAGGCCCGCGCCCAGGCCATGCAGAAGATGGCCAAGGACGCCGGCATCAAGGTGAACATCGATATCAAGGCTTCCAACCAGTTCTCCACCACAGTGTCTTCCGGCAACTGGGATGTCATCGGCCTAGGTTGGGGAGCTACTGATCCGTTCGGCTACTTCTCCAGCTCATACCAGCTTTACGGTTCTGACTCCGACTCCAATTTCGGCTACATCGGTTCCAAGAGCATCGATGAGAAGCTCAAGAAGGTCACCGCCACCGAGGATTCCAAAGCTGCCATTAAGCTGTTCAATGATGCCGAGAAGGAATACATGAAGAATTATGCTCAGATTCCGATCTCCAACAGCGTGCTCATCTACGGCGTGAAGAAGGGCTTGGCCAACATGGGTCCTGCAGGCTATTCCGCTGAGTCCAGCCGTACCGGCATTCCGGTGCATTCCGAGAACATCGGCTGGGAGAAGTGATTCCTCTCACCGCGCGTTGAAAACCTCCCTCCTTTCGAGGGAGGTTTTCTCGCATGTGAGTTAGTCTGGCGCTATGACGATCAGCATTACGACTTCGAACGTGAACGGAATCCGTGCGGCCAAACGCAAGGGCATCGAAATTTGGGCCGGCAGAAACACGCCCGATATCTGGTGCATGCAGGAAGTGCGTGCGCCACAGCATGAAATCGATCCGATTTTCGATGAATTTGGGTTCGAATACTCCACCGCCGGTAAGATCGCCGATCAAAGTGAACTGGACCGTCTCAACGAGGTATGCCGTATCAAAGGACGTGCCGGGGTGGGGCTGCTCTCGGCATTGCCGGTGATTGACAAGCGGTACGGCTTGCCGGGGCTTGACGATGACGTCGATTCCGGCCGTTGGATCGAGGCCGATGTGAAGACGCCACAGGGCTACATCGTCACCGTGGTATGTGTGTACGTGCATGCAGGCAATACCGATGATCCGGCCAAGATGGAACAGAAATACCGTTTTCTTGACACCATGCT
>OGHW01002192.1_pt1 | contig 12557 bp, 10 predicted proteins | sample 1571641 | NCBI WGS metagenome assembly OGHW01 (sample SAMEA2582066, study PRJEB24529) | metagenome | biome: Human gut stool | place: China | collected 2011 | reverse complement strand
TTGTACTTCGTCAAGGCTTGGGTATTTTAGGTATTTCCGCTCCGGAAAAAATGTAGTAGGTGGGAGGCATCATGGCAACTAAGTATATTTTCGTAACAGGCGGCGTAGTTTCTTCCTTGGGAAAAGGGATTACAGCTGCATCTTTGGGCCGATTATTGAAAAACCGTGGTTTTAATGTAACGATTCAAAAATTTGACCCATATATCAATATCGATCCTGGTACAATGAGTCCTTACCAACATGGCGAAGTATTTGTAACCGATGATGGTGCTGAAACAGACTTGGACTTGGGTCACTATGAACGCTTTATCGATATTAATCTTAGCAAGCGTTCCAATATTACTGCTGGTAAAGTATATTGGTCCGTTATCAATAAAGAACGTAAAGGTGACTATTTAGGTAGCACTGTGCAAGTTATTCCTCACGTTACAAATGAAATTAAACAAAATGTATACCGTGTAGGTAAAGAAGATAATGCTGATGTAGTTATCACTGAAATCGGTGGTACTGTCGGCGATATTGAAAGCTTGCCATTTATGGAAGCAATTCGCCAAGTCAAAAAAGATGTAGGTCGTAACGATGTATTGTATATTCACGTTACATTAGTACCATACATCAACGCAGCAGGTGAATTAAAAACAAAACCTACTCAACACAGCGTAAAAGAATTGCGCGGTATTGGTATTCAACCAGATATCTTGGTATGCCGTAGTGAAAAACATATTTCCGACGAAATGAAGGAAAAGTTGGCATTGTTCTGCGATGTTGAACCAGCGGCTGTAATTGAAAACCAAACTTGTGATTCCATCTATGAAGTACCATTGATGATGCAAGACCAAGGCCTTGATGATATTGTTATCAAGAAATTGGGCCTTGAAGAACGCCCTTGCGATATGACTGCATGGAAAGAAATGGTTCATAAAATCTTGAACCCTAGCAAAGATATTACAGTAGCTATCGTTGGTAAATACGTAGCTTTACATGATGCCTACCTTTCTGTGGCAGAAGCATTGAGCCATGCTGGTATTGAAACAGATACAAAGGTACATATTCGCTGGATTGATTCCGAAGAGCTTGATGATCTATCTGTTGATCCAAAAGACCTCTATGAAGGAATCGACGGTATCGTAGTACCTGGTGGCTTTGGAACTCGTGGTGTAGAAGGTAAAATCCGCACAATTCAATACGTTCGTGAAAACAATATTCCATTCTTAGGCCTATGCCTTGGTATGCAATGTGCAGTAATGGAATTTGCTCGCAACGTATGCGGTATGGAAGGTGCCACTTCTAGCGAATTCGATGAAAATGCTAAATATAAAGTAATCGACTTGATGAGTGACCAAGTAGATGTAGATAAAAAAGGTGGCACAATGCGCCTTGGTATTTACCCTTGTAAAGTAGAAGCGGGTACAAAAACTCGTGAAGCGTATGGGGAAGATCTTATCTATGAACGCCATCGTCACCGTTATGAATTCAACAACGAATACCGTCAACAATTGACTGATGCTGGCTTAGTTATCTCTGGTACATCTCCAGATGGTCGCTTAGTTGAAAGTATTGAAGTGAAGAACCATCCATTCTTCATTGGTACACAAGCTCATCCAGAGCTTAAATCTCGTCCAAACAATGCTCATCCATTATTCCGTGGCTTCGTAGATGCGATTTTAGAACTTAAAAAATAAAGTATAAAATGGGATCTATTTTATCTATTATAGGTTTAATCATATTAGCGGTTCTTAAGCTTGAACAGTTCGTATATGGTAAATCGGGGAAACAACAATCTACAACTGGCCATATGGCACGGCGTGGGCTCGCTAATTTAGCAGGATTAATCGCGTTTGATTATTCTACTGTGAGTAGTAAATCGGTTGTAGTACGTAAAAAGAAGGAAGATACTCAGAAATGAGTATCTTCCTTCTTTTTTTGCTGTATCGAAAAAACTTGCAAAAATATATCGATAAAATTAAAAATAACACTTGCTATTTTAAATGATTAGTGTTATTATATAGACAAAGATAGATATAGATTTGATGTAGGTACATCAATAGAACATATATTAATCGTTAATTAGAAATATAAAGGAGGACACAATGTCTATTATTGGTAAGAAACTCCCTGAATTTACACTTGATGCTTTCAAGAAACCTGAATTGGTAAAGGTAAGCACTGCAGACGTTTTAGGTAAATGGTCTGTATTCGTATTCTATCCAGCAGACTTCACATTTGTTTGCCCTACAGAATTAGAAGACGTACAAAACTCCTATGCAGAACTAAAAGAATTGGGTTGCGAAGTTTACTCCGTATCTACTGATTCTGAATATGTTCATAAAGCATGGTCTGATGCTTCTCCGAGCATTAATAAAATCGAATACTACATGTTGGCTGATAAGAAACACGAATTAGCTGATTTCTTTGATGTATTTGATCCTGAATCTGCTATGGCATACCGCGGTACATTTGTGGTTGACCCAGAAGGCATTATCCGCACAGCGGAAATTCACGATATGGGTATTGGCCGTTCTGCAGAAGAACTTGTTCGTAAAGTACAAGCGGCTCAATTCGTAGCTAAACATGGTGACCAAGTGTGCCCTGCACGTTGGAAACCAGGTAAAGATACATTAACACCAGGTCTTGATCTAGTAGGTAAAATCTAAGACTACTAGATAGACCGACAACCTCCTCAAATGACAACATTTGGGCACGGATCGTATCTCCAACGATACCGGTAAGCCCCATTACATGGTGAAACACTCTCCAATTCACCAATGTAAACCTCATATAACAAACTACAAACTATACGCAAAAAGACCAGCCTTTGGGCTGGTCTTTTTGTCGTAGTATCCTCATTTAATATAGGTAAATACTGCTATCCATAAAACCTTTTAAGAAAGTAGGAAATAAACCCTTGCATTTTTACAACTAGTATTCTATAATGAAATTAATTCCTAGCGATATACAAGGTTTTATACATTCGCATAGGAGATATATAAACTGTTTGTTCAAGGGACGCTAGCTTTTAAAAAGGAAGGCAATATACATGAGAATTTCTACAAAAGGAAGATATGCATTGATGGTTCTCATCGATCTAGCTGAGCAAGGTCAGGGAAAACCAGTGTCATTACGTTCTGTTGCAGAACGACAAGGCATATCTGAGAAATATTTAGAAGGTATTGTGGCTCGATTAGGAGCGGCCAGTTTAGTTGATAGCATTCGTGGTAAATACGGCGGCTATCGTTTGTCTAAAAAACCTAGTGAATATACAATCATTGAAATTTTGATGGCTACAGAGGAATCAATGGCTATTATTTCATCTCTAGATGAAGGTGTGTCTACGGATGATGTCATTAATGAACGCACCGTTGGATTCTGGGCGGGGTTACAAAATTACATTCACGATTATCTAGAAAGTGTGACCTTACAAGATGTTATCGATGGTACATACGCAAAACTAGATACAAAATATGATAATTGGGATGGCTCTATTTAAGAGGCACATAATTATATATTACATACTATTTATAATATCCATAATATCCATATATAAGGAGTGTTGATTATGTCTAAAATTGCAAAATCTTTTGTTGAATTAATTGGTAAAACACCATTGTTGGCAGCTACTCGTTTTGGTGAAAGCGTAGGCGCTGATGCTAATATTCTAGCTAAACTTGAATACTTTAATCCAGGTGGTTCCGTAAAGGATCGTATCGCTGCTGCTATCATTCAAGCTGCTGTTGCATCTGGTGAATTACAACCAGGCGGTACTATCGTAGAAGCTACATCTGGTAATACAGGTATTGGTTTATCCGCTGTAGGCGCTGCGCTTGGTTATAAGGTTGTTATCGTAATGCCTGAAACAATGTCTATCGAACGCCGTAAATTAATGCTTGGCTATGGGGCACAACTCGTCTTAACTGATGGTGCACTTGGTATGAAAGGCGCGATTGCAAAGGCAAAAGAAATCGTAACAGCTACTGCTGGTGCTGTAGAAGCAGGCCAATTCGTAAACCAAGCTAATCCTGCAATTCACTATAAAACTACAGGTCCTGAAATCTGGGGTGACACAGATGGTGCTGTAGATATCTTCGTAGCTGGTGTTGGTACGGGTGGTACATTAACTGGTACAGGTCGTTTCTTGAAAGAACAAAATCCTGATGTTAAGGTCGTAGCTGTAGAACCTAAAGACTCTGCTGTATTATCTAACGGTAAACCAGGTCCTCATAAAATCCAAGGTTTAGGTGCAGGTTTTATTCCTGAAACATTGGATACTAAAATTTATGATGAAGTTATTCAAGTTGCTAACGAAGATGCTTTCAAAACAGCACAAGACTTTGGTCATACACAAGGTATCTTGGTAGGTATTTCCTCCGGTGCTGCATTGTGGGCCGCTGCAGAATTGGCAAAACGCCCTGAAAACAAAGGTAAGAATATCGTAGTTATTCTTCCAGATACAGGTGAACGTTACTTGTCTACTGCTTTATTCCCTGAAGATTAATAACATTTCAATATAATACTAGTAATAAAGGCGTCCTGCTTGTTCAGGACGCCTTGTTACGTTATGGAATAAGTTTATAATCGAGATAGATTATCTACCGTTTTTTACAATAGAATCCATCCAGTTGAATAAATCTTGTAAATCGTAATCGCCAGCGTGATCCACACCAAATGGTGTAGCCATGTCTACACTATATCCGAGATTTTGTGCACGAGTGCCTACGATTAATGGGATGGCAACAGATGTATTGCTATCTGCTGTACCATAGCGAATTCGATAGTATTTAGCGTTTGTTGCACTAGGAGAACCAAGATAGTTCATAGGGTTCATCATAGTAACGATCTTAGCATTTTCTACATATACATCATTATTAGGCGTTGTATCATGTAGTGCTGCTGTAATCGTGAAGTGATTAGTATCGCTAGTACTTGTACCGAATAGGCTATTTTCACCAGAATCATTAGATCTAGAGTCAAATGCACCTGGTGCCTTAGAACGGCTAGTAAAGCTATTATAAGCGTCCCAATCAATATCTTTCACCATGCCTGTATTCTTATCTAAGACTAAGAAGGAATAGCGAGACAAATCAGTACCATTAGATTTAGCTTTATTAGCGGCGTCGATGATGAAAGATTTCACATATTGCTTGAATGTGCCATTACCTTTCTTATCGAGTTTTAAAATAACGCCGGTTCTATCGCGTAACTGTAAGTTATTTACATAGTCAGGGAAGTGGCTCTTAAGTAAATCTGAGTATGCTACATCATCATTTGTCAAGTTCACACGTTGTACACTACGTTGCATTGGTGCTGGTGCACCGCCTACATTCGCTTGAGGCAATTCACCTTGTCCCATAGTTACTTTATTAAATGATGTGATGCCGTTATAGCTCCATTCGTAAGCCATATCTGCAGCATCTAGGTTTGTAATCGGTGCGTAAGCAGAGGATGCATATACATCGGTAGATGCAGTAGCAGCGCCGAGAGCCTGTAGATATGGTTGGTAATCAGATGTATTACCTGTTGCACCTTGTAATAAGGAAACGGCACCGCCTGCGCTAGTACCATTCGTAATAATACGTTTTGCGTTACCTGGCATAGTCGCATCATTAGCGTGTAAATAAGCTGTAGCCGCTTGTAAGTCTACAATGACTGCTGGTGCTTTACCGATGAAGTTACCATCAGAAGCTTTATTTGTACGGCCACGTGTAGCAGGGGACGCAACAACATAACCTCTAGACAATGCATAGAGAGCACTATTTGGCTTATTATTTTCTACCTTTGGTGCCATAGGTTGGCTTGGCATATAACCGCCAACATTATTTGGCATAAAGATTGGTGCTGTTTGTGTATTATAACCATTTACAGTGCCATTATTGAAATACTCTTCAGGTATGTAAATGTTTATGTACTGCTGATCAATATCGATAGGATTTGATACATATGGGATATATTCAAATGCGCGATATTTAATCTCTTTATTATCCACCGTTCCCGTCATTGACTCGTAATTATTGATGTCAAAGGTGAGGGTAATCTTTGCAGACGTATCAGCTTGTAATGGGGGATCAATTGGCTGTGAAAGTATATTTTTTTCACCTGTTGTAGTAGAACCTTTGGTAGAAGCTTGATTACGTTCATTAACATACGATTCAGGCAATTTAGGCTCTTGATTTTGTTTTGCTTCCGCTTCCGCTCGAGCTTTTGCTTCTGCCTGAGCCTTAGCCTCCGCCTCAGCTTTAGCCTTAGCTTCTTGTTCTGCTTTAATCTTTGCCTCTTGTGCTGCTTTTGCTTGCTCTGCCGCAATACGTTCTTGTTCGGCCTTAATAGCGGCTTGGCGCTGAGCCTCAGCTTCCGCTTTAGCCTTAGCTTTTGCTTCTTGCTCTGTTTTAGCTTGTTCTGCTGCAATACGCTCTTGTTCCGCTTTAATAGCCGCTTGACGCCTAGCTTCAGCTTGTGCTTTTGCAGCAGCATCTGCAGCTGCCTTTGCTGCGGCTGCATCTAGACGAGCTCTTTCTGCATCCGCTTCAGCTTGTTCTGCCGCGATGCGTTCTTGTTCAGCCTTAATAGCAGCTTGGCGTTGAGCTTCGGCTTGCTCTGCCGCGATGCGATCTTGTTCTGCTTTAATAGCGGCTTGACGCTGAACCTCAGCTTGCTCTGCCGCGATGCGATCTTGTTCTGCTTTAATAGCAGCTTGGCGTTGAGCTTCGGCTTGCTGAGCAGCGATGCGATCTTGTTCCGCTTTAATAGCAGCTTGGCGTTGAGCTTCTTGTTGTTGTGCCAATAATGCTGCTTGACGCTGCGCCTCAGCTGCACGTTCGGCTGCCATTTGCCGGATTGCTTGCGCTTGTTCACTGCTTTGTTGTTGCATTGCTTCTTGTTGTGCAGCTTGTTCTTCGGCCAATTTAGCTAAACGCTCACGTTCAGCACGTTGTAGATCGCGAATGGTTAATGTCCGTTTTGCTACAACTGCTTTAGTCGTTGTCGTGTTAGCTACTACCAGTGGCGTTGTAGATTGCTCTTGTATAACAATAGGTGTACGTTGTACTTGTGTTGTTTGTGTTTGTTGCTTGCCATCTACTTGTTTTTGAATGGTAATCGGTTCAGTTTTACGTTGTACATTGATTAAACTATGCATTGCCAATGTTGGTTCCATCATAGTATTCGTTTGTTTATTAACAACGTATTGTGGTTGTGAAACGGCTCTATATTGTTCCTCTAAAGCTTTAGCCGTATCTGGAACCGGTACTGGGCGCACACGAGGGACCATAGGCGTTACTTTTGGAGTTGATTGTACTGTACCACCTTGTTGTATTTGTACATTTTGTGCAACTGCTGGTTGAGGAGTAATCACTGTTGGCTGTGTAGTTGGTGCCGTAGGTTGAGTATCCATTGGTCGCACGACTGGAGTCGCTACATTATTAATAGTTTCTGTCGTTGATTCAGAAGTAGTCTTAGATCCTACTAAATCATTCATGTTAAGGACCGGAGCTGCGTGAGCAACGCCACCCAATGCTGCTGCTGCAAAAAACGCAGCAGTCACTTGACGTTTCTTAGATGATTTCATGAATTATTCTCCGAACTAGATTTCAAATAATAATTTATAATTTTAAAAATTATTTATATTTATATAGTTTATCATAAATATGGTTAATTGTACAATTCTCACAGATATAGACTATATCAAGATAAAATGGTATTACAGGGAATTAGAAATTTAGAATTAAATTTAAAATCATATATTATGGAGGTATAATAGCTGATTAGAGAACAGAAGAGAAACTAAATTATCCGAGTTTTGTTTTTAAAGGAGAGAACATGTTTAGAAAATTCTTATTAGCATGTATGGTGATGGCTACTTTCACCATGCAAATTCAAGCTATTTCAATTAATGAATTAAATAGCTCGCCGCAGTTTAAAAATGTGTATCAAAAATCGTATCCCTATGGAGAGGGTTCTTTACAAAATAGGATGACAAGTTATTTAAATACATATTCTGTAGAGTCTCTAGAATACGCAGCACCACACTATAAATTAAAAGGTACTTTTTATACTGTTTATGAATCTCCTCGAAGTACATCTATTACAGAATATGAATTAACTACTACCTATGATACGAATTACTCATTAGGGTCCTTAATACAAGCTATGAATGTTGTAAAGCCATCACCATCTATGTATGCTGTGATTAAGGCTGCACAGGATGAATCAGGGATACAAGTCGAGTTACAAGAGGTGAAACGATATAATGGGGACGGTACAGAGATTACTAGTAAAGCTCCTTTAGGGCATCAATTACGTCCTATAGATCGTGGCCGGTTTGATGAAGACTTATTTGCTGTAGCAGACGCTATGTTTACTGTAGCGTATCAGCAGCATTTTGACGATGTTGTAGTGAAATGAGGTGCCTTATGAAACATTTTGTATTTCTTGTGGCACTGGTATGTGTTTTGTGTGCTTCTTTAAATTCTGTGAAGGCTGTGTCCAATACTGAGTTGCAAGATACTAGTCGTTTTGCACGAATTATATCTAAAGGTGATACAGGTGGTGGAGATGGTAAATATATTGAATTAAGTACTATCCGAGATAATTCTACAGATGCGCATACAAAAAATATAGAGGCTAAGATATATGTTGTATTGCCTTCATCTGATTTAATTAGGGAATACAAGGTTCGTTATGACTATGACTTAAACCTTTCCTTTGCTAATATGGTAGCTAAGGCACCGGAGCTAAAAACAAGGCTACCTGATTTTTCTTTAAATGAACTATGGAATATAAAAATGATGGAATCTGGTATTGTAGGGATGGTATTAAATCAACAGGATTACACTCTTAATGGTGAAAGTAAACCAACACAACCAGCTCTTAAAGGCTATGAGAATGTTACATTCTTAACACCTACGGACTTTGATTTTGAAAGCTATCATGTTGCTAATCGCATATTTAAAATGGTGTATGGTACATTTTATGATGATGTAATCCGATAATTAGATAAAAATATAATTTATATATACAAACACCCTATGTCAGTATTGTGACATAGGGTGTTTTGCATACATTAGTTATTAGTCAGTTATTTATAATTATTAAACTAATTAGTCTAATGATGATATTATTTTTTGAGTTTTGGTTTTACAATAGCCAAGATAATACAAGCTACAACGGAACCGATTGCAATGGATGCAAGGTAAAGAAGTGGATTGCCGATTGTTGGTACTACGAAGATACCGCCATGAGGTGCACGTAATGTACATTCAAAGAACATGGATAATGCACCAGCTGTACCAGCACCGATGATGCAAGAAGGCAATACGCGAATAGGATCAGCTGCGGCAAATGGAATAGCCCCTTCTGTGATGAAGGAAAGGCCCATGATGTAATTTGTAATACCAGACTTACGTTCTGCTTCTGTGAAGCGGCTAGGGAAGAATGTTGTACAAAGGGCAATCGCCAATGGAGGAACCATACCACCAGCCATAACAGCTGCCATAATACCATATTCACCAGTTGCAAGAGCTCCTGTACCGATAACATAGGCTGCTTTGTTGACAGGGCCACCCATATCAACAGACATCATGGCACCGAAGACAAGACCTAATAATACGCGGCTAGTAGTGCCCATTGTTTGCAAGGAGTTCATAAGCCATTCGTTCAAGGCGGATACTGGTGGATTGATGATAAATGTAATCGCGATACCAATGAATAAGACGCCCAGTACAGGGTAGAAGAGTACTGGTTTTGTACCTTCTAATGCTTGAGGTAATCCGGATACGAGTTTCTTAACTAACAGTACTAAGTAACCTGCTGCAAAGCCTGCAATCAAGGCACCGAGGAAACCAGAACCGCCTTGGCTTGCTAACAAGCCACCAACGAAACCAGCTACAAGACCTGGACGGTCTGCAATACTCATAGCGATGTAACCTGCTAGAACAGGTAACATAAATCCAAAGGAAGCACCGCCGATTTTCATTAGGAATGCTGATAATGGTGTGCCAGAGCCAAAGTTTTTGGCGTTAGCTGGATCGAATGTATCAAATAGGAATGCGAGAGCGATTAGGATACCACCGCCGATAACGAATGGCAACATGTGAGATACGCCATTCATTAAATGCTTGTAGATTTGACGACCAAAGCTGTCCGCCGCATCAATGGAAGATGCGGCACTGTCTTTATCTGATTGGGACGCATGATATACCGGTGCTGTACCAGACATAGCTTCACGCAATAATTCTTCTGCTTTATTAATGCCGTTTGCAACCTTAGTTTGAATCATTGGCTTGCCATCAAAACGAGCCATTTCAACTTGGCGGTCAGAAGCGACGATGATGCATTTAGCATGCTCGATTTCTTCCGCTGTAAGTGCATCCTTAATGCCAGAGGCACCATTTTTTTCTACCTTTAAAGAGATGCCCATTTCCTTAGCTTTACGTTCCAAGGATTCTGCAGCCATGTATGTATGAGCAATGCCAGTAGGACAGCCTGTAACAGCTAATACTTCGTAATGTGGATTATCTACAGATACCTTAGGGACTACCTTTTCGATAGCCTCTGTAGCTTTTGCTTCGATAGCATCGGTAATGCTGGTTGCTTTTTGATCCTCTGTTGGCTTGATATATCCTTCTACAGATGGGTCAAAGTTTCCTTCTTCTTTAGCTGTAATGAGCTCTAAGAATCGATCAACAGTAGCCGCTTGAATTAGGGCTTCTTTGAAGTCTGGGTCAATCACCATAGTTGCTAGTTTGCTCAATACCTCTACATGAGTGTCAGCGGCGCCCTCTGGAGCCGCAATCATGAAGAATAGGCGGGAAGGTTGACCATCTAATGCTTCAAAGTCTACTCCATTAGGTACAACCATAGCGGCGAGGCCCGCTTCTTTTACGCCTGCAGATTTAGCATGTGGTGTGGCAATACCGTCGCCAAGGCCTGTAGAACCAGACTCTTCACGAGCGAACACTGCTTTTAAATATTCTGCCTTGTCTGTCAAGTGGCCGCCTTTGTCCATCAATTCACCTAAGGTGTAAATGGCGTCAGCCTTTGTGACAGGATCTGCATTCAGCAGGATAGATTGAGGTTTTAATAAATCAGTGATTTGCATATATGTACTCCTTGATGCAAATAAAATATAAAACTAGTTAACTCGTACTTGTGAAAGTAGTGCTTCTACTTCTGCTAGTGTAGCGAGGTTTTCAGAGTAAGCGGAGGCAGAGCCACTGGAGATACCCCAGTAGAGTGCTTCTTGTAAGGCTCCTGTCTTTTCATAGCCCGTAATAAAGCCGGCTACCATGGAGTCGCCAGCGCCTACGGAATTCACAAGTGTTCCTTTAGGGGCTGGACTGGTATATACCGTACCGTCAGCGGACACCAAAATAGCACCATCACCAGCCATGGAGATGAGCACGTGTTGTGCGCCTTTCTCTTGCAATGCTTTTGCTGCTTCTACAAGCTGATCTTTTGTAGATAAGGTGCGACCAAAGATTTCACTAAGCTCGTGATTATTTGGCTTAATTAAAAATGGTTTATAAGGCAAGACTTTTGTGAGTAGATCCTTTGTAGCATCAACTACGATACGAATATTTTTATGTTGTAAGCGCTCCATAATGAGTTCGTACATATCGCTTGGTAAGCTAGAAGGAATGCTACCTGCAAGGATCAAAGTATCCTGCTCAGTTAATGTATCGAGCTGTTTGTAGAGGGCTTCTAGTTCGTCGTCTGCGATGATGGGACCACGGCCGTTAATTTCTGTTTCTTCGTCAGAGGCTTTCACCTTAACATTGATGCGAGTTAAACCTTCGCGAAGACGGATGAAATTTTCTTTCACACCGAATTGGTTCAGTTGTGTTACGATTTCCTCCCCTGTAAAGCCTGCAATGAAACCGAGTGCCGTTGTATCCATGCCTAGGTTGTTGAGCACGATGGATACGTTGATACCCTTGCCGCCACCGAGAACGTACTCTTGTGTGGTGCGATTAATGGTGCCCGTCTTGAGTTGATCAAGACGTACGATATAATCGAGGGCTGGGTTAAAGGTAATGGTGTAAATCATACAAATTCCCCTTTAAGATAAATGAATTAGCCTATGATTGGTTAATCTTGTAATTAGTGTAAATTTGATTGATTTTGTAATTAACGTATAATTGGTTGATCTTGATTCCGTAGTCGTAACCAGTAAAGGAGCGGTACGAGGTATAGGAAGAAGGCGAATGGTACATAGCCAGCGGTGCTAGTACCCATCATAACTACAGGTACGTAGGCAGCGATGTTCCATGGTTGTAATGGAGCAATGACGATGCCACTATTTTCAAAGTCGAGCATCACATCTTCGTCCTGAATGCCTCGTTGTGCGTAGGTAATGCGCATAATAGAGTGGGTCATCACTACTGCAATAGCTTGACTACAACCTACAGCACCTGTTAAAAAGGCAAGACCTACGTTTGCAGCAAATACATCGCTTCGTGTTTTTGCTCGCTCTAATAGTTGTCGAATATCGTTCCAGAAGCCAACCCCTTCGAGCATGCCTGAAATGGCAGTAGCCATAAAAATTGAAAGGGTAGGGATAAACATCG
>OGHW01002187.1_pt1 | contig 12579 bp, 11 predicted proteins | sample 1571641 | NCBI WGS metagenome assembly OGHW01 (sample SAMEA2582066, study PRJEB24529) | metagenome | biome: Human gut stool | place: China | collected 2011 | reverse complement strand
CGGCCATCCGGGCCCTGATGCAGCGGATCACCGTCCAGGAAGATCCGGAATTGACCGCAGCTTATCCCGGCCACTGGAGCTGCCGGGTGAAGATCCGTCTGCAGGACGGGCGGGAGCTGGAACAGTTCATCCAAGATCCCACCGGGTCCTATCGGAAGCCTCTGCCCCAGGAAGCCCTGCTGAACAAGGCGGAGGGCCTGCTGGAACATGTTTATCCCGGACGGGGACGGCAGGTGGCCATCAAACTGCTCCATCTGGGAGAAATGGAACGGCTGCCGGAGATATAAAAAGCGTGTCAGCGGTCAGCTGTCAACGGCCAACTGCCGAAGGATGCCAGCTTCGCTGACTTTGAATAGAGGAGGAATACAGCATGGAACATATGGACGAAATGGGTTACGAAGAACAGGTCCGGGAAGAAACCATCCGGAAGGCCATGGAGAGATTCGGGGCTCTGATCCGGGAGGATTTCAAGCGGATCGAAGCCATGAAACAGGCCCCCGGCCGGAAGGACTTCAAGAAGCTGGATCACATCATGATCTATTTTCTGATTGCCGGAAGCTATACTCCGGTCTGCATGCTTGTGCTTCCTGCACGAACCGGCACTCCTCTGTGCGCTGTCGTCTGGTGTCTTGCATTTGCCGGACTGTTTCTGACGATCTGCTGGGTAGATTCCCCGAAATGGCTCAATTCCACCATCTACATTGCCATGGGCTGGCTCTGCATCTTCGCGATCCGCAGCATTTATCATTTCATGAGTCCGCAGGCATTTACCTGGCTTTTTGCCGGTGGTGTTATCTACACGATCGGCGGCGTGATCTACGCCCTGAAGCTCCCGGTATTCAATAAGCTTCATCCGAGCTTCGGCGGACATGAGATCTTCCATCTGTTCGTGATGGGCGGAAGTCTGTGCCACTTCATTATGGTTTACGGCTATCTGCTTTCATAAGCCTTAAAATTACGCTTTACTGCTATCTGCTTTCGTAGACTGCAAAATTACGGTTTACGGCTATCTGCTTTGATAAGCCGCAAAATTATATTTTCTTAGAACCGCAAAATCGCCGGCTCCGGTAAATACCGAAACTGGCGATTTTAATTTTGCTTTTGTATTAAAATGATTATTTCATCTCCACAATCTGAATATCCTGCGTCCAATCATAATATGGTGTGATGTTCTGATCGACCGTTTCCAGATTCACTCTGGCTGTGCTAAACACCGTCAGATTGCGCTCCTGATATACCGGAACAACCACTGCCCAATCCAAAATCTTATTATAGCTCTGCGCATATAGATCAATGCTTTTCTTCAGCGGAACAGTATCCATCCCTTCCTCAATATACTCATCCAGATCACTGTCCTTAATATGCAAATAATTGCGGCTTCCTGCCGTTTTATTCTTCTTTTGACGACTGTGATACATGCGGTACATGTCTCCGGAAACAGATGTCTCCTCCTTTCCGCACCATATCTGCGCTTTCCCCTGCTTCAGATGCTTTGTCAGCCTTGCAAGACTGCAGTGTTCCTTTAATACCAGCTTAATGCCGATCTGTTTGAACAGCTTCTGTGCATTTCTTGCAATCGTGAGCATTCCTTGTTCCTGCGTGTCATCAGGAATATAGATCGTATATTTCTTTCCTGTGTTCTCCGGAAATGCAGTAATCTTTCCGCTTTTCGTCTTAAACCCGGCTTTCCTGAGATAGCCGAGTGCCGCTTTGCAAGCTGCAGCTTCCCGCTCTTCCACGCTCATATTACTGTTGTAGATGCCATTGCCACCCACATCCTCACTGTATGCCTGTTTATATTCCTCATCCTCCGGCTGCGGCACGGACCAGGATATCTGAGAGGCAGGATAATCAATCTGCGCTGCTCCCTTCTGACTCAGCTCGATCATATTGCTTCTGTTACAGCTAAACAAAATAGAAAAGGCTTTTCTCATATTCTTGGAACGGGTGCTGTCCGGCTTGTCATCAACACAAACCTGATCCGCATTCATACCAATATAATGATAATAATCGCCGTCCAACAACTTGCCTCCATAAATACGCCCTGTCAGCTTCCCGCTAGAGTTTGCGTCAGTGATCAGATCCATCGCCTGATTCGTTGCCTGCATGGTCACGACGTCAAAATCCCCGTTCTCCAATGCTTCCAGCTTACGCACATCGGACATGTTCCCAATCTCCTTAAGCTGGATAAATGCAGTCTGCGGACATCCACGGTAATATTTCTCGTTGGCTTCGTAATACACGATTCCCTTCTCGTACTTGATAAACCGATAAGCACCGGCTCCAAACGGTGCATTTTTCTTCTTGGTCAGACCGGACAGATCACCCTTCTTAAACCCAAAGCTGCCTGCCAGAACATTAAAAATGTGTCTGTTTCCATAGAAATTCAGGGAGCATATCGGGATATTCAACGCCTGATATGCGTCTCTGTCATAGCCCCTGACCGTCACCTTTACTTTGTAATCGGTCATCTTCTCAATACCGGAAATATCAAGTGCAGAAGCCGACTTGCGATACTTCTGTAAACCGAGGATCGGCAGGCTTCCAAAGGTCTCCTCTCCCTGATAGCTGCTGTCCGCAAAAGCGTACATAGAAAAGATGACATCATCAATTGTAACCGGTGTTTCATCGCTGAAGGTCAGATCCTTTCGCAGCTTTATAATATAAGAGGTTGTATCCTTCTCTCGATCCCGCTTCACCTTAAGATTAGCAGGTCCCTCATAACTGAAGGTCTCACCATTGAAGCGACGCTTCTCTCCCTTGATCGCATGCTTTACAACAGCACCCTCCCGGTCAAATGTCAGCAGACGAAGCTGTGTCATATCAACGGCTGTCCTGTCGTCATCTGTCTCCACGGTAAATGGATTAAATTTCTTATCAAGCTTATTGCAGGCAACCACAAGAGGAACATCCGACTTGTCCTTTCCCTTGCCTCCCGCTTCCACCTTTGGCACCGGCGTTGCCTTCTCCGAAGTTGCATCCTCCGTCGCTGCCGGCTTGTCCTTTTGATCCTTTTTATTCCTAGAGCATCCAACACCACTGACCGATACGCATAAAATCAGAGCCAGTGCCAGTCCCTTTCTCCAAATATGTCTCATAATTACCTCCAATTACTGTTATCATGTCTTCTCCAATGACCGGCTTCCCCTTTTGTGTCAGCCACATACTCTTGTTTAGAATACCACACAACTTATTTTTGAGCAACCCAAAAGGGCTGCCCGGCAGGTTTCCCTGTCAGACAGCCCCATATACAATGAGAAAGAGAGGATCATTGTACGATTAGGTCCTGCCGGGTATCGCTACCCGGGGCAAAGAGGGCATCAGCCCTTTACGCTTCCCAATGCAACACCCTGTACAATATGTTTTGAAAGTATCAGATATACGATGATAACCGGGAATATAGAAAACGCGATCATCATGTAAACCTGACCCATATCAAACTTCAAAAAATCTGCACTACGCAAGTTCGCGATCAAAACCGGAAGTGTCTTTTTCTTGTCATCCGTCAAGATCAATGACGGAATGAAGTAGTTATTCCAGCTTGTTACAAATGCGAAGATTGCCTGTACTGCAATTGCCGGCTTCATAATAGGAAGGATCATCTGATTGAAGGTACGGAACTCTCCGGCACCATCAATACGGGATGCCTCAATGATCTCAATCGGCAGTGAAGATTCCATATACTGCTTCATGTAGAAATAAGTTACCGGTGAAGCCACAGCCGGTACGATCAATGGAATAAAGCTGTTCATCAACCCCATCTTTGTCACTAACTGCAGGAAACCAAGAGCGGTAACCTGAGTAGGGATCATCATGATCATCAGGATGAAGGTATGCATAAACTTCTTTAACTTAAAGGTATACACATGAAGTGCATACGCTGTCATTGTCGAAAAATATGTAGTCAATAAGGCACTGAATGCAGCGATAACCACACTGTTGACCAAACCGTTCCAAACCGGCTGGGAACCATGAATAATCGTGTTATCAAAGTTCTTCAGGAAGTTTGTTCCCGGCAGAGCATGGAATCCTAACTGAATCTCACTATGTGTTCTGGTCGCATTTACAAAAAGTACATAGAACCAGAATAAACAAAGGATCGTAATAAGAATCAGAAAGATGTATGCGATCGCACGACGCGCATGAATGCCAAATCCCTCTTTTGTAATCTCATCACTTGGTGTTCTTGAATTCGCCATCGTTACGCCTCCTTTTTCTGTGCAAATGCCTTGAACACGATCAAGCTCAGGATACCCGTGATAATAAACATTACAACGGACAACGCACCACCCATACCGTAGTTCTTACTGAACAGGTGTTTATTCAAGTACATGATCAGTGTCATTGTGGTCTGTGTTGGCTGACCGGTTCCGTTTGTCAAGATCTGCGGAACATCGAACATCTGCAAACCACCAATCAAGGAAGTAACTAAAACGTAAACCATAATCGGTCTTAACAGTGGCATGGTAATCTGCCAGAATACCTGGGTAGATGTTGCTCCATCCACCTCGGCAGCCTCAAACAGTGATGGATCGATACCCATCATACCTGCCATCAACAGGATTGTTGTATTACCAAACCACATCAGGAAGTTCATTAATGCAACAAGTCCTCTTGCGCTCCATTTGTGTGATAAGAAGCTGTATGCTTCGCTGATCACACCGACATTCTGAAGCATTGCATTTACCGGACCGGTATCTGCAAACAATGCGAAGAACAGCATTGAGAATGCGGATGCCATGATCAAGTTTGGCAGATAGATAACTGTCTTAAAGAAGCGGGAGCATTTCAGGTTCAATCGCATATCGGAGAACCATGCACCCAGAATCAATGATACGATGATCTGTGGAACAAATCCGAGTACCCACATGATCAGGGTATTTCTTAAATACAACCAGAAGTATCCTCCAGCAAATAATTCCTTGTAGTTATCCAATCCCACGAAGTTCGGTCCGACCTGAATCAGTCCGGAACGGTAGTTCTCATAAAAACTGTTATAGATGGTACTGATCAAAGGAATCAACTGGAAAATAACATAAACAACAACGAATGGAATTAAGAAAATATATCCCCATTTATTGTGTTTTTCAACTTTTCCTCGTCTCTTTGGAGATGTGCTCATTTCTTTTTCTCCCCTTTTTTAGGTATAAAATGTGCCTGCCTACATCCGTAAGCAGGCACATCCAGATTCATGTTACACTATGTACGCCTGTGTGATTAGTGTGTCAGCTCAGGGTACTTAGTCTCAACTGCCTGATAGAACTGCTCCAGAGCTGAATCGTAGTCAGCATTGCCATCGAAGTAATCCTTCATAGCGTTCTGGAACTCCTCGTTACATCCCTGATCATAAGATGACAGGTTGCTGAGGTCGATGCTCTCAATACCATCACAGAAGATTGGAAGTGGATTCTGTCCGCCAAGGATAGAATTCTTGAAGCTCTTATCCTTAGAAAGCTTATCCATTGCAGCCTTGTTGTTAGCGAAATCATTATCCTTCTTAACGATATCAGTCATGATAGACTCATCTGTTGTCATCTTCTCAATGATGTCCTTAACAAGTGATGAATTATCTGTGCCATTAGCACCACAGATCCATGTACCACCCCAATAGAAGCTCTGAGGTCCCTTGCAGAGAGCCCAGCCGCCGTCCTTACCAACGGAACCGTCCTTAGCAGCGTTCATAGAGAAGTTGAAGAACCAAGCTGGTCCGAAGTAAGCGAATACGTTACCGTTCTTCATGAAGCCCTTGCTCCAGTCAGAAGACCACAGCTCATATGTAGATGTCTCTTTGTTATCAACCATTTCCTTAGACATGTCAACCCATGTCTTGATGTTCTCATCGATGTTGATCTTGCCATCCTCTACCCACTTAGATGTTACGTTGTTAGAGAATACACGGTATGCATCGTTTACAGATGCTGTTGCAAGATATCCTTTGTCTTTCAGCTTAGCTGCTGCATCCTTGAATGCATCCCAGTCAGAGAAGATCTCCTGAATCTTATCAGGATCGTCTGTACCGAATACCTTCTTAGCGATGTCACGACGGTAGATCATACCAGCCGGACAAGCCTGCCATGAAGATCCCTTAAGAGCTCCCTTAGAATCTCTTACGATATCCTGTGTGTACTTGTACTGATTTGAAAGTGAATCCTCAGAAACACCAAGATCATTAACAACGTCTACAGTGTAATCAGAGTTAACATACTTCAGTGCGTAATCAGCCTCAACGAGGAACATATCAACCTTATCATCCGCCTTAGCATCTGCCTGGTTCAGAAGTGCCTGATCCAGTGCCTGCTGATAAGCGTTGTCATCGTTAGCTACCTGAGTCCATTTAACCTTAACATCGCCGATCTGACCTGTCCACTTACCAGTCTTCTTATATCCTGGATAGTGAGCAATGACACGATCTCTGAACTCCTCGTTCCAAACACGGATGTTAAGAACCTTACCACCGTCGGAAACTTCAGCCTTAGAAGCCTTCTCAGATGTTGCTCCGCTTGTTGCACCACTTGTTGCTTTGTCCTTTGTTGTGTCATCTGATGATCCGCCACAACCTGTTAACATTGTTGCAGCCATTGCTGTACACAGAAGTACACTCAATACTTTCTTTCTCATAAAAAGCCTCCTCTAAATTAAATTGTTTGCTTTATATTTATGCTGCACCCACAGCAGAAATATCATGGTATCACCATTTTGAAATGTAACCATCTTTACGAAAATGATTACGTTGTTTAGGAACGTTCCCTCAACTTTTTTCCGTAAGACCAATATAACACATGTTGGCAAATTATACAAGTATTTTTTTAATTTTTTTATTTTGTTTGTCATATTTGACTACATTTTGTGATGGAAGTGTGTCCAACACCACATTATATGGGCTTTTTTTGTAAAAAAAGAATAGGAAAAGACGAAAAAAATATTTTTTTCTCGTCTTTTCCCACAAAATCCCGATGTCACTTTGCCGCTGTTGTTTATTTTCGGCATTAAATCAGTAAAATATCATAAAATCCCGGTTTTAGTAAACATTTTCGTACAGCAAATCCACGATACGTTTCTATAGTATATATGTAAAAACGCGAACGGATCCTCCGGGCTGCTGTTTAAAAACATCATAAACAGGTACGCGGCACGCAGAGACACCAGCTCCTCCCTGAGAATCCGCCTTATCTCATCTTTGTCTGCCAGAAAGACCTCAATATCCTCAGTCGCCTCCTGCGCTCCCGGGTTCAGAACACCATCCGCATATCCAAACACCGTCACATCACACTCGTCAGACATTCCCTGGCTCTGTACAAACGGACGCATCAGAACATCGCTTCCCTCCCGGTAAAGCGTAAAGTCCAGTCCGGTCTCTTCCTTCATCTCACGGACAGCCGCCTCCGCAGGATCCTCTCCCGCATCCACAAGCCCCGCCGGAACTTCATATATATAGCCGTTGACCGGGTAGCGGAACTGACGGATCACCACCAGCTTGCCCGGATCCGGACGGTATACCGGATAAATAACGACACCGTCCGCCCGAAGCGTTCCGGTCTCATACATCAGATCTCCGGACTCCCGCCTGGTGGCAATATAATACGGAAAATGAACCCCGTCCCTGCGGACCGCATCGATCTCGTACATATTGAGAAATTTATTGTCTGTCTGGCGTTTCAGCCCTTCCGCATGTGCTTTTCCCATGGTGATCTTACTTTCCTTTCTCTTAAGCTTTCTTGAACCACGCCATAGCGATTACATGCAATACAGATTGATCACACCGAATGTGATCAGCTTATTGCCGGTGTTGTAAGCAAAGCCGCAGTCAATATTAAAGGAGACTGCCTCTCCGTTGGCATCCTGATCCTTGATCATATACTGATAGATTGTAGAAGTGGAGCCGGATGTGATATTCTTTGTGGTGTCCGCAGCATATACCGCAAAGCTGAATGCATCGACACAGCTGTCTGCCACAAATTCTGTTGCCATATAATAATCACCGTAATCCTGTTTGAAGCGGTCCTTCCAGGTTGTTCCGTCAGAGCTGCTCTGCTGGGTTTTACCTGTGGATGCCATTTCCAGCGCATGGCGCTGTGCACTGCCGGAGGTATTGTCCGTCATTGCCTCCTTGCCTTTGAAAACACGGAAGGCATTGACAAAATCACGCATTTCAAACTGCATGGCTGTCATGACCGCGTCATCATAGCTGCAGTTCTTCGGCATGATCAGGTTATCGAGCTTGGAGTTGAGCGTCTTGTCGAAGATCTGAACGCCGTAAACACCGCCCTTTCCCTGATGGTCGACAAATGCATTGACGTAAGCACTGCCTTTATCATACTGATAACCGGCTTCGTAATCGAAACGGGACATATCGCTGAAGCCGCGTCCCTTCAGAGCATCTGCACTGTCCTGCGAAGAAACAAGATCTGCATAGCAGAAATATGCGGAGATCGTAGTCATTCCCACAACCTTATCGGACCGGAACTGTATTTCCACATAGTTGGTATAATCGCCGGACGGGTTATAAATATAGGTGCTGTTTCCCTGCGGGGACTTTCCTGTCTTATCCGGTGCTGCGCCCATTACCTTTTCAACCTCTGCACTCGTCATTCCGAGTGTAATGTTGAATTTGCCGATAGCAAGCGTATTCTCGGCTGCCGTTGTCGGCTTTACATGGTTCGATGTGGTGGTTGCGTTCTGTCCCGGCTTTGCACTCGGAGAAACGGACGGCTTGCTGCTTGGCTTTGCTGACGCTCCCGGTGCCTGTGTGCTGCCCGGTCTGGCAGTTTCATAAATACTTTCCTGATACTCACCACGCGCTTTGACCGTCACCTTGCAGACATATTTCTTCTTACCGCACTTTGCCGTGATCTTTGCCGTTCCCTTTTTCTTACCTTTTACGACACCCTTTTTCGTCACGGAAGCCACTTTCTTCTTAGAGGACTTCCAGGTTACTTTCTTCTTTTTTGTGTTTTTGAGCTTCAGCTTTACCTTCTGCCCGACCTTAATAGTCACCTTTTTCTTATTGAGTTTAATTTTGCCTTTGGCGCTGGCACCTCCCGGAACCATCGTTCCTGTAATGAGCAGCGAGATTGCTGCCAACACTGCAACGCCCTGTTTCCATTTTATTTTTCTCATAATCTGTTCCTTTCTTACCCCGTTCAAAGCAGCACGACTTCTACTTTATGCGATGCTGTCTTGAATCCTAATATGCATAAAAATCAAATGCCGAAAATGTCAGCTTGCTTCCGCTTGCCGTATTGGCGAACCCACACTCGATGCAGAAATCAACCGCTTCATCCTCATATTCTTCCATCAATATATACTTATAGAAATTGGTGGTAGAATCCCGCTCCGCAATCGCATAGGTGACTGCAGAAAACGCATCCGGACTGCCGTATGAAACATACTCGGTCTTCAGGAAGAGCTTCTCTCCATCGTTGTAATTCTGATCAAACCGCGTCTTCCAACTTACGGAACCTTCGTCCATCACATCACTGTTCTTGCCTGCCATATATTCGCTGTGAGCCTGTGCCACACCATTGTCTGTGATCTGCATCAGCCCTGCACCGTGGTATGCACGATATGCATTCAGATACAGTGCCGTAAGACGCGCCTGATACTTGTTAATGTCATCGAAATATTTGCAGTTCTTCGGATAAAGAAGCGTGTCCATCGATCCCAGACTCTTATCAAAGATCTGTACACCGTATACCGCACCACCTCTCTGGGTATCCGTCATGACATTGATATATTCCTGATCACTTGTCTTTGAATATATCGTGTACTTGTAGGTTTCTACCGCTGTAAAACCGTTCGCTTTCAGTGTAGCAATGCTGTTGCCGGCTGCAGCAATGCCTCCGTAGTTAAAATTCTTCGAGATCGTGGATAACTCGACGAGCTTTCCATCCCTGATCTGAAACTCCACGAGACAGGAGTAATCATTGCCCGGATTGTATATATACGAAGCGTATCCCTGTGGTGAAATGCCTTCATCCACACATTTGCTCCCCAGAATATTCTGCGCATCCTGAAATGACATTCCGATCGAAAGAGAGTACTTACCAATCGTTAATGTATTGCCAGAAGGGGCTGTCGTTGGTTCCGGGGTCGGATCTGCCGGCGCTTTTGTCGGGTTGCTCGTTGGATTTACCGGGGTCGGATCTGCCGGCGCCTTTGTCGGATTGCCGGTCGGGTTGACCGGTGCCTTCGTTGGTTCGCCCGTCGGCTTTGCAGTCGGCACCCCGGTCGGCTTTGCAGTCGGCACTGTTGTTCCCGGCATTTCTGTTTCATCCGGTTCTACAAAGCTATCCTGCTTCTCCTTCACGATCACCGTACAGGTATAGCTCTTTTTATTGGACTTTGCCGTGATCTTCGCAGTTCCCGCACTCTTTCCACGGACAATTCCCTTTGCCGATACGGATGCCACCTTCTTTTTGGAGGATTTCCAGATGACTTTTTTCTTTGCGTTCTTAAGCTTAAGTGTCACCTTTCCTCCGACCTTGATCGTTACTTTCTTCTTATTCAGCCTGATCTTCGCTTTCGCTCCGGCACTGCCCGGAACGGTAATGCCTGTCAATACCAATGCTGCTGCCGTTAAAACGGCAATGCCCTGTTTCCATTTACGTTTTCTCATCCTCTTCCCCTTTCTGTATGCGTTTTAATCCTGCTCTTTGCGAATGATATCGGCAAATTTTCCTCCAGTCACCTTCAGAAGATCCTCCGGCTTCAGAATAATCTGTTCTCCCAGTCTGCCGCCGCTGACGATCATTTCCGGCAGATCTGCCGCGCTCTCATCAATCACAGTAGGAAACTGCTTCTTCATGCCGATCGGTGTACAGCCGCCGCGGATGTAACCGGTCACCTTGTTGATATCTTTAACCGGCAGCATTTCCACGCTTTTCTCGCCTACGGCTTTTGCCGCTTTCTTCATATCAACTTCTTTATCCACGGGAAGAGCAAACACATAATACTGCCTGCTCTTCCCGATCATTACTAATGTTTTAAAGGACATGTCATAGCTCTGTCCAAGCTGGTCCGCAATTGTGACTCCGTCAATAAACTCCCCGCATTCGTAGGTATTTAACTGATACGGAATCTTCTGGCGGTCCAGTATGCGCATTGCGTTTGTTTTTACTTCTTTTCCCATAGATGCCTCCTGATATCTGTCATTCTGTGATCACGGCGTCAGCCGCTCATTTAAAATTGACTGGGGAATTGCTCCCCCAGTCAAATAATAATCCTATAATCCGTAAAAATCAAATGCTGTAAATGTCAGCTTGCTTCCACTTGTCGTGTTGGCAAAACCACAGGAGATATACAACTCATAATCATCCGGAATATAGAAGGTGTCTCCATTTTTATTCGTCACTTCTTCCATCAATATATACTGATAGAACTTCGTTGTGGATCCCTGTTCGGAGACCGCATAGGTGACTGCCGAAAATGCATCCGGACTTCCATAAGATACATACTCTGATTTGCACAATGGATCACCATATGCGTCATTAAAACGATCCTTCCAGCTTTCAGAACCCTCATCCATCACATCACTGTTGACCTTTGCCATATATTCGCTGTGCGACTGAGCGGTCTCATTGTCTCCTAAATTCAGAAGGCTTTCGATTCCATGATAAGCACGGTATGCATTCAGATACAATGCGGAAAGTCTTGCCTGGTATTTATTAACTGCATCAGAATAGGTGCAATTCTTTGGATACAAAAGTGAATCCATCGAACCAAGTCCCTTATCAAAGATCTGAACACCGTATGCCTTCTTATCTCTCTGTTTATCTGTCATTACATTGACATATGCATCATCTGTTGTCTGGCTGTAGATCGTGTACTGATAAGTACTCATAGACCGGAAACCATTCGATGTCAATGTACTAAAACTGTCGCCGGATGTCAGGATATCTCCGTAACTAAAATTCTTGGAGATTGTGGACATTTCAACCACCTTATCATCACGGATCTGTACTTCAATCAGGCAGGAATAATCTCCGCCCGGATTGTAAACATAGGACTGGTTGCCCTGTGGAGATAAGCCCTCATCAACTGTTCCAACTACCATCACTTCATTGACCTGTGCAAGTGTCATTCCAAGATACAGAGAATACTTACCAACCTTGAGAATTGGTGATTTTACAGGTGCCGGTGTGACAGTCGGAGTCACGGTTGGGGCAACAGTTGGAGTTACTGTCGGTTTCACGGTCGGCGTTGCTGTCGGTTTCACTGTTGGCTTTACCGTTGGCGTTGCTGTCGGTTTCACTGTCGGTGCCACAGTTGGAGTTGCCGTTGGCTTCACCGTCGGTATCGGTGTTGGATCCGGTGCTGGCGTTGGTGTAACCGTTGGTATTGGCGTTGGATCTGGTTCCGGTGCCGGGGTGATAGTCGGTGTTGGTGTTGCTGTCGGTGCTGCCGTCGGCTCCGGCGTTGGTGCCGGTACCGGTGTCGGCGTTTTCGTCGGCTCTGCCGTTGGTGCTATCGTTGGCTCTGTGGTCGGTGTCTTTGTTGGCTCTTCGGTCGGTGCCTTCGTTGGCTCTGTGGTCGGTGCCTTCGTTGGTGCTGTTGTCGGCGTCTTCGTTGGTGCTGTTGTCG
>OGHW01002180.1_pt1 | contig 12616 bp, 8 predicted proteins | sample 1571641 | NCBI WGS metagenome assembly OGHW01 (sample SAMEA2582066, study PRJEB24529) | metagenome | biome: Human gut stool | place: China | collected 2011 | reverse complement strand
AGGATGTATGGGAAGCTTTGGGCTATATGCTCTTATATTTAGAGGATATCATTAAGTCTGAAATTTCTCACATTAACTATGTTCATCAATTGAGTGTCGGAAATCGTTTGATTTTAGATACATCTTCTTTGCGCCATTTAGAGATTACTCATAACTTACGTGATGGTGGTCAAAAAGGTACATTACTTGATGTACTTGATCGTACATTGACACCAATGGGGGCTCGTCTTTTAAAACAATGGCTCGAAAGTCCGTTGACGGATGTTAATCAAATTCAGCGTAGACAAGCCGCTGTAGCAGAACTGATTACACGTGGTGCAGAACGTTCCCATATCCGTAGCTTACTGGACTGCATTTATGATTTTGAGCGTATTGTAGGACGTGTAGAAACTGGATCTGTGTCCCCAAGGGACTTAACAGCTCTTCGTGAATCATTAGCTGTTTTACCAGATATTAAAAATGTATTAAGTACATGTGCCAGTTTATCATTAACTTCTATCAATGATCGTATTCAAGATCATAAAGATATTTATGACCTATTATGTCGTGCTATTGCTGATCAGCCTGCACTGACATTAAAAGAGGGTCGAGTTATTAAGGATGGTTTTAATCCGGATTTAGATGAACTACGTTCATTGGCTACGAATAGCGAACAATGGTTAGCCAAGATGGAAGCTGATATTAAAGAGGCTACCGGTTTATCTAAAATTAAAACTGGCTATAATAAGGTGTTTGGTTACTATTTTGAAGTATCTCATAGTAAATCTGAACAAGTACCGGATTATTTCATTCGAAAACAAACTTTAGCCAATGCAGAGCGTTATATTACACCGGAATTAAAAGAGTTTGAAATCAAAATTCTCAGTGCTAAAGATAAGATAATCGCCTTAGAACATGAACTATATCAACAATTACGAAATGATATTAAACTCGTTATAAAAGATGTACAAGAGACAGCTCGTGCTCTTGCTGAGCTTGATGTATTAGGTTCCTTAGCACTTGTAGGCTATGAAGAGAATTATATTTGTCCTACCATTGTAATGAATGGACAAATTAATATTCGCGATGGTCGTCATCCTGTTATTGAAAAATTTCTAGAAGAAGGGGAAGTTGGACCGAATGATATCTTTTTAAATCATGATGATGAGGAGTTCTTGCTCATTACAGGACCTAACATGGCAGGTAAATCAACGTATATGCGTCAAGCGGCAATTTTAATGATTATGGCTCAAATCGGCTCTTTTATTCCTGCTCGGGAGGCATCTATTTCACCTGTAGATCGTATCTTTACGCGCGTAGGTGCTAGTGATGATATTTCTACTGGTCAAAGTACCTTTATGGTAGAAATGAAAGAGGTAGCATATATATTAGAAAATGCCACACACAATAGCTTGATTATTCTCGACGAAATTGGTCGTGGTACGAGCACCTTTGATGGATTGAGTATCGCCCAAGCTGTAGTGGAGCATATTTGTAAGCATATTCATAGCAAGACTTTATTTGCAACGCACTACCATGAATTGATTTGCTTAGAAGAAAGCTATAGTAAATTAAAAAATTATACCGTTGCAGTTAAAGAAAAAGGGAAAGATGTTGCTTTCTTGCGTCGTATCATTAAAGGTGGTGCAGATCGCAGTTATGGTATCCATGTTGCCAGACTGGCGGGCCTACCTAACTCTGTATTAAAACGAGCTGAAGTGATTTTAGAATCCTTGGAAGATCAAAGTCATGATGCAAGTGACTTAAATAATCGAGTTATGGGGGCTCAACTTACTAATGTAGCAAAACCAGCTGTTAAACAAGTTAGTGATTCCCCACTAGGAAATTTATTTACACATTCCGTAGTAGATAGCTTATTGGAAGTCGATGTAATGAGCATGACTCCAATTGAAGCATTAAATAAATTATATGAACTACAAGAGGAGGCTCGTAAAGGAGGCGGGAAATAATGGCTACCATTCATGTTTTGGATGAAACCACAATCAATAAGATAGCTGCTGGTGAAGTCGTTGAGCGCCCCGCATCAGTTATTAAAGAGCTCATTGAAAACTCTATCGATGCTTCTGCTACTAATATAGAGGTAGAAATTGGAGATGGTGGTGTGGCGTATATGCGCATTACCGATAATGGCATTGGTATGACTGAAGAGGATGCGCGGTTAGCAATCTTACGCCATGCTACATCTAAAATTCAGCATGTAGAGGATTTATTTGATATTGCATCCCTCGGCTTCCGTGGTGAAGCATTGGCTAGTATTGCCTCTGTATCTCATTTTTCCATGACTACACGTAAAGCAGATGCTGATTTAGGGACTCGTATTACCGTAGATGGTGGTACTTTTACCGATTGTATTCCTTACGGTGCAGCACCTGGCACAACAATTGAAATTAGAGATCTGTTCTATAATACGCCAGCCCGTCGTAAATTCTTGAAAACGGAACGCACAGAATCTTCTAAGATTCAAGATATTGTGGGAAAATTAGCTCTTAGTAATCCACACATTTCCTTTAAGCTCATTATCGATGATCGAGTGGCTATTATTACGCCTGGAAATGGCAATATTGGTGATACTGTAGCTGCCCTATATGGCTATAAAACTAAGGATGATATTTTCACTGTTGCTTATGAAAGTGACTCTATCTATATCGATGGTGTAGTAAGTAAACCTACACTTCTTAAAAGTACGAGAATTTGGCAGACTATTATCGTTAATAACCGGGTTATTTCTGATAAAACCATAATGAAGGCTATAGATAATGCATATCACGCATTATTGCCGAAAAATGGTCATCCTTTAGTGGTCCTAAATATTACTGTTCCTGCTGAGATGGTTGATATTAATGTCCATCCTCGTAAGAGTGAAGTAAAATTCTCTGATGATAAGATTATATTTAAAGCCGTTTATCATGGTATTTTAAATGCCTTAAATAATCCTCTCCATGAGCGTTATGAACGCGAATCATCCTCTTATAAGAGTGGTATAGTCACTAATGGAGTTGACTTCAATAGTAACAATAGGGATAGGGATAGTAATAGTAGTTCATCTTCCGCTGGCAATAGTACGTATGATTCGTATCGAACACATTCTGTGGTAGAAGATGAGATGCAGTCTGCTGAACATATAGCAACAGCTATAGATTATGATAAGGTTTTTGGTGGACGCCGTACAAAAGGCTATGAAGTCATGCGCGGTGAAACTTCGCAGTTTGTGGAAAATCTTAAAACAAAGGGGTATACACCACCTGCACCTAAGGCTCTTTAGGAAGAGGGCAAGCTGATCGGTGAAACTTTCATAAACACAAGTCTTACCCACAGCCAGACGCTCATACCTATGGTTGAACAGCTTTTGAACAATACAAAAACGGAAATATCCGATATTGATGCAATTGCTGTCAACGCAGGTCCGGGTTCATTCACGGGAGTAAGAATCGGTGTTGCGGCAGTAAAAGGTCTTGCTTTTGCAAATAATATACCGTGTGTTTCGGTTTCAACACTTGAGAGCATGGCTTATAATTTTCTTTCAACCGACTGTATTGTATGTGCCGTAATGGACGCACGCTGTTCACAGGTATACAACGCACTGTTTGAAATTAAAAACGGAGTTGTTACCCGACTTTGTGATGACAGAGCATTATCGCTTGATGACTTAAAAAACGAACTGCTGTCTGTTGACGGAAGAATCATCATAGCAGGTGACGGTACCGATATTACCTGTAAATACATCGGTAATGAAATTAAAAATGCAGAGTCTGCTCCCGTAAATCTTAAATATCAGAGAGCGTCTTCAACTGCACTTGTTGCATTTGAAATGATTAATAACGGACAAACCGTTTCGGCACAAGAACTTATGCCGGTATATCTCCGCTTGCCTCAGGCACAGCGTGAGCTTAATAAAAAACTTGGAGGTAGAACAAAATGATAGCACTCGGATGCGACCACGGCGGATATAACCTTATCTGCGCAATCAAAAAATATCTGGATGAAAAAGGACTTGAATACAAAGAGTACGGCACTTTCAGCGAGGAAAGCGTTGATTATCCGGTTTACGCCTACAAGGTAGCAACTGCAATCACCTCGGGCGAATGCTCAACAGGCATTCTCTGTTGCGGTACAGGCATCGGTATCTCAATTGCCGCAAACAAGGTAAAGGGAATCAGAGCCGCAGTTGTTTCAAACGAATTTTGTGCTGAAATGACTCGCAGACACAATAACGCAAATATCCTTTGTATGGGCGGCAGAGTTACAAGCGAAGAAGATGCTGTTAAATTTGCTGACATCTTCCTTAACACACCTTATGAAGGCGGCAGACACGAAAACCGTGTGTCAATGATTACAGACATTGAAAACGGTACTTTTAAAGCATAAATAAATTGAAAATAAGATTAAAACGCTCTTTTTTAAGAGCGTTTTTCTTTTTGAAACTTAGATTTCTTATTTGTAATATTTTGTAATTGTTATTTCTGATATAGAACCATTTCATAAATATTAATTCTATTCAGGAAATTAAGGAAAATCATTCTTTCTCAGTAAGAATTATGTGTTGTGCTAACTGTATAATATTATTGAAACTTTCCTTTATTATAAGTGTAATATAACTACTATATTTCAATTTGTAACCAAATTTACGAAAAAATTTCATTTTTTTAAATTTATTTACAAAAACCCCTTGTTTTTTTTCCTTTTTAGTATTATAATAACATCACAATGTTTTTAAAGAATTTTAAAAAAGAATTAAAACGATTTGGGAGAGAGTAAAAATGAGATTAAGAAAACAGGAACTTGGAGACAGAAACCTCGTAGGAAGCAGGGTTGAGGCTGTAAGAAAGCAGAAAGGTATGAAGCAAAAGGAGCTTCTTGCCCAATTACAGGTTAACGGCGTCGATATGAATGCATCAGGACTTTCAAAGCTTGAAGGTCAGATTCGTTTCGTAACAGATGTTGAGCTTGTTGCCCTTGCCGATATTCTTGAAGTGTCTGTTGACTACCTTCTCGGAAGAGAAAACTGATTTTTAACCGAATCTTTAAATTGCGCCGTAGATTTTTTTCTGCGGTGCTTTTATTAGCAGACAAAACCGTTGATATAAAAAGAATAACCGCAACAGTAATAGGGGAGATGAATGTGATTGACCTCAACAACATTGAAAAATACAGAGAAAACAATCGAATAGAGGCCAAAAAGGCAACAGGCGGATTACCTAAAAGCTTGTGGGAAACATATTCGTCCTTTGCAAATACACTCGGAGGAATTATACTTTTAGGTGTAGAAGAATACAGTGACAAATCACTTCATCCCGTAAATCTTCCCGATCCGGATGAACTTGTTGAGGAATTTTGGGAGATAGCAAACGATATTCAAAAGGTAAGCACAAACATTCTTTCTTATGATGATGTTTATGTGCAAAAAATTGAAGAAAAGAATATTATCGTTATTACAGTGCCAAAAGCCAAAAGATTTGACCGTCCCGTGTATCTTGACGGCAGTATTCATAATTCATACAGAAGAAACGGCGAAGGTGACTACCGTTGCACACTCGACCAAATTAACGCTATGGTGCGTGATTCCGAGATTAAAACACAGGATATGAATATCATAGAATGCATGACTGCTTCCGTATTTAATACCGATTCACTTCATAGATACCGAATAAAAATGTCAACTGTTAAGCCAAACAATCGGCTTCAAAATTTGTCGGATAAAGATTTCTTGCAGGCAATAGGAGCAATCGAAGTAGGGGAAAACCTTTTGTTTCACCCTACAGCCGCAGGACTTCTTATGTTCGGTAGGTCAGAATTCATCAAAAAAGAATACCCGTCCTATTGTCTTGAATATAAGGAAATAACACAAGATGATAAACACACAATTATTTCATCAAATTTAAATTCTGACTGTGAAAACCTTTATGATTTCTTTATAAAGGTCTTTGAAAAAATTTCATCCGAAATAAAACTGACAGCAAGCATAAAATCAGACATAACACCGATTACAACTGCCTTGCAGGAGGCTCTTGCAAACTGCCTTATAAATGCCGACTATTATGGGTCAAACGGTGTTGTTGTTATGAAAGATGATGAAAGCATTACAATATCCAATCCAGGCGGATTTAGAGTTGAACTCGACGCCGCAAGAGCGGGTGGTATATCCGACCCCAGAAACACGGCAATTATGCGTATGTTTAATTTGATAGGAATCGGCAGTAACGACGGCTTCGGTATTTCTAATATTTTCTCCGTTTGGAAAAGTCACGGACTTGTTCTGCCGGTCATTGAAGAAAGTTTCAAACCCGAAAACATCACCCTAAAGCTTTCGTTTGTTCCCGAAAGTAAATCAACTAATACTCAAATTTTACAAAATCGTCCCGATATTGAAACAGACAGACAGGATGCCGTAATTTCATACATTACTGACAACATTACGGTAACTTCAAAAGAAATTTCCGAACTTCTCGGAATAAGTCATAAAAAATCGAAGCAACTTCTTCACAAACTTATGGCAAAGGATTTTGTTATAATCAAAAACGGAAAATACACCCTAAAAGCATAGAAGGAACTTAATCAAATTTCGGAACGTCAATCCACATAAGCGTTGCTTATAATTGCTAGGTTGCTTATTTTTGCAAAAGGAAAACCGTCTGCTGTAAATAAATGCCAAAAAATAAATTTGTCTATATCTGCCTTTCATGTGCCGCAAGAGGCTGTTCATAACTCTGCTGTTACAAAGTCTTGCAAGACAATCCCGCAGGTGCAGATGTGCCGATTAATAATTTGAGCATGGTTGTTTCAATAATCTTTTCGTACATGATTTTCAAAAAAAATGTCCGCAAAATCAAACATAAGTATTCATATAATATTCGCAGTCACTTACTTATGATTTTACGGATTAAATTTAAAATTTACAAATTTGTGTAATTTTGCTTGACAATCACACAAAAAACAAGTACAATAAACAAGGTAAATCACTAATATTCGGAGACGTATCGAAGTGGTCATAACGGACATGACTCGAAATCATGATGCCCCCTGAGGGACGAGGGTTCGAATCCCTCCGTCTCCGCCATAAAAAAACACCGTAGTTCTGTTAGAATTACGGTGTTTTTTTGCTCAATATCAATAGTCGGGGGGTAATCCGAAAAATTTGAGTATATGATATTTACAAGTGGCTAATTATTTTCATGTCCTGTATCTATTGATAAGTATAATCTAAAAATCCTGTTATGATTGCAGTCCCACTTATTTTTGATATTCATTACTTTCTAACTTGGTAATATTCTGATTTGTAATAAATCCTAAACACGGTGGAAAGTTCTCTGAAGCCTTAACGGCAGATTTGCTACTATAAAACAGAATTTTCTGTCTGCGTGAATAACACATTTATCACAAGCTTTTTCTTTGTAACAACAAGTTAATTTATGCATAAAATATCATTGAATAAAATAACGGTTGGTGAAAAAGGTGGCATTGAGTACAAGAGAATTGCTTGCAAGGCTTTTAAAATGTGAGGCAGGTGGGGAAGGTGAAAACGGAATGCGTGCAGTTGCGTCGGTAATTGTAAACCGAACCCGTGTTCCAAACGGGGAATTTGCAAGAGTCAGCAAGGGCGGAGATTTCCGTGCCATAATGGAACAACCAAATCAATTTACCTGTCTTAAAACAACTGTCGGAGGACAATATAATCCTCAGAATGTTTATAATATACGCCCTGACGAAATTCATTATAACATCGCCGATTGGGCATTGGCGGGCAATACCGATTCATCTGTCGGAAATTCAATTTTCTATTTTAATCCATTTTCAGATACCTGCCCAACATTTTTTCCGTCAAACAACGGAGTAATTTACAACAGGGTAGGAGATCATTGCTTTTATTCGCCTACCGAGGCTTATTCCAAAACATAAAGGAGCATAGCTTAATGGATAATTCTTCAAATATGACAGTTAATACAACTCCTATGGCAAATCAGATTAATCCCGAACATCTTTACGGACTTGATAAAAACAAAGCCTGCATCAACAATTCATGTCCGTCAAACACAGCGGATATCGGATATTATATTCCTGCGATTGACGAAATTATGCGACACAATCCGTGCGCACCGTCTGTTGCACACAATGATATGACAGAAAAAGTTCAAAAATCAAATGACAATCCCTCACTTGAACAGGCAGAAATAGCATATGAAGAGGGCGGTAGTACATCGGAAGAGCAACCTAAAAATATAAATAAATACAGCGGAAGTCTTCAAAATATACCGTTTATTAAGGACTTAAAAAAAATAGATACATCTATACCTGTTTTGCCTGCAACCCCTGCCACAACGGCGAGCCCCGGAGCTACTGTTGCAACGCCGATAATGCAGAATATCGGAATGTCGATGAGTGATTATCAATATCCTTTTCCTGTAACAGCTGAAAATCTGAGATATCACAACGGTTTTATGCGAACACAAATCGGAAGAAGAATCACCGTTGATTTTCTCATGGGAGCAAACACAATTGTTCAGAAAACAGGCTATCTTTTAGGTGTTGCTCAGGATTATATCCTTATAAATGAGATTGACACCAACGACATCACAACCTGTGATTACTACAATATAAAATTTATAAGGTATTATTACTAAACCAGAGCGGCAAAAACTAAAGTTTATAGTTTTTGCCGCTGTTTTATTGTCATTATTTGCTATGTGTACATCATTTCATTATTTTAACATATAATTTTCTATAGTGTAAAAAATTAAAAAATTGTAAGAAATATTGAATTATTGCTGTAATTTGTGATATAATGTGAGCGTTGATGTTATCACTTCTCAATAAACAAACAACAGGTAGCTATAAGACCTGTTACATATTATTTTATCTTGGAGGAATCACCATGAAATTCTGTAAATATTGCGGAGCACAGCTTGAAGACAATGCTGTTTGCAACTGCGAAAAGTCAAGAGCCGCTCAAGCACAGGCTCAGCAGGCAAATGCACAGGCACAGCCTCAGTATCAGCAGCCTGTTCAACCACAACAGCCACAGTATCAGAACCCTGTTCAGCAACAGTATGCACAGCCGCAAAACCCTCAGACACAGCAGTCGCCTTATGCCGTAAATAACACAGCACCCATTGGGGAAAATGCTTTTGTTAAGGCTTTAAAGAACATTCCTGTTGTGTTCACTTCATTCTTTAAGGATTCCAAAACTGTTATCAAAACAGCAAAGGCTGAAAAAGACATCATTCTCGGCGCTCTTTTCTCGGCAATTTTCTTTATTGCACTCATTCTTGGCAATATGTTTCTTATGCTTTCTATGAGCGCACTTGATTTTCCGAAAACACTTCTTGTAAGTCTTGTTACTACTGTCCTTATCGGCGGCTTCTATTCTGTTATTCTCTTTGCATATGTAAAGAAATACAAAACCGAAGAAAACACAGCCAAAGCATTTATTGATTCATTCATCACATTTTCAATTGAATCTATCCCGGCATCAATCGGTTGGATTCTGGCAGGTCCTTGCGCATTAATCAGCGTATATATGTTCCTTTTCTTCTTCGTAATCGTTATGCTTTACCTTGTTATTTCACTTGTAAATCAGGTAAAAGCTAATGTTCCCGAAGCAAAGAACTCTGCATTATTCACTTTAATTCTCACACTCATCGTTGCCGTTGCATTTATGATTGTATTCTTTATTGGCGCAAAACTTACTATGTGGTCATTTAACACAGGTACATTTGCAACAAGTGTTCTTACATCGCTCATCGGCGGCGGTTCATACTCTTCATGGTATTAATCTGACATACAAATTCATAACATAAAATTAACGCTCCGAATTTATTTGTGGTGACCCCCAAAAGTTAGATTTGAAAGCGTAGTGGCTTTTAGCTGCTACGCTTTTGTTATGCAACTAAGGCATTAATCCTGTACTCAACCGGACTTAACCAGCCGAGTTTCTGTTTGATTCTCTTGTTGTTGTAGTAATCAATGTATTTGATAATTGCTTGTTTAAGCTCTTCATAGCTGTAATAAACTTTTCCATAATATATTTCTTGCTTTAATATTCCAAAGAAATTTTCCATAACAGAGTTATCGTGACAATTTCCTTTTCTTGACATACTCTGAAATATTCTGTTTTCTTTCAGCTTTTGTGAATATGCTTTCATCTGATAAGCCCATCCTCTGTCAGAGTGAAAAGTCCTGCGATATGAACAGTCATTAGTGATAGTAATAGCTTCATCTAATGCACTCATAATGTTCTCGGCAGATGGCTTTTGAGATATGCCAAAACTCAGAATTTCTCCGTTAAACATATCCATAAATGGATCAAAATAGAGCTTTTTGATTATCATTCTGCCCTTGCTGTCAACCTCATAATACTTAAATTCACTTGTATCTGTTGTGATTTTCTGATGCGGTACACTTGTGTTAAATCTACGGTTAATCCTGTTTGGAGCAATCTTTCCTACTTTACCTTTGTATGAACTGTATTTTCTGCTTTTATGAGTAAACGAGGTTACTTGCAGGTTCAATTTCTGAACAATTCTTTGAACTTTTTTCTTGTTTACAAAAATATTTCTGTTTCGCAATTCTCCCCAAATTCTGCGATAACCATAGTCTTTATGCACTTTTCGTATATCAAGAATTTCTTTTTCTAATTTTTCATCCGGGTTCTCTCGCTCAAATCTATTTTGCCAATACATATATGTTGACTTTGGAAAACCTGTTACAGCAAGAATATCTTTTAGCCTGAATTCTCCTCGGAGACTGTGTATTATTCTTGCCTGTTTTTCGGAGGTTTTTCTTCCTCCAAACGCAATCTCCTCAGCTCTTTTAAATACGCATTTTCAATCCTTAATCTTAAATTCTCATCTTCAAGCTGTTTCAGATATTCTGATTCAGCTTTTTCTTTTCCTGTGTTAGGTATTATCTTTTTTGGTTTAGACACTTTGGGTTTCCGTCCTTTTCTCTTTGGTCGTAACGCATCAGGTCCAACTGCACGGTAATCGGTTACCCATTTTGCTATCATTGGTGGATTATTGATACCTAAACTCAATGCAAGTTCTCGATACGATACTTCCGTTGTTAAGTATAATTCTACCACATGCATCTTAAATTCAAAAGAGTAATTTTTCTTTTCTCTTGATCGCATTAATCCTTTGTTTCCAAATTCTTTGTATGCTGAGATCCAATCTCGTAATATTGTTTGACTCGGTATCCCATTTTCTTTACATAAACTTTTATATCCTCCTTTTCCATTTATGTAGTCCATTACTACCTTCTTCTTGAATTCATAACTGTATTTTGACATAAAAATACCGACCTCCAAAGTTAGATTTTTTAGGTCTAACTTTGGAGGTCGGGTCAATTCTCGGAGCGTTTTTTATATCAGTTCACTGATTATTGAATTTGAAACAAGAAATCCTTTCGGTGTAAAGCTGATTGACTTGTCCGTAACATTTGTATAGCCGTATTTTTCATACTCTTTAGCTTTTTTGATAATGTAAGGGGGGAGGGTGTACCCGAATTTTTCCTCAAATTCAGAATAATTAAGACCGCTTTTCAGCCTGAGAGAGAGCATAATAAATTCCTCCTCATCCCCGCCCGTACCTTCAAAAGACAGCTTGTTGTTATTAAAATTGTCCATGCTTCTCGAATAAAAGAACCTTTTGTCCTCAAAAAATGAGTGTGCAGACGGACCTATGCCGATATATTCACCGCATCTCCAGTAATTGGTATTATGTCGGCTCTCATAACCCTGTTTTGCAAAATTAGAAATCTCATATTGCTTGTATCCGAGAGAATCAAGCATTTCAACAGCTTTCAAATACATTTCGGCCTGCATATCATCATCGGCAAGCTTAAGTTTATTTTGCACCTTATAAAACGGAGTATTCTCCTCAATTTTCAAAATGTATGATGAAATATGAGTAACTTTGCAATCGGCACAGAAACTGATTGATTTTTCAAGGCTTTCAATTGTCTGATTAGGAATTCCCATCATCAAATCAAGTGAAATATTATTAAATCCCGCACTTTTAGCCCTTTCAACAGAAGTATTTGCGTCATCTATGCTGTGAATTCTCCCAAGCAGCCTTAATTCATCTTCAACAGCAGTCTGCATTCCCATTGAAATGCGATTAAATCCGCAGGCATACATTTTTTCAAAATCAATAGTTTTGGCGGAGTCGGGATTGACTTCAACCGTAATCTCGGCATTATTTTGAATATTAAAATTGAACTTGATAAAATCAAGAATATCACAAAGTCTGTCTGCACCCAAAACGCTCGGCGTACCGCCGCCGAAATATACGGTTTCAAGCCTTAAACCAAGCTTGTTTGCAATTTCGGCTGTCCGTTTAATTTCTTCGCATAATAGCTTTGTGTACGGTTCAATCAGCTTTTCAGCCCTTTCGATTGATGCCATTACAAATGAGCAATAACTGCACCTTGACGGACAAAAAGGGATTCCGACATAAAGACTGAACGATTCGGGTTTTGAAAGTTCAAGAATATTTCGTTCGTTATGCTCGGTTTCCCTTGACAATGCTATTTTTTCGTTGCTGACAAAAAAGTCTTTCTCAAACTTTTTTACAGCCTGTATGAGAAGTATTTTGCCCCGCTGGGGATCGCCATGCTGACGCTG
>OGHW01002172.1_pt1 | contig 12655 bp, 10 predicted proteins | sample 1571641 | NCBI WGS metagenome assembly OGHW01 (sample SAMEA2582066, study PRJEB24529) | metagenome | biome: Human gut stool | place: China | collected 2011 | reverse complement strand
CAGGAACGGCTGAAAAAAAGATTGCGGGAGGCGTAGAAGATGAAAATAGAAAAACTGGAAATCCGCAATTTTGGAAAAATGCAGAACCGCACACTGGAATTTTCCGATGGGATTCAGCTCATCAGCGGGGAAAATGAGAGCGGAAAATCGACCGTCCATACCTTCATCCGCAGCATGCTGTTCGGCATGACACGCGGCCGGGGGCGGGCGGCAAAAAATGATGTCTACAGTCGTTATGAGCCATGGGAAAATCCGGCATACTATGCGGGAGAGATGGTGCTTGAAAGCGGCGGCAAACGGTTCCGCCTGACACGGAATTTCGGGCGGCAGAACGCCAATGCAAAGCTGGTGTGCCTGACGGACGGCGAGGTGCTCTCCGTGGAGGACGGCGATCTTTCCATGCTGCTCGGCGGTGTCAGTGAGATTGTGTATGATAATACGGCTTCGATCGGGCAGTTAAAAGGTAGAACCGGGGAAGGGCTTGCGGATGAGCTGCGGAACTATATGGCAAATTACCAGGGGAGCAGCGATGGAGAGCTCGATGTGGCGGCGGCGCTGGATCTGCTGAAGGCTATGACGGTACTGGACAGCATGAATATCCATGATTACGAGGCAGTGGATCCGACACATTTGCATGTGTATGAGCGGCTGGAGGACAGCATGCTTATCAACCGGGAGCTTGTAAACGCAGGCGTGCTGCCACGCGAGATGAAGGTGAATCAGGAAGAGTTAGAGAGCTATTTCTTAAATCTGACTTCGGACTGATCCGTGAAATTTGTGCTGCAGCCCGGTGTCAGTGGGCTGGGAAAGGAATGGAAAGCTTATGTGTAATACAATACGAATGGAATTATATAAAATGTTTCGGATGCAGGCATTCTGGGTGATCACTCTGATCACAATTTTGATGGTTGCAGTGTCGGCATCCTTTCTGGTGTCGGATATTGAGGAAAATACAACATCTGAGGTAACTCTTGTTGATGGTCCATCCTCATCGCAGGCGGATGAGGAAAGTGATGATGCACCAACGCTTCAGTTTGGTATTAATGAAAGCAGCGAGGGCATGGATGCGAATAATCTTCAGATTCTGCAGGTTTTTATGGCACATTTGTCCTCTGGGATGTTTACATTGTTTAATGTTATTTTCCTGATCATTTTCGTGACGGCGGATCAGAAAAATGGATATATTAAAAATATCGGTGGTCAGGTAAAAAGAAGATATCGTCTTATTGTAGCGAAATGGGTGGCTGCGGCGGTTTATGTGCTGGTATTTGATGCGATCATGCTTGCGACACAGGTAGTGGCACTTGTGGCGACGCAGGGATATCTCCATTGGGGATCCGCACAGACATATCTGCCGTGCATTGGTATTCAGATGCTTCTGCAGTATGCTTTTCTGGTTGCGTGCATGACGCTTACGATGGTGATCCGCAGCCGCGCACTCGGTATGACGGCAGGTGTCTGCTTAAGCATGGGAATGGCGTCTCTTCTGTGCATGCTGATCGATGTGGCAAGCAGGCGTTTTCTGCATATCGAGAATCTGCAGCTGGAGAATTATCTGATCACAACAAAGATAAATCTGATTGTACCGGGTGTTGCTGATACGCAGATCCAGAATGCGGTGATCCTGGCGGTATGCTATCTGGCTGTGATGACAGTGGTTAGCATTATAAATGTCGAGAAAAGAGATCTTGCATAGTAAATGGCCGGTCGTATGAAAATGCTGCAGAAGCAGTGTTTATACGGCACAAAGCAGTTATGACTATATGGGAAATATGAAATTTTGACCGCAGTGCCTACGGGGAAAGACTCTGCGGTGCCTGAGAGGAAGGTGAGAACAGGATGGTGACAGGTCTGGCATGTGGATTCGGAATCTTGGCGGTTATTCTGGGACTGCTGCTTGGGAAACTGATCCGGCAGATCCGCGAGCTGGAGCGGCAGATCCGTTTTCTGGAAGAGAAGCAGAGCAACGGGGATCTTGTCTGCGATGTCCGCTTTGGAGGGATCGGGAAGCTGACGGACACTTTAAATCAGGTGTTTGCGCAGCAGAAAACAAAGCGGCAGCAGTGGATCCGCAACGAAAACCGCATCGCCCAGACCTATACGAATCTGTCCCATGATATCCGCACGCCTCTTACCTCTCTGGATGGCTATTTCCAGCTTCTGACACAGACACAGGAGCCGGAAATGCAGGCTCGATATCTGCGCATCATTCAGGAAAGGATCCATGCGCTCCGTGATATTTTGGAGGAGCTTTTCACATTTACACGTCTCGAAAGCCGGACGTATGATCTGAAGCTGGAGAAATGTGATTTTAATGCCATTATGGCAGAGACGATGTTTTCCTATTATGACGAATGGGAACGAAATGGCATCTGTCCGGCGGTCGATCTGCCGGAGGGACAGATGGTGGTGAAGGGAAACGAGCAGGCGATCCGCCGCATTCTGCAAAATATCATCAAAAATGTTCTGGATCATGGCGGCAGCCGCGTGTCGGTCACGCTGTCTGCGCAGGAGGGGAATGCGTCTGCGGTGATCGCCAATGAGGTGGAGCGGCCGGAGGAGATCGACGTGGACCGGATCTTTGAGCGCTTTTATAAGGCGGATCCTGCCCGGAGCAGAAATTCAACAGGGCTTGGGATGGCGATTGCAAAGGAACTGACTGGGTACATGAACGGAACGATCACCGCCTCCTTAGAGGGAAATGTTTTTCAGATCCGGCTGACGATTCCGATGATCTGATCACTCAGGCTTCGCATATGGAATATATTACTGTGCCCATACTATTTCTTATGTCCGTAGTGTAAATATGATTTTTGCCGCGGTTTCGCCAGATATCCTGAGGCAAAAATCTGTATTCATTTTCCTGAGACATAAGAAATAGTATGGGCGCAGTTGAATTACCGGTGTGCGAAGCTTGAGCTGATCAACCGGATCGGCGGGTGAGCCGGAGTCATATCTTTGCGGGAGGATTGCTGATCCGGTGGTATAACTTTCATTTATCTTTCATATGATAGAAGAGACAACTACGAATGGGGGATAGATCGATGGAAGATAAGCTGGAAGAAGTGTTAAAACAGTATCCTTGTGAGGTTCGCACGAGACGGCGCACAAGAGGGGCATTTTTGCTGGAGACCGATCAGGGACTGCGGCTTTTGAAGGAATACTCCGTCAGTCAGGCGAGGATTGAATTTGAGGAGAGGATCAAGCAGCTTCTGGGGCAGCAGGGCGGTCTGCTGGTGGATCATACATATAAAAATAACCGGGAAGAATATTTTACAAAGGATAATTACCGGAACAACTGGGTCATGCGCCGGTGGTATGCCGGAAATGAGTGCGATATCAGGGATCAGCGCTGTGTGCTGCGTTGTGCGTCTTATCTTGGCAGACTGCATGCATTGATGCAGCTTGGAAACGAGGAAGGCGAAAGCTACATCCGGAAGGAGAGCGTGCAGCAGGAGATGGAACGGCATAATAAGGAGTTAAAGCGTGTCCGCAGCTATATCCGCAGCAAGAAACAGAAAAATGAGATGGAGATCTGCCTGCTTGGTTCGTATGATCTGTTCTACGATCAGGCATGTCTCGCACAGACGCTCCTGCAGGAAAGCGGTTACGAAGCACTATGGCAGGAAACACTAGAGCAGGGAAAAGTGCGGCATGGCAGCTACAGCTACCACAATGTGCTTTTCGTCGGGAAAGATCTGGCAGTCACCAATTTCGACCGTGCGGAGATCGGGATACAGGTGCGTGATCTGTATGATTTTCTGCGAAAAGTCATGGAGAAAAACGGCTGGCAGGCGGAGTTTGGCAAAAGCCTGATCGATGCATATGACCGTGAACGTAAGCTGGAGGAGACGGAGCGGCGCGTATTGTACGCGATGTTGCTGTATCCGGAGAAATATTGGAAACTTGTCAATTTCTACTACAACAGTAGAAAATCATGGGTGTCGTCAAAGAATCTGGAAAAGCTGCTCCGGATCCGCGCACAGGAGGAGAAGCGTACGTGCTTTTTAAGAGAGCTTCGCCCACTGCTCTGTGGGGCGTGCTGATACAGGGAATCAGGGAATGCTGTCAGATTGGCCGGTTGCCCTCTTCCTATTTTGGGCGGGCTGTGTTAAAATATGGGCTGGGACAATGAGACGTTATGCGACCCGGCGCAGTGTTATAAGAAGCAGCCGGGAGAAAAGGTTGTTTATATATGAAGAAATGCAAAATCATGCAACGCGTTCGGATCGGTCTGGGCGCGTTTTTTATGTGCGCGGTAATGCTCTCCGGATGTGCGTCCGAAACGAAGCAGGAGACGGACAGCATGGCGGGCGGTGGAGCTGCGGCGGCACCTGCGGTCGTTGAGGGGGTTGTTACAGGCAATGATACGGCGATGCGCCGGCTTACCCTGCGTGAGCTTGGAGGTGATCTCGAGACGGTGATCAGCTATGATGCCACGGCGAAGATGACCGACAAGTACGGAGAGGAGCGCGACGGCACTGATATTGAGGTGGGCGAGATCCTCGAGGCGGATTATGAGCAGGACAGCGGAAAGCTGCTTTCTACCAGTATTCCGGAGGATATCTGGGAATATCAGGAGGTTGGCGATTATCAGTTTGACAGTGCGGAGAGCAGTCTTTCATTTGCAGACCGCAAATACCAGTATTCACAGTATACGCTGTTTTCGTCGGACGGCAAGGCAATCGACATGATGGAGATCAATCCGCAGGATGTGCTGACGGTGCGCGGAAGCGGTTATCATGTGTACTCGGTCGTAAAGACACAGGGGCACGGTTACATACGGCTGGCACATTATAAGGACTTTATCGGCGGTATGATCGAAGTCGGAAGTGACATGATCCTGCCTTTGACGAAGAACATGCTGATCACGATCCGCGAGGGAACCTACAAGGTGGTCTTAAGTAAGAATCATTCAACCGCAGTCAAGAATGTGACGGTTCACAGCGGCAGGGAGGTTACGTTGGACTTTTCGGAGTACAAGCCGGCGGACAGTCATGTTGGCGTGATCACGTTTGATATTGCGCCGGCGGGGGCGGATCTGACGATCAACGGTACGGCGGTAGACTACAGCAGGCCGATCGCACTGGCATACGGTGTTTATCAGATACAGGTGTCCATGACAGGGTATACCACATACACCGGCACGCTGGATGTGGAGGAACCGAAGGGGACGACCGTCCGAATCAATCTTGTGGAGGAGGAAGCGGAGGCATCCGACACCACGGCGGCACCGTCAGCCACCGGAAAGAGCACGAAGACAAGCTCGGAGAGCACGGACGATACACAGACAAAGCAGATTGACAGCGATCACATGATCACGGTATCGGCACCGCAGGGAGCGGAGGTTTATCTGGACAATGTTTATAAAGGACTTGCGCCGTGTACCTTTACAAAGGTGATCGGATCACAGACCGTTACGCTGCGCCGGGATGGATATGCAACAAAGAGCTATTCCGTCGACATTCTTGATGATGATCAGGATGTGAAGCTATCCTTTGCGGATCTGACCGCAAAGGAGGCGGCAGCAACGGCATCGCCGGCGGCTAAGTGATTTTGTTCAAAAAACTTTTACAAAATAGATTATAATTTGTTGTTGACAATATGTGTTTCAGCATACAAAATAATAGGTGGGTTTGCAAAATCAAGGCATATGCCATCACTGATAGGAGGAAAAGACATGGACTACAAAGACATCTACAAGGAGTGGCTGAGCAATCCTTATTTCGATGAGGATACGAAGAAAGAGCTTCAGGACATTGCAGATAATGAGAATGAGAAAAAAGAGCGTTTTTATATGGACCTCGAATTTGGAACCGCTGGTTTGCGAGGGATCATTGGGGCAGGGACGAACCGCATGAACATTTACACGGTACGAAAGGCAACTCAGGGTCTGGCGAATTATATCAACAAAGCGGGAAAGGCTTCTCAGGGCGTAGCCATTGCATTTGATTCCCGTCATATGTCACCGGAGTTTGCAGATGAAGCAGCACTCTGCCTTGCAGCCAATGGTATTAAGGCATACGTGTTTGAATCACTGCGTCCGACACCGGAGCTTTCCTTTGCTGTACGCGAGCTTGGCTGCGTCGCAGGAATTAACGTAACTGCAAGTCACAACCCACCGGAGTACAACGGATACAAGGTATACTGGGAGGACGGTGCACAGATCACGCCGCCACATGATACCGGTATCATGGATGAGGTTAAGGCTGTTACGGACTGGAGCACGGTTAAGACCATGGACAAGGCTGAGGCAGTCGAGAAGGGTCTCTATGAGAACATTGGCGCAGCCATTGATGATAAATATATCGAAGAGTTAAAGAAGCAGGTTATTCATTGGGACAGCATCAAGGAAGTTGGCAAGGATCTTAAGATCGTTTACACGCCGCTTCACGGAACAGGTAATATCCCGGCGAGAAGAGTCCTCAAGGAGATTGGCTTTGAGAATGTATATGTAGTACCCGAGCAGGAGCTTCCGGATGGAGATTTCCCTACCGTCAGCTATCCAAATCCTGAGGCAGCAGAGGCATTTGAACTGGCTCTCAAGCTTGCCAAGGAGAAGGATGCAGACCTTGTTCTTGCAACAGATCCGGATGCAGATCGTCTCGGCGTATATGTTAAGGATACCAAGAGTGGCGAGTATATCACCCTGACCGGTAACATGTCCGGCTGTCTGCTGGCAGATTATGAGATCTCCCAGAGAAAGGAAACAAAGGGACTGCCTGAGGATGGCAAGCTGATCAAGACCATCGTTACCTCTAATCTGGCAGATGCGATCGCCAAGGATTACGGCGTTGGTCTCATTGAGGTTCTGACCGGATTTAAGTACATCGGGCAGCAGATCCTCAACTTCGAGACAACCGGCAAGGGAACTTACCTGTTTGGTTTCGAGGAGAGTTACGGCTGCCTGATCGGAACCCATGCCCGCGACAAGGATGCGATCGTGGCTACGATGGCACTCTGCGAGGCGGCAGCATATTACAAGACAAAGAACATGACTCTCTGGGATGCAATGCTTGCTCTGTATGAGAGAGTTGGTTATTATAAAGACGGCGTACAGTCCGTAACCATGAAGGGTATCGAGGGACTTGCCAAGATTCAGGAGATCATGACAACACTCCGCGAGAATCCGCCGAAGGAGTTCTGCGGTCACAAGGTAACATCCTTCCGTGACTACCAGAAGGATATCATCACAGATATCGCTACCGGCGAGACAAAGCCGACCGGACTGCCAAAGTCCAATGTACTTTACTTCGACATGACAGACGATGTATGGATGTGTGTACGCCCATCCGGCACAGAGCCGAAGGTGAAGTTCTACTACGGCGTAGTAGGTACCTCTGTTGAGGATGCCGATGCGAAGTCCGAGGCTATGGCGAAGGCAGTTTCTGAGATGGTTGCCGCAATGTAATTGCGAAGATGGTTGCTACAATGATGCCGGGGACGTAGTTTGTCCCGGATGATGGAATAGTGTAGGATTTAGGAGCCCTGCGTGAAGGAGTCACGCAGGGCTCTTTTTTTATAAATAGTAATAATTCTCAGCTTGCTATTTACCGTAGCAATAATGAAAGGCGATGGAAATTTGCGTATAAGTGAAGAAATAACTGAATATAATACAAATATAAAAATAAAAAGAAAAAAACTATTGCATAAAATTTAAAAAGGTGGTATTGTATGTGTAGGATGATAAAGGAAGGTTGTGTTGATATGAAAATACAGGCTGTTTTAATTGATGGATTTAAGAATTTATCAAATGTTAAAATATCGTTTGATAATATTACTGCACTTGTTGCGTTAAATAATTTTGGAAAATCAAATGTGCTTTCAGGCATTAATTTTGGAATAGAATTTATCAAGGCTTCTATAGAAGATAAAAAAGACTTGATGTCCAATTCCAGTTTGATTCCTATTAATTGTAGTATGATTGGAAGAAATTATAGATATGAGATGGAAGTGTCTACTGATGTCAACGAGGAGGAGTATATTATTCAATATGGTTTTGAGTTTGAATGGAAAGATAACGAAGATAAAGAACCAAGAATAGTATCAGAGTTTTTAAAGATAAAGCTCAATGAAAAGGGACAAAAGTTTACACAACTAATCAATCGAACTGCTGACACGGCATTATATAAGAGTTCGGAGACAGGAAGGTGTTCTTCAAAAATTAAGGTTGAGGATGCTGAATTAGTTGTCAATAAGTTGAGAGCTTATGATGAACTTTATTATGCTGAGATTATTACAAAACTTAATGGGATGAAAATATACATGGAAAATAATCTGGATGCAAAAAGCTTTTATCGACCAGATCCTATTATACGTAAAGGCTTTGAGGAAGAGATGATAAATGCAAATAATTTGCCACGCGTTATTTATAACTTAAAGAGGCAGCGTCCTGATAAGTTTGAACTTTTAAAAGATGTATATTCTCAGTTGTTTCCTGATATTGAGGATGTTATTGTCAAGAAATTCCAATTGAAGGCTGAGACGGGAAATCAACTTCCTGAGGATGCCCCTTTCGCCTTTACAGATTTCGTTTATGTATTATTTGTAAGAGAGAAGAACTTGGCTAATCCGGTAAACTTTTCGATGATGTCCGATGGAGCAAAGAGAGTTTTTATGATTTTGACCAAGGTAATTGTGTCCAGTGTTAGCAATATTTCACTGATAGCAATTGAGGAGCCGGAAAACTCAATACATCCCGGTTTGTTCCAAGCATATATCCAGATTATTAGCCAATTGTTGGACGATTGCAAGGTTATCATAACAAGCCATTCACCATATATTATTAGTTATCTTAACCTTTTATGGATTCATGTTGGCATGAATAGAAAAGCTGGAGTGGCTGAATTCTTTACATTTAGAAAGTCAGGACAGAAACAATTAGAAAATGATGCTGCCGGGTTTAATATGAGCATAGGAGATTATTTATTCTCGTTGCTTGCAGATTCCGAGAGCAATATAAGTGATTATTTGGAGTGTGATGCTAATGAGTAAATGTCTCGTGCTTTTTGTAGAGGGTGATACAGAGGTTGAATTTTATAAACAGGTAATTGCTAATGCAAGAAAACTACATCCTGCCGGAAAATTTGATACCTATATCGAATACAGAAGTGTAGGGGGTGTGGGTGGCTTTAAAAATATCGCTCTTAGGAAATTTATAAAACAGGTAAAGACTAAATATGACAACGATTGTGAATTTACGGTTGTTTTATGTAGTGATACAGATGTTTTTGAGTTCGCTTCTAAACCACCGATAAAGTGGAATGAAGTCAAGAAAGAGCTTGAGGCTAATGGAGCTAAGAAAGTCATACATGTGCAGGCGAAAAGGTCAATTGAAGATTGGTTTTTACATGATCTTGAAGGGATTTTGAAATTCTTAAGGTTGGCTAAAAATACAAAAGTATCCGGAAAAAACGGATATGATAAACTGCAGCGTTTGTACAAGCAAGCCAATAAAATTTATATTAAGGGAAATAAGAGTAATGGTATGATAGCTCATTTGGATATTGATAAGATTGCAGATGAGGTAAAAGATCAATTGAATCCTTTATATAAGGTGCTTGGCGTAGATAAAACAAAATAAAGTTTGGTATGTAAGAGCATAGCTCTTTACATAGAAAAAGCCAGAGCTTGACTCTGACTGATTCCCTTGCCAAAGAAGGTCTTTGGACGTATTTTTTTCGCAAATTAATAATAACAAAGAACACCTTCTTTGGCAAGGAGATTTTGCAAAGGAGGTATAGCGATATGGCAGTACATCATGGCGGTAAAGTCGGTAACGCAGCTAAGAAATTGGCTAGTAAGTCAACCGGCAAGAGTACCAAGAGTAAAGCTGGAAAAACATTAGCTACTCACAAGGCAAGGAAACATTGACTTGAGTAGTTGGTAATCACAGACCTGAGCAAGTCTTAAAACGGCTCTTTTGTTGATGAAATTAACATATAGGAAAATGTAATTATGAAAGGAGAAATAATATGAATTCTTATCACATTAAAAAACACAGAATCAATAAGCTGCGTATACCTGAAACTTACGACATAAATAAAATACAATTGGGAATTCCTGTGACTGCTAATGAAGCGGCTATTGTTGGATTGAAGGAAGTCGGACATATTGTATTGCCGTCCAGAAAATTTGGACCTCAGAGTAAAAGAAATGCTTATGGGTATTCATATACAGATAAGTCAAAACCGAAAGAGCGCCGTTATGTTTCAACAAATTGGATATATCCACATGGTAATACCAATGCCTCAGAGATTGCCGTGGACATACATAGACCGTGTTATCCTAAAATTGAAGTAGAAGCATATGGAATAGAATTACAGTTGTATGAAGGGGATGATAATCAGCAGTATGTTATTGTCAATATGACGGATGAAATTAGAAAAGACCATATGAAAGAAGCAATTAATTTAATGCTTGAAATATATGGAGAATGTTATGTGTATGATGGAGTGATTAGTGTCGATAAAACAATCAAAAGGCAGAGATGTAACTGGGAAATGCTTCCGCAGGGAGAGATGCCAAGTAGACATGTAAAAAAACAGTTAAAATCAATGAATAAAAAAACGGACACATATGATATCGCAAGATTAAATTATATCGAGGAATATAATGTTGCAACATGTGTAGAAGGAATAAATGGATTTAAGGGATATTATGCATATTTATTTGATAAGTATTGTGTGCTTGAGTGTGCAATTTATGGAAATGCGACATATATAATTCCAAAGGATAATTGGGAAGTAATGAGTCAAAAGACAAAAAAAGAGTTGACTGACGAAAAGGTGCTGATCGCCAAATTAGATCACAGACGAGATTGGAAGACAAATATAGCGAGCGTGTTCAAAAAATTGGAAATTATAAAAGAAAACCGAGAAGGCAACTAATGTCTATTGAGCAATATTAGAAAGTTGTGGATTCATCAGGTGAAGAGATTGCTGCTTAAGAAGGTAAAAAGCAGAAGCGGTTAGAAAGTCTGCTTCTGCGTCAAAAAGATCAGTAAGTCGATTTTAATTTGATTGTGGTAGGTTCGTTACGTTGTTTTTGGAATCAAATGCTGGAAATGAAGAATATTACAAAAACTGCCGCTTCGTGGAATCCACGAAAGCGGCAGTCTCTGTAATATTGTAATAAAAAGATGTTGGGGATCACCAGATAGCAATTTGTATGTAAACATACATTGCTATCTGCTTTTGAACCTTGCATCATAAAAATAGTTTCTGTTTATAAAAGAATAAGCAACAATAATGTGGTTAATTACTGAAGGAGTGACAGAACACCCTGGTTAGCCTGATTAGCCTGTGCAAGCATAGACTGACCAGCCTGCTGAAGGATGCTGTTCTTTGAGTAGTTAACCATCTCTTCAGCCATATCTGTATCACGGATACGAGACTCAGCGGAAGTGGTGTTCTCAACAACGTTATCCAAGTTGTCGATGGTGTGCTCAAGACGGTTCTGAACGGCACCAAGTGCGGAACGCTGCTCGGATACCTTAGCAACTGCATCAGCGATTGCATCGATAGCGTATGTAGCAGCATTGCCGGTTGAATCTTTTACATTCAAGTCTTTAATTCCAAGATATGCAGAATTCATTGTTTCAATGTTAACATTGATTTTGTTGGTCATATCTGCATCAGAACCTACATGAAGGCTAAATGAAAGACGGTCAGCAACAGTAGCATATCCTTTGTTGATTGTGAATGTTGCTCCTGCATCAGATGTGTAAGTAGGTTTAGTTCCCATTGTAGCAGCCTGATCAGATGCTCCGATATTATTAGCAATTTTGAGCTCATTTTCCATTAAATCAATTGCCTTGGCAGCTGTAATAACTGATGAATCGGTATCATCAATGTCATTATTGTCCTTATCAGTTATCACAGTAGCAGACTTGCCCTTATATTCAACTTTCGAACCTTCTTTGACTTTTGCATCAATTGAAGTGACTTTTAATTTGTTTGTATCTGCGTCCTCAGTACCTGAAGCGTCAACAACAGTATAATCTACACCGTCTACCGTTACCGTATCGTTAGCACTCGCATTTTTGTAAATTTTTTTAGCTTCATCTGCAGAAGAACCAATGGTATATTCTTTTCCACCAATAGTAACTTTCTTTCCAGCATCTAATGCACCAGCGGCAACCTTAAATGTTGCAGTAGTTGCACCATCTGTCAAAGTGCCTTTAAGACCTGCATCATGACCATTCATATAAACATTCTTTGTATTGTCATCACCCTTCAACAGATAAGTCTCGTTGAACTTGGTTGTCTCAGCAACACGATCAATCTCTGTGGTAAGCTGTGAAATCTCATCCTGGATTGCCTTACGATCATCTTCGCTGTTTGTTCCGTTAGAAGCCTGTACTGCCAGCTCGTTCATTCTCTGAAGCATTGAGTGAACCTCTGTCAGAGCACCCTCAGCTGTCTGTACTGCAGAAACACCGTCCTCTGCGTTTGTAGAAGCCTGATCCAGACCACGGATCTGCTTTCTCATCTTCTCAGAAATCGTAAGTCCTGCTGCATCGTCTGCGGCACGGTTGATTCTGTAACCGGAAGAAAGCTTCTCGGTTGACTTGGAAAGAGAACCGGTTGTCATTCCAAGCATTCTGTTTGCGTTCATCGCTGTAATATTGTGCTGTACTATCATAGTAGTTACC
>OGHW01002165.1_pt1 | contig 12686 bp, 9 predicted proteins | sample 1571641 | NCBI WGS metagenome assembly OGHW01 (sample SAMEA2582066, study PRJEB24529) | metagenome | biome: Human gut stool | place: China | collected 2011 | reverse complement strand
AAAAACGACTTTGGCCCTGCGGAGGCCGTAGGCCGGAGTCAGACCCGGCCGGTGGAGTTTTTGGGAGTCTATTTTTTTATATTAGTATTTATGACAATACGTGCTCTAAATTTTATTCTTCTGTTTGTTCCACAACTGGTTCAACATAACTAACCAAAATTTTGTCTATCCGTGTATTATCCATGTCCACGATTTCGAATGTGTATCCGTCCCAGCTGGTTTTGTCGCCTTCGCGTGGGATTCTACCGAATAGAAGGTTCATGAGGCCGCCCAGTGTTTTGTAGAGGTCGTCTTCTTCGCGTGGTAGTTCTTTGACGATGTGGAAGAATTCTTTGAATTCGTCTACGTCGAGTAGACCGTCTACGAGCCAAGTGCCGTCTTCGCGTTCGACGATGCGGTTTTCTTCTTCTTGGCGCTCTTCTTCGCCGGATGGCATGAGGCCTACGATTTCTTCCATGATGTCGTGCAAGGTAACGAGGCCGCTAAAGCCGCCGTATTCGTCGAGGACGATGGTTTCGTGAACGCCTTCATTACGTAATGTGTTGAGTAATTTCATAAGAGAAATGGACTCAGGTACGAGCAATGGTTCTTTCAGACAAGAATGGATGACATGATGCAATGATTTTTCGCCTTGTAAGCATTGGACCATCACATCGGTTACATTGACTACGCCGCGCAATTCGTCGAGCGAGTCTTCACCTACTGGAATGCGGTATTGGTTCGCCGTTTTTAGGACCTCCATGATTTCTTCTTCGGACGAGTTCAAATCAATCCATTTGAGCTGCGTCCGTGGTGTCATGACGTCGCCTGCGTTCATATCTGCTAGGTGGAAAATATTTTCTACGAGGATTGGTTCCTCTTCTTCAAAGGCCCCCATAGCTACGCCTTCGGTGAGCATTTTGTTAATTTCCGACTCCGTTACAGGCGCTTCTTCTTTCACAGTGACGCCCAATATTTTCAATAGAAAATCTGTGGACACGCCGAGGAATAGTACGATTGGTTTTAATGCTTGTGAAAGCCAGTAAATTGGCTTGGAAACGACAACGGCAATCGCTTCAGGGCTGTTGATGGCTAGGCGTTTTGGTACCAATTCACCGATAACAAGGGATAAATAGGTGATGATAGAAACAATCAAGAAGGAACTAATAGAAGCCGCATAAGGAGCGATACTAGGGAAGGCTTTCACCAATACGTCAGCTAATGGTGCGGAAAAGGTGGCACCGGAATACAAACCGGTCAAAATGCCGACGAGAGTGATACCAATTTGGATGGTAGAGAACATCTCGTTCGGATTCTCTGCCAACTCAAAGGCCTTCTTGGCACGCTCATTACCAGACTCGGCCATCTCCTCGAGACGGCGCTTCTTGGCATTGACGATGGCGAGTTCGGTCATGGAAAAAATGCCGTTCGCGATGATTAAAATGACGATAATAATAAAATCTAAGGTCAGATCACTGTCCATGTAAGTAAATACTCCTTTTTATGAGATACAATTCTGCACATGAGAAAATTGAAATATTACTCTTTAGTATATCATATTTGAATCATATATGGTAAATACAACAAAAGCACCCATATAAGGTGCTTTTGTTGTATACTATAGGTGTTACTGCCCCATACTGGTAACAAAAAAAGGAGGGCCGACACCCTCCTTTTTTGTTTGCGTGAAAACGTGTCTCACATTGACTTCCTTTGTCATATATTATGATACATGATTATCTTTAATTTGTAAATATTGCTCTAATAAGGGTAGGGTTTATTTTTCTTTAGTTTGGCTAAATAACCAATCTCTAATGCCTTCAATAGTATAAGCTACGGACCATGTGTACATGTGGTTGCCGTCTTTAAATACCGTGTAATTAATAGGAGCCTTTTGATCGACTGTAGCTTTCACCAATGCGTCGAATTGTTCCGGTGTAGAATGGCTATCCCACATAGGAGAGGTTGCAATTTTAGTGCCTAATTCGGCCCAATTTTTAGTAGCTGTATTCATGCCAGGATATGCTTTGTCATCGCCTTCGGATACGAGAATCCACAGTTTTTTATCCTTTAATACTTTCATTTCTTCCGTATTCCATTGGCATGCTACGAGGAATTGAGCAGTAAACAAATCAGGATGTTTATCGCTAATAGCGATGTTTGCCATACCACCTTGAGACTGACCAGAGCCATAAATTCGGTTCTTGTCAATTGGATAGGTAGCGATGACATGATGTAATAGATTATCTACCAAGGTAAGACCTGGAGTCCATTCATTTTTATCGGTAGTCATCATACCAAGGGTATCTACTAAATCTTGCGTGTATTGAGGAGCAACGATGATGGCTTCATGTTTTGATTGTTCTTCAGGGCTAGCGAAAATAGTGGCACCATTACCTTGGAATAGTACGGTGCGGTTATCATTGATATTGGCACTGGAGTCAGCTATGAAGAAATATAGAGGGTATTGTTTTGATGCATCGTAGTTTTTCGGTAAAAATACATTGTAAGGAATGCTATTACCTGTAGTTGGATCTGTGTAAATATATGTTTTAAACTCATCCATAATAGTAGATGATGTAGAAGTATTGATTACGCTCGTTTGCGAAGGGCCGTATATAGTACCTGTTTTAGTCACTACAGGTTGAACTTGTGTGACCGTAACGTTTAAATCCGGTAATTTACGATCGGAACGCAACGGTGCATCGACTTCAACAGCACCATTATTTTTCGGTTTATTAGGGCGTGGTGCTAATACGAATGGTGTAGAGTTTTCATATTCAAATTCCAATACAACGTACTGATCAGCAGCTGTAGTTTTAGAATTTTTGTCTTTTTTACTAGCTTTTACTGTATTTGTTTTCGCTACTGTTGTATCTATTTGAGGGGCACCGTTGTGCAAATCTTGAGCTGTAGATTTGTAATTTTCTTTCAGTTCAGGCACGGAATTCGTATAGATATTGTTGATTGTTTTGCCTTTTACTGTGAAAGTATTGAGCGTTAATGCGCTTTCTTGGATTGCTTCTGGATATTTGATGATAACAGCTGCTACTTTTTCACCATCACCATAAATTTTTGGCACTGCTGTTACAGATTGAATGCCGTAAGATTCTGCTTGATGAGTTTTATCTTCAGTTGCAATAGTGGTAGAACTTGTACTAGAAATAGTCGTAGCCATATCCGTTGCAGCTAATGTATTTGTTGTGGAAAGTGTGCCTAGCACAAGGGCTATTAATAAGATTTTATTCATCATATCTCCTAAATTAATAGTGTTTATCAAAATATTAATTAGATTATATAATAAAATTAAATTTAGTACAATTTAAATATAAGTAAAATGAAATGGGATAGAATTTAAAAATATCTTTATCTAGTAGGAATCTATGAGTAGATTACATAAGATAGTATAATAGAAACAATATGAATTAGAGAAATAATATAGCTATTATAAATGTAGTAAGCTGAGTTATAGAGATAATAAATGTGCCAAAGGAGTCTATGAATGGCAACAGAGCAGGAATGGGAAAATGTATTGAATATTAAAACTTCCGGTCGTGATGACAGCCGTTCTGATACAGAACATCATCCGTATGAGCCAACAGATTACTGCGTTCTTGAACGCCTTGTTAATAGTGGTTATATTACGAAACAAAATACCCTCATCGATTACGGTAGTGGTAAGGGGCGTGTTAGTATTTTCATGGCTAATCAGACGCGGTGCCATTCCATCGGTATTGAATACGATGAACGTTTGTATGAACGAGCTGTCGTAAATGGTGAAAGCCTAGCTGCTAAGAATCGGGTATCCTTTGTTCTTGGTGATGCAGCTACCTATACATTGCCAGATACTGTAGATCGCTGCTTCTTCTTTAACCCCTTTGCACTTCATACCATTAAACGCGTACTAGGTAATATCTTTGATTCTTTATATCATCATCCAAGAGAAATTCTACTATTCTTCTATTATGTTAACGAAGAAGTAGAGAATTTCCTAAATAACCACGTGCGCCTCGAAGCAGAACAACCCATACAGTGCGGAGATTTATTTCAAGAAATTAATGACAAAGAACGAATATTGGTGTATAGGGTGAATGTGTTTTAGTAAATTGACCTTAATATTGGCTAATGATAGTATGTGAGTATAGAGTAAAGTAGTATTGGAGGTGTAGTGTTGGATAATTTAGAAAAGTTTAATACAGATAAATTTATTATGTATAAGACACAAGATGGTTTAACGCAAATTGAGTTATATGAAATAGATGGTGATATTTGGCTTAATCAGAATCAAATTGCTGAACTATTTAATACTACGAAACAAAATATTGGAAGACACCTAAAAAACTGCTTTAAAGATGGTGAATTAGATATTAATTCAGTTGTAAAGTATTATTTTATAACTGCACGAGATAATAAGAATTACAAAAACGCATTTTATAATTTAGAAGCTATTTTAGCAGTTGCTTTTAGGGTTAGATCAAATAGAGGAGTTCAGTTTAGAAATTGGGCTAATACTACATTACAAGAATATTTGAAAAAAGGATTTGTTATTGATAATAAAAGATTAAAAAATCCAGACGGAAGACCTGATTACTTCGATGAGTTACTAGAACAAATTAGAGATATTCGTGCTAGTGAAAAACGTTTTTATCAAAAAATAAGAGATTTATTTAGATTATCAATTGATTATGATAGTAAAGTGCAAGCAACAAATTACTTTTTTGCAGAGGTTCAAAATAAATTATTATATGCAGTAACGGGCAATACAGCTGCAGAGTTAATTTTATCAAGGGCTGATTCTACTAAACCAAATATGGCATTGACTAGCTGGAGTGGTGAGATAGTCCGTAAAAATGATATATATATAGCCAAAAATTATTTACTAGAAGATGAACTTAGTATATTAAATCGACTAGTTACAGCTTTTCTAGAAATTGCAGAATTAAGAGTTTCATTAAAGAAAACTTTGACTCTTGATTTTTGGAAAAATAGTATAGATAAATTATTGAGCGATAATGAGCTATCGATTTTAGTAAATAATGGTTCAATATCTAATGAAGTAATGAGGGAAAAAGTGTCTTTAATTTATGCTGAATTTGATAAAAAGAGAATTGAGTATAATAAAGCTATAGCGGATGAAGAGGATTTTTATGATTTAACAGGTAATGATGAACAATCATCTATAGATACAGTATGGATGCATATAAAAGAAATTAATAAAAAATAAATCCTATAAGTTACTAAAAAGATATCCTTCAGGGGATATCTTTTTCTATTATCTTCAGAAAATCCGCATATTTTCTGATATAATAATAGATTAGAGAGTATAAAAATTTATTTTTTCTATTCACCATGGTATGTATTGATTCGTAATGATTAATCGTAGTGATTAGGGCTGAGTATATACCATAAAGGAGGAACGTATGGAACGCGTGTCAGCAAGTCTTATTGAAGAAATTCGCAGTGCCTTAGTAGAGCGTTATAATCGCGATCAAGAGATTCAGCAAATGATTGAAGAAATCGGCGCAGAAGAAGGTCTTAATGAAAAAGAACTGTTTGTTATTCACCAAGCCTATTTAGAGGTTAAAGAACGCATGCAGTATACGGCGAATTTGATGGAATTGTGGAATCAAATTGAGGCCGTTCAGGATCGCATGAGCATGCTTAATTCTTATGAAAGCTTGGAACGCGATTTATTTGGCGATGTTCTTTCCTTTGATAAACCGATGGGCTATGGTGCGTCCAACCAAGATAATTTGGATTATGCAATGGAGCAAATTAAGTTGCACGATATAGATCATGACATCGAAGATATTGATGATGAAAGTACCCTAGACCGAGATATTCATACATCTTTAGATCCTTATGATATGGTAAATTCCTTGTTGTATTCCAAACAATCCTCGGGCGATAAGGATAAAACTAAACAACAAAAGGAAATCGACAAGCTTATCAAAAAACAACTGAAACGCGTAGAAGAAGAATGGGCGAAGCTTTCAGGTAAAAAGAATAAAAAAGATAAGAAAAAGAAAGACAAAGATAAAAAAAAGGACAAGAAAGACAAGCAGTCTAAGAAAGAATTCGAACTTGTAAAGGAATCTAAGAAGTCCAAGAAGGACAAAGAGTCCAAAAAAAGCAAGAAGGATAAGGATTCTAAAAAAGCTAAAAAAGACAAGGATGCTAAGAAGGATAAAGAGGCTAAGAAATTAGAAAAAGCCTTGAAGAAGGAATCCAAAAAGTCCACAAAAAAGGACTAACCGTAGATTTCATAGATGACCACGGACAGAAAACTACGGATAAGGGCTGTGGAAAATGCAAACGGTGCAAGGGGCCGCGGTGTAGGAAATATAGTATATAAAGTTGGGGAATGGTATGAATCGTTGGTTGAACTGGATAAAAGGCATTCAACAGGAATTAAAAGCATTTTTGTTCTTTTCTATCTTGTTTACGCTTTTTAGAATCGTATTTTTAATTATATTTCAATCTCAATTAGATACGACTACAATGGACAGTATTTTAATGTCTTTATGGCTTGGTTTTCGGTTGAGTTTGAAGACCGTTGGATCGATTGTCCTTGTAAGTTTGCTATTTGCTACATTGCCATCTATAGTGTGGCCGAAATGGAAGGTCCAAGGTGTGCGCAAGGTTTGGTATGGCCTTGTTACAATCCTATTTACATTGCTCTTTATGGGGCGTATCCCGTTTTATACGATATTCAATTCTTCGTATAATGCGATGCTTATCAATGGCAAACATGACGATATTCATGCCATTATCAATACGGCTATCAATGAATATCATGGTATACCATATTTAATTGGTGGCATTGCGCTTAGTATTGTTTTCAGTTGGCTTTTAGTGAAAGTACTAAATACCAACACATATGAATGGGCACCTAATACTAAGCGTAATAAGTGGATCACTGGTATTCTAAGTTTTGTTGGATTTGGCGTGTTATTCGTATTTTTCCGCTTTGGTGGGGCTTTTGGGTACACGAATTCCATTAGCTGGGAAAGCGCAGCTCGACTTAATTCTAATCTGTTAAATGAAACGATTTTGGATGATGCACAAGCATTATACCGTGTGAAATCCATTGCTAAACGGACTTCAGAATTAGAGGATATTCATTTAACGCCTGCTGAGTTACATGAAAAAATACAATCTATTGGCGGTAATCCTAGAAGTACACGATTTGATGAAGCTTTCACAAAAACGATAACAACAGAGCGATTACAACAACAACCGCAATCTATTAATATCATTCTCGGTGAATCCTATGGCTTATGGCCATTCCTTGCTGAATTCGACGAACCTGGTGCTTATCTTGTAGAGCAAGGTCGTAAGTACGCGGCTAGTCAACAGGCGATGGGTACGCAAATGGCTTTAGCTCAAGGAACAGGTACGATGCCAGCCATTATTGGTTTATTAACGGGAATGCCGGATACGGGGATGTATCCAAATTATAGCGTAGGCATGTTACAAGAACCGTATGGCCTCGGTATTGGACCGGTTATGAAAAAACTAGGTTATAAGACCGTATTTTGGTATGGCGGTTTTAGTACTTGGCAAAATGTTAAGAACTTTGCCTTAGAACAAGGTTTTGATGAATTCCACGATGCATCTGAAATGCCGAGCAATGAAACAAATGCTTGGGGTGTAGCCGATGGAGATATGTTCAAGGCTATCAATGCATACATGGACAAACATCGTGGCGAAAAGATCATCAATGTTATCATGACTACGTCGAATCATCCTCCATATAGTGTGAATGTGGCGAAGGAAGGCTATGATGCGGATAAGGTTCGTAAGAACTTGCCAGACTCCATTGCGAATACGGATAAGCAAATTAATGAAATGGGCCATATTTGGTATGCAGACCATGTGATGGGCGAGTTTATCAGTAATGAGGAACAATCTGATCCAACAGCGCTGTTTGTTATTACCGGTGATCACAGCGAACGCTTTACCTTTGCTCATGAGGAAGGTCCTAAGGTAGCATCCACGATTCCGATTATTTTCTATGGACAAGGCATCAAAAAAGAATGGCTTTCACCAGACGCATTCGGCATGAGCATCCAAATCATTCCGACCTTGGCGGAACTTGTAGGACGTACAGGGCAAACCTATAAGGCTATGGTACCGAGTCTATTTAATCAAGGGCAATTCGTGTTTAACCATCGTTTGTGGATGGATACAAATGGTATTTATTTAGAAAATGAGCAAATGCCACAAGATTATGCTAAGTATATGAAAACTATGCGGGAACTAGCGGCATGGCGGTTAAAACATGGGAATCTTATTCAATAGGGGATACATACATGGCAACAGTAACGGTCATTATTTTGGCTAAAAATGAAGAACAACATATGAAAGACTGTATCGCATCTGCACAATTTGCTGATGAGGTACTTCTTATCGATGACGGCAGCACGGATAAAACGGTAGAGATTGCTGAATCCATGGGGGCCCGCGTTGTACATCACGCTATGAACGGCGATTGGTCCCAACAACGACGTTTTGCTGTCGAAGAGGCTCGGTCCGAATGGATTTTCTTCCTCGATGCAGACGAACGCATTTCGCCAGAATTACAACGAGAAGTACAAGATGTACTGGCTAAGAATGAGAAAAAAGCATACTGGATTGAACGGTCCAATGTGTTCCATCACAATAAGGCTACTCATGGTGTGTTGCGACCTGATTACGTGTTGCGATTTATGCCAAAAGAGGGTACGAATATAGAAGGATTTGTACACGAAACTATATCCAGCACCTATCCTGAGGCTAAATTACATGGCAAAATGTATCATTATACTTACGATAATTGGCATCAGTATTTCAATAAATTCAATAATTATACGACATTGGCGGCTAAGAAATATAAGGAAAACGGAAAATCCTGTTCCTTTGTAAAGGATATTCTTATCCGTCCAAGCTGGGCTTTTTTCAAGGTATACATTTTAGATAGAGGTTTTTTAGATGGAAAAATGGGATTTATTCTATCCGTGAACCACTATTTCTACACTATGATTAAGTATGTAAAGCTATATTATTTATTGAAATCTAATGGGAAATTATAACAGATCTAGATAATAGATTCTAGATAACAGATGAGTGTTAGTAGAGAAAGGAAGGACCACAATGCGCGTAGCCATTTTGGAAAGCATCATTATGCCTGCCGGTCATGAGGTGGAATTTGACCGCATGATCATCAATGAATTAAAACGCCAAGGTCATGAACCGGTGTTGATGGTACCGGAGAACTTTACCTTCAAGGTTGATTATGGCGTTGATGTTATCTATCTTGAGGGCGGAGAGGTAGTGACCTATGCAGGTGCATCGAAATGGAAAAAGCCGTTCTTGTCTATATTGCGCGAACGCCGCCGCCGTGCATGGTTTACTTCGGCTGCTAAGAAATTAGAGGAACACAACTGTGATGCGCTGATTATTCCAACCTCTACATATCGTTACATAAAGGCTCTATTGGATACGCCTCTCAAACATGCAAAGGTTCCTGTCCATTTTATTTTCCATGGCATTGGCAAGGGCGAAAATGTACGGTTCTTGAAACAAGCGGAACGTGCTAACAGATATCCAAATATCTATCTAGATGTTATTACCTTGCGCGACGATATGCTACGCAGTGATCTACCACGTGTACGACCTATTTTGCCACCTGTGTTTACGCCATCCACAGGTGAAATGCCAACCTTCTCTACACATACGCCACTTCGTCTTGGATTTTTCGGTCAATTCCGCAAGGAAAAGAATATTATCCCCTTATTGGATGCTTTCAAAACGGCTACCTTTACAGGACCCGTAGAACTCTTGGTACAAGGGGCGACAGCAAAACCTGAGGATGGCGAACTATTTGACGCCATCGCTGACGAATACAAGAACGTGCCAGGGCTTTCATTCCTCCATGCGAACCTCATCGGTCCCGATTGGGACAAGGCCTTACTCGATGTAGACGCCATCTTGATGCCATACGGTGCCGAACGCTATCGCTATCACTGGAGCGCCATGCTCTACACGGCTATTGGTTTCTATAAACCGGCCTTGGTATCGCCTGAAATCAATCCGGAGGTGCTTCGCGATTATCATGTTGGTGAAAGCTTAGACATATCTTCAGTAGATACGATTCGCGCTGGATTAGAACAATTCGTAAACAAAATGATTGAACATCCAGAGATATATGAGGCAGGTTTGGTACAAGCCAATGAAGACTTTGGACATAAACGGATGATTGATTCGATTATTAATGTATAACTATACGAGAATTCTTGAAATAATCTTTTGATAATCTTTTGATAATCTTTTGAAATTATTATATTGATAGATTAGACGAACCAAAAAAATATAGATAAAATAAGCGCTTATAGTAAAAATAATCTTTTGACAATCTTTCGACAATCTTTTGAAATTCTTAAATTTATACGGCGAATTGAGGTGAATTATAAGTTGGTGAATTTTGAAGATTTTGATTTAGTACATGAAAATGAAAATATTGAATATAAGGAATCATTTGATAAATTACCAGGTGATATATGGCCAACATATTCGGCGTTTGCTAATACTAAAGGTGGTTTAATAATTCTTGGTGTTTCTGAAGATAACGGAAATTATGAAGAAGTTGGAGTTAAGAATGCTCCTAAAATAATTCAAGACTTTTGGAATACTATTAATAATAGAGAGAAGATTAGTAAGAATATATTAGATAATAGACATATCGAGCAAAAAATATTAGATAATGGTAAATCTATTATTTATATTAAAGTTCCAGAAGCTCATATTAGTGATAAACCTATATTTTTGAATAATAATCCTAATAAAACATATATCAGATTATATGAAGGTGATCGAATTGCTACTGATGAGCAAATTAGTACCTTTTTTAGAGATAAAAATAGTAATCAAGATTCGGTACTTTTAGATAATTATACAATAGAAGATTTGTCATCCGAGACGATACAAAAATATAGACAATTTATTTCTAATAAAAATGATAGATACACAAATATGTCTGATGAAGAATTACTAACTTCTATAGGTGTTAGATGTATTGATAGAAATGATGAAAGAAAGTATAAGTTAACTGAAGCTGCTCTTTTATTTTTTGGAAGAGAAGAAGCTATAAGAAGTCGTTTCCCTAAATTTCACTTAGATTATATTGATAAACGTGGTATTTATAATATTCAAGATAGATGGAAAGATAGGGTCGCTTTTGGCGATAGTCAATATATAGATTTAAACGTGTTTGAATTTTATTTAGTTGTTATGGATAAATTAGTTTCAGCTATTAATACTCCATTTAAGTTAATTGATGGTATAGAGAGATTATCTTATGATAATTTTATTACGGCTATTAGAGAAGCCTTTATTAATTGTCTAGTTCATGCAGATTATCATAGTAGTTTATCTGACATAGTTATAGAAGTTAGTGACTTTTTCTATAAATTTAAAAATCCTGGATGTTTACGAGTGGAATTAGAAGAGTTTATTACAGGAGGAACATCAAACCCTAGAAATGATTTATTAGTTAATTTATTTAGACGTATTGGTCTATCTGAACGTATTGGTTCAGGAGGACCTATTATATTTCAAATTCCAAATCAATATGATTATAGGCAACCAGAACTAGATACTGATGTATTTAAAACTGAACTTACTATATGGGGCGTTGATACTATTACAACAGTGCCTAATTTATCTGATGAAGCCAAAACAGTTTACAATATATTAAAAGAATCCGAATCATTTTTATCTGTAACAGCTATAGTAAATAAGGCGCAATTTACAAGATATAAAGTTTATAAAGCACTAGAGGTGTTAGAAGAAAAGAAATTGATTATGAGTACTGGCAAAACTAAGAGTAAATTGTATCATACAAGTTTGAATACCGTTGATCAAATAAAAATGATAGATACTTTGAAAAAACATATTACTAAGTCATATAAATAATATAGGTTCAAATATATTTTATATAAAAGATTTTAGTTTGTTATATTTTTAGGAGAGTGTATGTTTCAATATATAAAAGACCAATGGGCTAATGGTCGAGCTATTTATGGGAAAAAATCGTGGCGTGAAACACGACGCGTAATCTTGCATTTCTTGCGTACTGTAGGTCATAAAAAAGAGATGATGGAATATAAGTCTTTTTTTGAAAGCTACGCACCAGATCAACATATTTTAGATAAACAAGAAGGCCTCTATGAGTTGATGAGCCGTATATTCTTGTTTAAAGAATCTACATTGCGTGAACGCATTGATGCGGTAAAGAATCACTTTACAGCCTTAGAAGACGTATTTACGTCTGAGGCCATCGAAATGCTATATAATCCTGATGAACTAAAACCGGAAGGATTAAAACAAGGCATTCTACTTTGGGAAGATGCTGATTTAAATATGACGGCACACCTTAACTTTATGACCGGTCAACGTAAGGAAGGTTTATTTACCATTCTGTTACAACTAGGTGACCAAGGCGTATATCACGCGAACATCCGCCTCGGCAAAGGGTTAGAAGGAGAACCAGCATTGTGGATTGGTACCATCCAAGGGTACAAGGATGGCCTTGATAATGCGAAACATATTACAAAAAAAATGTTTGGATATCGGCCAAAAAACTTTATCGTATTCTTGATTCGGCAACTCGCTAAATACTGTAAAGTTCAATCCATGTATGCTGTATCTGACGAAGGTTTCTACGC
>OGHW01002163.1_pt1 | contig 12694 bp, 17 predicted proteins | sample 1571641 | NCBI WGS metagenome assembly OGHW01 (sample SAMEA2582066, study PRJEB24529) | metagenome | biome: Human gut stool | place: China | collected 2011 | reverse complement strand
GAGTAGGTCAGTGCTATTGATTATTGCATCAGTATTATTTGCACCAAGTCATATTATGATTTCATATAAAAATGTAAAATGATACTTACAAATTCTAGTTTGCATAACTGTCAAAAAGGTTATGCAAGTGTTAATGAAAAGAGGATGAATATGTTAATTGACTTTGATGGATTGACAATTATTATCGGAATAGTAATTTACATATTAATTTGTATATTTATTCATAAGAAATACAAAAAAGAGAAAATATATTACGTATTCAGTACAATTATGTTTTGTTATTTTATGTGTATTGCTAAGCTGACATTATTTCCGATTGTTATGATTGGTCTGCCTGCAAATATTAAAGAAAGTATAAACATTATTCCATTTCATAATGGTATTAATAGAACTGACATATTGAATCTTATTATGACTATTCCATTAGGAATTGGAATTCCATTTATAACAAAGATAAACAACATTAAGAAAATACTATTATTAGGATTATGTTTTGGTCTGGGAATAGAAACAATACAGTATTTAGAAACATTTTTGACAAAAGGCTTTTCGCATAGGATAATTGATATTAATGATGTTATTTTTAATTTTACTGGAACGGTGATTGGATTTTTTGTATTGTATGTTTTCTCACGTCTATTTATAAAAATGAAAGAAGAAAATTTAAATGCATTTTGGAAACATGTATATAAAACATGTGATTCTGTTAGTATAAAGTAAAAATATTTGAGGCATCATCAGAATGTGTGAGCAGATAGCAGCTCAAAAAACTTAACTAAAAGTAAAGAGCCACCACTGTTGCTCTTATTTTTGGAGTAGCAGTGGTAGCTCTTTCTTTTTGAGCCCATTAACCTATTCTTTGAAATCTCCCTTTTGTGCCGAAAATTCGAGTGCCTTTTGTTTATTTTCTGCTGTCATTGCATCCACATAATCCTGAGGATTCCAGACTTCATCTAATATATCCTCCGGGAACTTTTTGCGAATATCATCAGAGTATTGGCTGCCATCTCCCGGCTCCCAATATTCAGATAGTTCATATCCATTCTCTGCCACATTGAAAGTTAAGGCAACAGGAACACAACCTCCACTGACACTTTCAATCCCTTCTTCGGACAAATTATATTCTTCATAAAGAGCGAGAGCATATACAGTCAATATCTCAATTTGCTCAGAGTTTGCAGACCTATCTGCTTCCGTAGCCAATACAGTATGGCTTTCGCAGGCAAAAACACCTTTATAGTATCTATCTTTGTTGTGTTCCATGATTGCATTATGGATTGCTGTATCAAGATTGGTTTCGTTAATTGATTCTGTTCTGGTTTCCCCGGCACAGATGCGTTGTAAATAGCTGATAAAGTCAGAGTCAGTTATTCGGTAATACACATTCTCATACAGAATTGCCGACTGATTTCCGTTGGAATCAAAACCGCTGAATGTGATTCTGTCGTTTTCCTTGGTATCCACATGAAGGGAATAGAAAGGTGTATGACCTTGCAAAGATTGGTCTTTGTGACCAATCTTTAAGTTTTTAATACGACTGCTCAACTCGTCAATTTCCGCTGCGGATAATTGGAATGTGGTCGGTACGCTATTTGTTCTAAAGTCCATGGTGCTTGCTTTGGAAATTTGAACAGAATCAAGTTTCACTGGGAATGAACTCGGATTTGTCAGGAAACATACCCCAAGAACAATACTTGCAACCACAGCAATAGCAACAATCCAAAATGCAGGTTTCTTGTAATTCAGCACATTTTTCACCCTTTCTTTGACGCCAACCTCTCCAAAGGCAAGTGGACAAACCATAACTGTTCTTCTATTCACGCTACAAGAAAGCAGAGCTTCTGAATAAGAAATAGACTCGTTTTGATTCAGTTCACGAATAACTTTTTCATCGCAGGCAAGTTCAATATCTCGGCAAAGTAAAATATACGCAATCCATACAAGAGGATTGAACCAATGGATTGCCAACACTAAATACCCCAATGGTTTCCACAAATGGTCACAGCGTTTCAGATGAGCATTCTCATGGGCAATGATATAGGGCAACTGTGCTTCATCTGTCCCGGAGGGAATGTAGATGCTCGGTTTGAAGCAACCAAGAATAAAAGGTGTTTGAATATCGTCACAAATCCAAATATTATCTCGCACAGAAAGGGATGCACAGACTTTCTTTTGCAAGCGGAAATAGCTGACGGTAGCATAAACGAGCATGGCTATGATGCCTATTGCCCATACGATTGCCAGCAAAGGAATCAAAAGCTGAAGTGGATTTGCGCTTGCAATTGGCTCTGGAGCAAAGGTGTCCGTAATAATTGGATTCACTACCTTGTCGATAGAGCTTACGCCTGTGGAGATTTCTGGTGTCCAGTCCATCATGATTTCAGGACTGATGGTCTCGGCACTTGGAATCAAGCTCAATGCGCTTTCAAAACTGAATGGGCAAATCAATCGGAAAGCTACGATACCCCACAGTAAGACATGGATCCACTTAGGTGCCTTTTTCAAAACCACACGCAAAAGTACGACCGCAAGGATCAGCCAAGATGCGGCGATACTCATATTTACAATTTTCAAGAAAAGTGAACTCATAGATTACTCCTTTCCGGCGGCTGCATCAATCATGCGTCGAATCTCCGCAGCTTCCTGTTGAGAAATACCCTTCCTTTGTGTAAAAGCCGCAATAAAAGCAGGAAGGGAACCTTCAAAGGTTTCGTCAACGAACTGCTCGCTCTGAACGGCATAGAAATCGTTTTTAGACAGAACAGAGGAAACGATGCCATCATTATTCTGGAAGATACCACGCTCACAAAGCTTGCGTAACACCGTATATGTGGTGGAGCGATTCCAGTTCAGTTCTTTTTCGCAGAGCTTTACCAATTCTCTGGAGTGCAAAGGCTCATTCGCCCAAATAATATCGGCAAAGTGGGATTCCACTACGCCCATCTTCATCTCAGCCATAAAGATTTCTCCTTTCAGTTTATCGTCAATAAACTGATTATAGTTTACTCCCGATAAACTGGAATGTCAATAGGAAGCAGCTATGTTCATAATGAGAAAAGAAAAGGCAGAAACATAGAAGGAAATCAATTCACTGGTGGACTCTTTTTTCATTTTTCATAATAGTATTATTATGGTATAATAGAGAAATTAAATCGGGATTTTGCGTATAGGAACAAGGCTGAGGTAAGAGGTAATTTTCTATGAAAGTACATTACAAAGGAGTTTTATGTAATCTCGCCACATATCGTGTTATGGGAGAAGATAAACCTGCATTATATTATATTGATAGTCCAGATCAAGAAACAATGCTTAAAGCAGGATTTGTAGATGTTCAGCCCTGCTTATGGGTCAAAGTATTAACCGATGAGGAATATAATGAAATTACTAATATTTTGTATTAAATAGACAAATACAAGTTTGTAAAATTAAGAAAATCGAGATTTGGAGGGATAATGAATTGCCAATAGAATATAAGAGATTGACTGAAAATGAACTGGATATTTTTATTGAAATGAGAATAAATCAATTAAGAGAAGAAGGCGCAAAAGAAGATATTGATTTAAAACCTGCCTTAAAAGATTATTATAGTCGTCATATGACAGAAGGTACATTCGTATCTTGGATAGCTGTTGACGGCAACAAGATAATCGGAACAAGCGGTATGTCATTTGTTGAAAAGCCCCCATATTTCAGTTGCCCAAGCGGAAAAATTGGACTGTTATCAAGTATGTTTACTGAACCTGATTACAGACGGATGGGAATTGCAAAAGAGCTTCTGCACAGAGTTATAGAGGAAGCAAGAAAATATGGCTGTGGTTCAATACAGATTACTGCTTCTGATATGGGGGTAAAATTATATAAAGCGTATGGATTTGTTCATAATGGAAACTTTATGCAATACAAATTATAAAGTCAAATTCCAGTAATACTGAGAGATTATAAAAGAGCGGAAGCTTTGAATTTTTTTGTTTTTAATAATAGTATCATTGTGGTATAATAGAGACATTAAAATCGTAAGTTGTAAAGGAGCGTTATGCAATGGAAAAAAGAAAAATTGTTCGTGGGATTATATTGGCAGTATTGCTGGTTTGTGCGGTGTTTTTGATTTATTCCATAGTAACAGACCCATTAGGCGAACATGATATTATGCTTGCCATTGCTGTTACCGCTGGATTTATTGCATTAGAGCAGGACAAGCGAAAAGAAAGATAACTTCAAGGTTGCTGGAGGATTATAAGTGATTAGAAGAATGCAGAGAGCAGATATAGACAGAGTTGCAGATATTTGGCTTGATACTAATATAAGAGCGCATAATTTTATTTCCAAACAATACTGGCAGAACAATTTTAGTATAGTGAAAGAAATGCTTTCACAGTCAGAGATATACGTGTATGAGGAAAAAAATGAAATCCAAGGTTTTGTAGGATTGAGTGATAAGTATATTGAGGGAATATTTGTATCCAGTAAAGAGCAGTCTAAGGGGATAGGCAACCTTTTGATGTGTTATGTAAAAAACATCAAGAACCAATTAAGCCTGAGCGTATATCAAAAGAATATACGAGCAGTTAATTTTTATCAAAAAGAGGATTTCAACATTCAGAGTGAGAATGTTGATGAAAATACTGGTGAAAAAGAGTATATAATGACGTGGAAACGGAAATAAAAATTCAAGCTTGTCGAGCTAGAAGTTGTCAAACTGAAATGTAAATGGAGGGTTATGTAAATGAAAAAAATTGGAATAGTTTTACTCATACTTATTTCACTTACAGGTACATTGTTAGGATGCGGGAAACAAGATGTGAATAAGGACTTGGAGAGCATTGATGCATCGGAAATCAAACAAATCGAACATACAGGAACTACAGGTGGGAAAGACGGTAATTTTTCGTATTCTTTTTCAGATAAAGAGGTTGTTGAGTTTATAGATTTATTGAATCAAGTGAAACTTGGTGACATAGTAGATGAAAACAAAGCATTATCAAGTGGAGCTGTTTCTTATTACACAATCTATTTTGCAACAGATGAAACGCTGACAATTAGTCCAGGAAAATATTTTGAAGTTGAGGACACATATTATGAATTTGATAATTATGATGAATTGTGGGATGAATTTATAGTATTTAACAGCATAAAGTAAGTTTCGGAAAATTCAAGTTTGTTAAATTGGAAAATTTGAATTTGGAAGGTGCGATGATATGAAAATTAAAGAAATCAAGGAGAATAAAAAACAATTTCTTCCACTGTTGCTATTAGCAGATGAGCAGGAGGATATGATAGATAGGTATCTTAATAGAGGGACAATGTATGTTGTGGACGATGGTGGAGTTAAGTCCGAATGTGTCGTAACAGACGAGGGGGGAGGTGTTCTTGAAATCAAGAATATTGCAACTGAACCAGAATATCAGGGGAAAGGTTACGGTAAAGTACTAATCGACTTTGTCGCTGCGAAATACAAAGGGAGGTATTCTATATGATTAGAGAGGTAACAGATATGAATAAACATGAGTTATATCATAACCACAATTATGTTTATCTGCTGACTTCTAATATTATTAACCGCTGTGGTGATTCATTAGATACAATACTTTTTACATGGTTGGTATATTTACTTACAAATAGTGCAGGGTGGTCTGCGATTATTTTTGGTATTAATCAAGCTACTTCTGTAATTATTCAACCATTTATAGGTCCATTAGTCGAGAATATGAATAAAAAGAAAGTGTTAGTACTTTCAGATATAGCTCGAGTTCTGTTAGTTTTGTATATATTATATGTATATACACAAAACATGCTTTCACCATTAATATTGGTTTTTATGACAATATCCATTTCATTAATAGAAGCATTTCATATGCCAGCAGGGGTAGCAGTTATTCAGCATGTACTTCCTAATGAACATTATGATAAAGGTGTAAGTGTCAATGTGTCTTGTACCAAAATAGCAGTATTAGTTGGAACTGGCTTGTCAGGCATAGTGATTAGTTCATTTGGAATAGGTATTTCTTTAGCGATAGATGCTTTGATATTTTTAATATCAGCGTTGCTTATAGTAAAAATAGAATTTCCTGTTCAAGAAGAAAAGAAGACAAACCGAATAATTGGCAGAGAATATTTAATTTCGCTTAGAGATGGATTTAGTTATGTATTTGACCATAAGAAGCTATTAAAACTATGTTTTTTATGTATTCTAATTAATTCAGCAGTGGTTCCATTTGATGCACTGCTCGCCCCGATTGCAAGAGAAATGTTTAGTGGAGATGCCAAAATTGTTTCATTACTAAGTGTAAGCGTAACTATTGGTACTATTTTGGGATCATTGACTTTTGCAAAAATGAAAGAGGAGAAAAAAAATAATACACTTGTTACATTTTGTGGAATTGTTTTAGGTGTATACTATGTTTTTATTGCATTTGTTTCAAAATATATTGCAAATCCTATAACTCAAAAATTACTGTTGCTAATCGGTTCGATAATAATTGGTGCAGCATTGGGATTAATGATTACTTATGTACAAGTGAAATTTGTAAAAGAAGTTACTAAAGAATATATAGGACGTGTTTCTGCAATTCGATTTTCACTTACATACGCATGCGCGCCAGTGGTATCTTTTGTGATTAGTATTATATACAAAGTTACTGTTGTTGATACAAGTTCACTTTTTGTGGGATTTGGTATTGTAATAATAATTCTTTTTCTTTTGGCAAATAAGATTACGTTTTCTCCTTTGAAGAAAGGCGATAAAAGTTATTAGAAATTATTTATATGAAAAACTGGCTGCTTTTTGGCTATAAATTAAAGCTGATAGAGAAGAGTATAAACAGCAGAAGAGAAGCTTTTTGACTGAGGCTTCCGGTGCCAAAACGGTGCCAAGAAATCAGGCAAATAAAAATAAATAGTACAAATCAGTCGTTTTTCACTGTATTTTGGAGAGAAAACCATAAAAAATATGAGGTAAAATGATATTAAAGTATCGTGAGGGTGGACGTACAGTAGGATCTGGACGTGTTGCTACAGTTATCGAGTAATTACTTGTTAGTAGTGTAAATATCTAGTAAATTCAAGGGTTTCCGAGATTTCTCGGAAACCCTTTTTTACAGTTTAAAAGTATGTTATAGTAGGATTAATTGATGTAGTGGTGCCAAGTCATAATGTAGATGGAAAAGGATTTTTATGATGAAAATAGAAACAGAGCGATTATACATCCGCCATTTTGTGAATGAAGATGCTTCAATATGCTTCGAGGGATGGGGGACAGATGAGCATTTGGGTGATTTTATAATGGGATATCCAATGAATATGGATCAGATGAATTCTTTTGTAAATGCTATGGTGAAAAATACGAATGCATGGGTAATTGTTGAAAAAGAAAGTGGTGCATGTATAGGATATATATCTTTTGATATACCATATCAAGAATTAAGGATTGGTGAAATTGGTTATGTTATTGGTGAAAAGTGGCATGGTAAAGGTTATGGCACTGAAGCTGTAAAAAAGATGATTTCAGAATACTTGTCAAAAGATAGACTGTATCTCATTGAGGCAAAATGTAATATAGATAATAAACCTTCGCTTAATCTGCTTGAAAAGGTAGGTTTTATTAAGGATGGGGTTTTAAGAAAAAGAAGAATTGATAAAAACACAGGGGAATATAGGGATTTGGTTGTTTATTCAATTACTACAAATGATAAATAAGCAACATGTTTATCGGGAGGAGAGTGTACGCTAATGAAAAATGAATTTTTAGAAGCATTAGGAAGCAATAATGCGAATAATAACACAGATTTATCATTGTATAGTAGATTTGTTGGAAATTGGTCGTTTACAATGACTACATATGATGAAGAGGGGAAGATTGAAGATACAAAAGAAGGTGAGTGGCTTTTTTCATATGTCATGGATGGGTATGGAATTCAAGATGTCTTCATTTGTCCCAAAAGAGGAGAATGGACAGAGGAAGATACTTTATACGGAGATTATGGAACAACAATACGAGTTCCAATGATAGATAATTCAAAAAAGTGGAATATAGTGTACGTTTCCAAATGGAGTGTTGATAGGTTAATCGCCGAAGAATTGGAGAATGATATTATACAAACAGGGATTAATAAAGATGCGAATGATACAACTATATGGCAATGGAATTTCAAAAATATTGAGAAGGATACATTTAGTTGGGAAAGTATCTATTCAAAAGATTGTGGAAAGACGTGGAAATGTGCAACAAAGGTAGAAGCTAAAAGAGAAATGTAAATTAAATGATTTGAATAATAAATGTATTCTAAACTGTACCTAATATGTTTTCTGCCACAAAAGGTGCAAAATGGGGTAGGAAATGAAGTGATGGGGTAGAATATGTAATTGACATAGCGGTCTGAATGGCATATTATTCATACAAAGGTCTCCATTCACCTTATGGTTTTGAACTATAGAAGAGATGAACATTAAAGAAATTATTATGTTATAGTTTGGACTGGTCGAAAGACCTGAAAAACTCAGGAGGAACACAATGGTTAAACACATTATTTTATGGACACTCAAGGATGAGTACACAGAGGCACAGAAGAAGGAAATACGTGCCGGCATAAAGGAAGGCTTAGAGGGACTTAAAGGGCAGATTCCGGGAATGATCGACATTTCAGTACGCACAGATTATCTTCCGACATCTACAGTAGATGTGATGCTTGATACTACATTTGAGGATGCTGATGCACTTGCAGCGTATGCAAAGAATCCTAAGCATGTTGCAGTGGCGGATACCAGGGTGAGACCATTTACTGCAAATAGGGCATGTATGGATTTCGAGGTGTAATAAGCGGGAAATTAGTGTATTTGACTATAAATCATTTCCGAAATTAGGCGATATGTCAAAAATGACGAATATTGTCAAATTATCATTGAAATAGTACTATGGTAATGATATAATAATCTTACTGTATAGAACGAAACCTAAATGAGAAAGGGAGAATTACATATGGGTGAGGAAGCTAAAAGCAAAATAATGGAAATGCCACTTCAGCAGAGATTGAAATATGGCTATAAGAAAGTATTGGATATGCTGCTTGTATCGGGAGGCATATCAATTGTTGCAGTTTTATTGGTTTATTTTGGTGCAAAGGCTAATATCTTTGGTGCCGAGTCGGGAACAGTTGCTACATTTTTCCTGGTTATAGGACTGGCCAATGTAATAATAGTTGGAATTGTAGCTACAATGATTGCGAAAAAAATCAGTGATCAGGTTATTGATTCTGTGCTTGAGCCATTACAGCAGATTGAGGTAGTGGCAGGAGAGCTTGTTAATGGAAATCTTCACAGCAATCTGGAGTATCATTCAGATGATGAGGTTGGCAAACTTGCACATGACCTTAGAAAGTCTATCAGGACACTTGGCACATATATTGATGATATCGATCAGACTATGAGACAGTTTGCAGATGGCAATTTCAACTTTAAGCCACAGGTGGAGTGGAAAGGCGATTTTGTAGGAATTAAAGAATCAATTGTTGCTTTCGAGGAGAGCATGTCAGATACAGTAAGTGGTATCCAAAGAGCGGCAAATGAGGTTTCAAATGGTGCTGAGCAGGTAGCTGCCAGCTCAAGTGATCTGGCGCAGGGCGCAACAGACCAGGCCGCTGTTGTTGAGGAGCTTACAGCCACACTTGCTTCTGTAGCGGATCAGGTAGCTGAGAATGCCGAGCATGCAAAGGAAATCAGCCAGAAGGTTGATGGACTCGGAACTGAGATTATGGATAGTAACGGACAGATGCATGAGATGGTTACATCTATGAATGAAATCAATGAGGCATCTCAGGAGATTGGTAAGATTATCGCAACAATCAATGAGATTGCATCACAGACAAACCTTCTTGCACTCAATGCTTCTATCGAGGCAGCCAGAGCCGGCGAAGCCGGAAAAGGATTTGCGGTGGTAGCAGATCAGGTAACAGTACTTGCCGACCAGAGTGCACAGGCAGCAAAAGAGTCAGCAGTTCTGATCGAGACTTCTGTCAAAGCAGTAGAAAAAGGTATGGTCATTGCAGATCAGACAGCAACACAGTTAGAAGACGTAGCCGATAATTCCAGAACGATCACAGAGCAGGTTGGAAATATTGCGGATACATTAGAGACGCAGACAACAGCAATCCATCAGATCAATGAAGGAATCGAGCAGATCAATGACGTTGTACAGACGAATTCCGCAACATCCGAGGAATGTGCGGCTGCCAGTCAGGAGATGAGCAGTGAGGCTGAGAATCTGCGTGAACTGATCCGCAAGCTTCAGGTTGCAAAGTTCGAATAAGACATACATGATCGAATATGTACTGTGAGTATTCGATCGGCATGAATAAATAGTGTATATAAAAAAGACTGTCATACAAAGAACTCGATGAGAGCAGATTTTGTGTGACAGTCTTTCTGCTTTTTGGTCTGCGCCAGTCAGTGCAATGCAAAAGCTGATGGAACAGTTAAGGTTATCTAATTGCGAGGACAGTTTGGTATATCAAACTCTGGGTTGAATGCATAGAAATTCTTGCTGTCGAGGTCATCCTGAATAATGCGCAGGGCTTCACCGAAACGCTGGCATCCCCCTTGGACTGAAATTCGCAGGCGTTAAAAGGAATACCGCCCGCCGCCTGTGGCCAGATACCACCGGTATGGTCGACATAATATGGTGCAAATCCGGCAGCTTCAAGTTCTTCTGCACTTAAGCCTTTGGTGAGCTGTCGGACGATGGATGCGACCATTTCCAGATGCGCTAATTCTTCCGTTCCAATATCCGTAAGCACGCCACATACACGTCTGTCCGGCATGCTGTATCTCTGGGAGAGGTAACGCATGGATGCTCCCATTTCACCGTCTGGTCCGCCATACTGGGACATAATGATCTGTGCAATTTTGGCATTTGGTGTTGTGATATTGATCGGGTACTGCAGTCGTTTTTCATAATTCCACATTATTTACATCCTCCTTCCCATGGCCATGGTTCTGTTGCCCAATTCCAGTGACTGCATGGATCTGCAGTGTCGATGGTCAGCGGACCATATTGGTCAGAGTAGGCCTGCAGAGCGTTGCGTCTGATATCCGAGTAATGATGGAATGCTTTGATCGCTTCCGCATCATCCGGATGGGTGTCTAAAAAAAGAAGAAGGTCGTCAACAGCGAAGCTTACGGTATTAATGAGGTTAAAAAGCTGTTGGCGGTTCATCTGGTTCATTTGGTTCGTCATCTTCGAAAAGCCCTCCTTCCAAGGAATGGTTTATCTAATTCAGGGAAAATGGTTCCCACCATAAGCCCTTTTTCAATATCATATAACGGTCCAAACTGCTGCCATGGAACGTATGCCATTGCAACGACAAATTCCGGACTCATATCGCGGACTGATTCGTTTGGACAGACAGGATTCATTCTGTTTTGTGCATTACAGTTTCTCATAGATTCTGTTGCCTTTCTTATTCTTTCTCAATACTTTATGTTCTAAAATTGAAAAGTGTGCATAATAGGACTGCAAAAAATTCCATTTTTGTAGGAAATGACAAAAATGAGAAAAATTATCAAAAACTTTGTAAGCTGCATTGACATAGGAAAATTTGAGCATTAAACTAAGGACAGTTAGGAGATGTTAACTGAAAAAAATTATCAATAATCATACAGGAAAGTCCAGTGAGAGTTCCTGTTTATTACGGAGGATAAAATGACGTTAGACAATTTACCACTTGAAACAGAGGCAGTCATTACGACAGTTGGGGGAGAGGGAGCGCTTCGCTGCCGTTTTCTGGATATGGGCCTGATCCCAAAGACAAAAGTTGTTGTAAAAAAAATAGCTCCGATGGGAGATCCGATCGAGATAAGACTCCGCAATTATGAACTGACGATCCGTAAGGAAGATGCAAAAAAGATTGAGGTGTCTATGGAGGAAACAAAAGAATGATATTTGCATTAGCAGGCAATCAGAATTGCGGTAAGACGACTTTATTTAACCAGTTAACCGGATCTAACCAGCATGTTGGAAATTTTCCGGGAGTGACAGTAGATCAGAAAATAGGTGAGATCCGTTCGGTAAAGAATTGTTCCGTTGTGGATCTTCCGGGAATTTACTCAATCCGTCCATATACCAATGAGGAGATCGTGACAAGAGATTTTATCCTGAATGAGAAACCGGACGGTATTATCAATATTGTGGATGCTACCAATATTGAGAGAAATCTATATCTGACGCTGCAGCTTTTAGAGATGCATATTCCAATGGTTCTGGCTTTGAATATGATGGACGAGGTCAGAGGAAACGGTGGATCTATTGATTACAGGCAAATGTCGGAGGAACTTGGAATCCCGGTAATCCCGATCAGTGCAGCAAAGGATGAGGGAATCGAAGATCTGATCAAAGCCACTGTCGAGGTCGGTAAGAAAAAGATTCTTCCAAAGGTCATGGATTTCTGCGAGCAGGGACCTGTGCACCGTTGTATCCACGCAGTATCGCATCAGGTGGAGGACCATGCAGCTAATATCGGCATGTCTCCGCGGTTTGCAGCGACAAAGATTGTGGAGAATGACGAGGATATTATCAATAAGTTAGAACTTTCCCAGAATGAGCTGGAAATGATGGAACACAGTATCGAAGAGATGGAAAAAGACTGTGGATTAGACCGGAATGCTGCTTTGGCAGATATGAGATACACCTTTATCGAAAAAGTATGTA
>OGHW01002162.1_pt1 | contig 12694 bp, 8 predicted proteins | sample 1571641 | NCBI WGS metagenome assembly OGHW01 (sample SAMEA2582066, study PRJEB24529) | metagenome | biome: Human gut stool | place: China | collected 2011 | reverse complement strand
TTGATGAGGGTGGTCTTGCCGCAGCCGGTGGGGCCGACGATGGCGATGCGCTGGCCGGGCTTGACGTCCAGAGACAGGCCCTCGATGAGCGGGCGGTCAGGCAGATAGCGGAAGGAGACGTCCTCGATCTGGACGTGGCCATCCGGCACGAGCCTGACTGCATTCTCCGCCTCGGGGATCTGATCCTCAGCGTCCAGCAGCTCGAACACACGGGCCGCGCAGGCCAGAGCGTTCTGCAGCTCGGTCACGACGCCGGAAATTTCGTTGAAGGGCTTGGTGTACTGGTTGGCGTAGTTCAGGAAGATGCTCAGCTGGCCGATGGTGATGCCTCCGGCTACGGCATAGATTGCGCCCACGAGGCCGACGCCTGCATAGACGATGTTGTTGACGAAGCGGGTGGCGGGGTTGGTCATGCTGGAAAAGAAGATGGCCTTCAGGCTCACGTCCTGCAGGCGGCCATTCACCTCGTCAAAAGCCTCGAGGCTCTGGGCTTCGTGGCCGAAGGCCTGCACGACCTTCTGGCCCTCTATCATCTCGTTGACAAGGGCAGTCTGCTCGCCGCGCACAGTGCTCTGGCTCTGGAAATATTTGTAGCTGCGCTTTGCGAGAAAGCTGGCCACCACAAGGCTCAGGGGGGTGATGCAGACCACCACCAGCGTGATGGGGAGGTTCTGCTGCAACATGAAGAGCAGGGTGCCGAGGATGGTCAGCACACCCGAGAACAGCTGGGTGAAGCCCATCAGCAGGCCGTCGGCGAAGGTATCCACGTCGGCCACCATGCGGCTCACGATGTCGCCGGAAGGATGGCTGTCGAGGTAAGAGAGGGGAAGGGTCTGGATCTTCCGCATGGCGGCGTTGCGCAGGTCACGGCTGACTGCGAAGGTGATGCGGTTGTTGCAGACGCTCAGCAGCCACTGCGCAAAGGCGGCGACAACAGCCACCACGATGATCTCGTAGATGATGCGCAGTACGCCCGCGAAGTCCACGGCACCTTTGCCCAGCATCATGTCTATGGCATTGCCGCAGAGGATGGGGATATACAGCTGGGCCGCCACGCTCACAGCGGCCACGATGAGGCTGCACACCACGAAGAAGCCGTAGGGTTTGATTTTCTGCAGCACCCGGGTCATGGTGGCCTTCTGCTGTTCAGGGGTCAGCTTCGTTTTTGCTTTTGCACTCATTTCTGCACATCCCCTTTCTTGAACTGGCTCTCATAAATTTCCTTGTAGACCGGGCAGCTTTCCAGCAGCTCAGCGTGACGGCCAAGGCCCACCATATGGCCATCGTCCAGCACGATGATCTGGTCGGCGTGCTGCAGGCTGGCGGCGCGCTGGCTGACGATGAAGACGGTCAGATCGCCCGGAAGAGCGGCCAGAGCCTTGCGCAGGGCCGCGTCGGTGGCGTAGTCCAGTGCGCTGGCGCTGTCGTCGAGGATGAGGATGTCCGGCTTGCCCACGAGGGCGCGGGCGATGGTCAGACGCTGTTTCTGACCGCCGGAGAGGTTGCGTCCGCCCTGTTCCACCGGCTCGTCGAGGCCGAGGGGCTTGGCTTTCACGAACTCCGCAGCCTGTGCCGTTTCCAGCGCAGCCCAGAGGTCAGCGTCAGAGGCATTCTGGCTGCCCCAGAGCAGGTTGGAGCGGATGGTGCCGCCGAAGAGCTGGGCTTTCTGCATGACCACGGCCACCTTGCCGCGCAGGTCGGCGCGGGGGTACTGCCGGACCGGTCGGCCCATGATCTCCACACTGCCCTCAGTGGCGTCGTAGAAGCGGGGAATGAGGCTGATGAGGCTGGATTTGCCGCTGCCGGTGCCGCCGATGACGCCGATGGTCTGGCCGCGCTTGGCAGTGAAGCTGATGTCGGAGAGGCTGGGTGCGCCTGCGCCCTTGTAGGTCAGGCTCACATGGTCGAAACGGACGGCGTCGCCGGCCGTTTCCGCCGGAACATTGCCGGTGAGCCGGGCCGGGAACTCCATGCCGGGCTTTGTGTCCAGAACCGCCTGCACACGGCCTGCACAGGCCAGAGCCTTGCTCACCTGAACGATGAGGTTGGCCAGCTTGACTAGCTCGACCAGGATCTGGTTCATGTAGTTGACCAGCGCGATGACGTCGCCGGAGGCCATGCCCCCGATGTTGATCTCGATGCTGCCCACATACAGCAGCGCCACGATGGCGAGGTTGATGATAACGTAGGTCAGCGGGTTCATCAGGGCGGAGATGTGGCCCACATGGAGCTGCATTTTGGTCAGCAGCTCATTGGCGTCCTCGAAGCGGTCCACCTCGCTCTTTTCCTTGTCGAAGGCGCGGACGACGCGCACGCCGGTCAGGTTTTCGCGGGTGAGGCCCAGAACCCGGTCGAGGCGGGTCTGCACCGACTTATAAAGCGGACGGGTGATGACCATGACGCCGAAGACCACGACGCTCAGCAGCGGGATAGCCACCACGAAGATGAGGGCGGCGCGGAAGTTGACCGTAAAGGCCATGATCATGGCGCCGAGCACCACGAAGGGGCTGCGCAGGAACAGACGGAGGAAGAGGTTCAATCCGCTCTGCACCTGGTTGACGTCGCTGGTCATCCGGGTGATGAGGGTGCTGGTACCCATGGTGTCCATCTCGGAAAAGCTCAGAGTCTGGATGTGCTCAAACAGCGCATGACGCAGACCGGTGGAATAACCCACCGCGGCTTTGGCCGAGAAGTATTGGGCCGTCAGGCTGCACGTGAGGCCGACGATGGCCAGAAGCAGCAGGATGCCGCACCGCACGAGGATGTAGTGAAAATCGTGGGCCGCGATACCCACGTTGACGATGTCGGCCATCACAAGCGGCACGAACAGGTCAAACGTAGCTTCCAGCATCTTGAAAAGCGGTGCAAGCACGCTCTCGCGCTTGTAGTCGCTGAGATAGCGAAGCATTTTGTTCAAGGCTCGATACTCCCTTTCTTTGATCCATTTAGTTGAGACGCTCCTTATTATAGCGCACTCCCAACAGGAATGCTATGTTTTTGCCAAAGAAAACCGGCTCTGGATGCAGATTTCAGCTCCGGAGATTGAGAAAACCGAAAAATCCTGCTATACTGAAAGAGAATCTCAACGGAAAGAATGGTGGATGCAATGGCAAAAGATGGTGCGGCACGGCTGCGGCTGCGCCCGGTGGGCGCGGCAGACGGCAAAAAGCTGCCGGAATACGGGCCGCTGGGTACGGGCTGTCCGGCGATAGAGCGGGCTGTGGCAGCGCTTTATAAGGGCCAGAACGAGGAGAGCTTCTGGGCGCTGATGAACGCCATCAACTATGCCCTCGAGCTGGACACCAGGGTCCTGGTGCCGCTGGAAGCGGCGTCCGACCAGCCGGACGGGGCCGCCCCGTGGGCGGAGCATCCTGTCCCGGCGGAGAAAGCGAAAGACCTGCAGCCCTGGACCCTGCGTACCCAGAAGGGCCGGTGTTACCTGCCGGTGTTCACCTCAGTGAAGATGGCGGAGGCCGATAAAGGCACGGCCAGCCGCCCCATGGCGGAACGGCTTCTGGCTTCCGCCATGCAGATGGCGCTGGACTCGGACAGCATCGACGGCGTGGTCATCGACCCGTGGACCAGCTCTGCCACGCTGGACTGCTCGCTTTTGAACGGTCTGCTCCACGCCAGCCACGACACCGATGAGCCGGGCGAAGCGGAGCTGCGGGCCGGCAACCATGCCATGGCCGAGGAACGCTGGGACGATGCGATGCACTATTATCAGCTCTCTGCCGAAGAGGGCTGCGCCGAGGGCCTTGCCATGATGGGCGAGATGCTCTACGAGGGCCGGGGCTGCCGCAAGAGCCCTGCACAGGCCCGCAAGTTCTGGAAAAAAGCTGCCGACGCCGGCGATGTGGCCGCATGGGTGGCGCTGGGCGACGATGCCATGGTGCAGGGAAAAGGGGCCGGTGCGGCTCTGCGGGCCTACCGCAAGGCTCAGAAACTTTGCGCCTCCACCCCCGACATCGCCTATATGCCGCAGGTCTGCCTGCGGGTGGCCCAGTATGAGACCCAGTACATCTCCCGCAAAAAGGCGCTGGCTCAGCTGGCTGAGGCGAAGCAGGGCTTCCTCGTCCGCAAAGAAGAGGGCGACGAGACGGCCCAGAGCTGGCTGGACGAGACGGAGGCCGCCATCCGCCAGCTGCTCGAGAGAGAATGAGCGGAAACACAAAATCTTTACAAATGCTCTAAGAAATCGTCATACGGAACCGATATGATATTGAAGGAAAAATATGCGCGTCGCAAAAACAGAGAGGACGACCAGAATGAGCAAAGTGATCGGTATTGACCTTGGCACCACGAACAGTTGCGTGGCAGTGGTGGAGGGCGGTAAGCCCGTCGTCATCACCAACGCAGAGGGAGAGCGCACCACCCCCAGCGTGGTGGCGTTCACCAAAGACGGCGAGCGTCTGGTGGGCGGCGCGGCAAAGCGCCAGCTTGCCACCAACTCCGGCCGGACGGTGTCCAGCATCAAGCGGCATATGGGCAGCGACTACCGTGTCCACATCGACGGAAAAGACCTGACTCCGCAGGAGATCAGCGCCATGATCCTGACCAAGATACGCCGCGACGCCGAGAGCTACTTGGGTGAGCCGGTGACGGAGGCCGTCATCACCGTTCCCGCTTACTTTGACGACAGCCAGCGCAAGGCCACCCAGGATGCGGGCCGCATCGCAGGCCTGAACGTCCTGCGCATCATCAATGAGCCTACCGCCGCCGCTGTGGCCTACGGCCTTGACAACGAAGCGCCCCAGAAGATCCTGGTCTACGACCTCGGCGGCGGCACCTTCGACGTCTCCATCATCGAGATCGAAGACGGCACCTTTACGGTGCTGGCCACCGGCGGCGATACCCGCCTCGGCGGCGACGACTTCGACCAGCGCATCGTGGAATACGCCGTGGCAGAGTTCAAGAAATCGGACCGCATCGACCTCTCCCGCGACCCCGCCGCCATGGGACGCCTGAAAGAAGAGGCCGAAAAGGCCAAGAAAGAGCTGTCCAGCGCCCTCTCGGCCCAGCTCAATCTGCCCTTCATCGCTGTGGGCAAGGACGGCCCCCACCACCTTGATCTGACCATCTCCCGCCCCCAGTTCGAGATGATGACCGGCGACCTGCTGGCACGGACGGTGGCCCCGGTGCAGAACGCACTGCGGGATGCCGGCATCTCGGCTTCGCAGCTGGGCAAAGTCCTTCTCGTCGGCGGCAGCACCCGGATGCCTGCCGTCGAGCGTCAGGTGAAGGAACTGCTGGGTTGTGAACCGAGCCACAGCCTCAACCCCGACGAATGCGTGGCGATGGGTGCCGCTGTGCAGGGCGGTCTGTTACAGGGCGGCGGCAAGCTGGCTGGCGCTTCTGGTGCAGCGGCGCAGGGCCTTGTGCTGATGGACGTCACTCCGCTGACCCTCTCCATCGAGACACTGGGCGGCGTGGCGACCCCCCTCATCACCCGCAACAGCATGATCCCCACCCGCAAGAGCCAGATATTCACCACGGCCCGCCCCATGCAGACCAGTGTGGAGATCAACGTCCTGCAGGGTGAGCGGCATTTCGCCCGCGACAATAAGAGCCTCGGCAAGTTCAAGCTGAACGGCATCCGGGCCAGCTTCTCGTCCAAGCCCCAAATCGAAGTCACCTTTGATATTGACGTCAACGGCGTCGTGAAAGTCTCGGCTAAAGACCTCGGCACCGGCCGGGAGCAGAATATCACCATCACCGGCAGCACGAACCTCTCGGAGAATGAGATCCAGCGCGCCATGGCCGACGCGGCCGCCTACGAGGCCGAGGACAGCCGCCGCAAAGAGCGGCTTGACCTCCACAATCAGGCCGAGGTGCTGGCTTATAAGGTGGACGAGGCCCTCTCCAAGTGCAAGAAGGAGCTGGACAAGGAGGAGAAGAACCGCATCAAAACCGATGTGGCGAACCTCCGCCGCTGTCTGCGGAGGGATAAGCCCGAGAAGATGAACGAGACGGAAGAAGCGAACCTCCGTCAGGCCAAGAGCCAGCTCGAAGCATCCGCAAACCACCTGATGGTGCTCTATGCATCGGAGCAGAGCGAGAACGGCTCGGACGGGACCATTTGATAAACAGTAAGACCCCCGCTGTGTTTGCAGCGGGGGTCTTTTGCGTCTGAGGGAAAAGTATCGATGGGAAACGAAGAGGAGAGAGGGAAAAGCTTATCGGCCAACGATGAGGTCGCGGCGGCTGCGGAAGCCCACGGTGAGGCGGGCGTTGCTGCCGAGGTGGCGCAGAGTGACCCGGGTGCCGGGCTTCTGGTCCTGGCACAGCAGAGTCAGGTTCAGGGTGGTGGAAGTCTTGTCGGTCTTGAGCACCAGCGTGCTTACGCCCTGATTCATCAGGGTCTGCATGTCGAGGATGGTGGTGCGGAAGGTGGCGTTGTCATCGGGGGCGTCCAGCGTCAGCACGCGGCCTTCCTGACGGGCAGTGTAAAGCACCTGCTTGCCCAGCAGGCCCTTGACGGTGTAGCGGGCTTCGCTCTTCTCCACCGGCGTGTCAGAGGGCAGGGGGGTCTCGTCGGAGATCATCATCACGTTGCCCTGAATAGGGTTCTCCACCGGGGAAGCGTAGCCGCCGTAGTTGGGGTCTACCTCCCCCACCGGAACGTCAGAGTGGAGAGCGATGTCGCCCTGCGTCATGACGCTCTCGGCCTGCGGGGGCAGATAGCCCGCGACGACCGTGTCATCGGCGGCAAAGGCGCCCACGCTCATGGCGGCGGTCATGGTCAGCAGAGCGGCAGCAGCGGCAGCGCGGCGGGCAGTGTTCTTGTTCAGCAGTCTCATAGTAGTATCCTCCTGTAGATGTAGGGAGTCAACCTCTCCGTCAGCGCTGGTGCGCTGACGGAGAGGTTTATCCCAAATGCTTTTATCAGCGGTACGGCGTATCAGAAAACCGCCGTATCTGTAATGAATACGGATACGGCGGCTGGATTATTGCAGAGATCCTATTTTAATTTTCGCTGGGATCTTTTTCCTCAAGGATAGCCATGAACTCGTCGCCGGTGATGGTCTCCTTTTCATAAAGGTACTTCGCCAGCTCGTCGAGCTTTGCACGGTTGTCAGTGAGGATCTTGATGGCCTTTTCGTGCTGGGCCTTTACCAGCTCCACGACCCGCTGGTCGATTTCGCGCTGGGTCTGCGCCGAGCAGGCCAGCGAGGTGTCGCCGCCCAGATACTGGTTGTTCACCGTCTCCAGGGCCACCATGTCGAACTCTTTGCTCATGCCGTAACGGGTGAGCATAGCGCGGGCAAGCTTGGTGGCCTGCTCGATGTCGTTGGACGCGCCGGTGGTGATGGAACCGAACACCACTTCCTCGGCAGCACGTCCGCCGGTGAGGGTGGCGATCTTATTTTCCAGCTCTTCCTTGGTCATCAGGTAGTGGTTGCCTTCTTCGACCTGCATGGTGTAGCCCAGTGCGCCCGAGGTGCGGGGGATGATGGTGATCTTCTGCACGGGTGCGGAGTGATTCTGAAGCGCTGCCACCAGTGCGTGGCCGATCTCATGATAGGCCACGATGCACTTTTCCTTGTCGGTGAGGATGGAGTTCTTCTTCTGGTAGCCGGCAATGACCACCTCGATGCTCTCCTCGAGGTCGGCCTCGGTCACGCTCTTGCGGCCGGCGCGCACGGCCCGCAGGGCGGCTTCGTTGACGATGTTGGCCAGCTCTGCGCCGGAGGCACCGGAGGCCATCCGGGCCACGGTGTTGAAGTCGATGCCGGGGGCAAGAGCGACTTTCTTGGCGTGGACCTTCAGGATCTCTTCGCGGCCCTTGAGGTCGGGCAGTTCCACAGGAACACGGCGGTCAAAGCGGCCGGGACGGGTCAGAGCCGGGTCGAGGGAATCCGGACGGTTGGTGGCCGCGAGGATGATGACGCCGCTGTTGCCCTCGAAGCCGTCCATCTCGGTGAGCAGCTGGTTCAGGGTCTGCTCACGCTCGTCGTTGCCGCCCAGCTGGCCGCTGTTGCGCTTCTGGCCAATGGCGTCTATCTCGTCGATGAACACGATGCAGGGGGCTTTTTCCTTGGCCTGCTTGAACAGATCACGGACTTTGGACGCGCCCATGCCCACGAACATCTCCACGAACTCCGAGCCGGAGATGGAGAAGAACGGCACGTTGGATTCGCCCGCCACAGCCTTTGCCAGCATGGTCTTGCCGGTACCCGGAGGGCCGACGAGCAGGATGCCCTTGGGCATCGAGGCACCGATCTCTTCGTATTTCTTGGGGTCGTGCAGATAATCTACGATCTCCTGTAAGTTCTCTTTGGCCTCGTCCTCGCCGGCTACATCCGTAAAGCGGATGCCGTGGGTGGATTGGACGTAGACCTTGGCGTTGGACTTGCCCACGCCGCCGAACATCATCGAGTTCGCGCCGCCGGCCTTTTCTATGAGCTTTTTGTTCATGAAATTGCCCAGCCAGACAAAGAGGACGATGGGCAGCACAAAGCTCAGCAGAAAGCTCATCAGCGGCGAAGCCTGCTCGACGATCTCGCTGGAAAACTCGGCCCCCGCGTCGTAGAGGCGCTGGGTCAGGTCGGGGTCGTTCATCAGGCCGGTCTTGTAAATTTGCTTTTCGTCTTTATCAGTAAAGATGATCTGGTTCGATTCCACATCCACCCGGCCGATGTCTTTGTCCTCGGTCATAGACATGAAGGTGCCGTAGTCCACTTCTTTTACCTGCCGTTCGCTCATCCACGGCACGAGCACGAAGTTGAGCAGCATCAGCACCAGTAATACAATGGCGTAGTAAATAGCCAATGGCTTTTTGGGGGTCTTGACTTCTTTCATGGGGGTCCCTCCTTACGTTGCAAACAGCATACCACGACGCCATTTCAGAAACCAGCGTTTCGAGGCGAACTTTGCAAAAACTTCGCAGATTCTTAACAAAGCAAAGAATCCACCCGCAAATTTTGAAAATTTGTGCTGCTATTTATGTGAAATCGTTTCATTTTCAATGTGAGCCAAACTGCTTGACAGGGGCGGCGGCTTTTGCTAAAATGAAACCACTTTGAACAAAGCGCAAATGCGTTGACGGGGAAAAAACGATTTTCTTCTGCGTACAGAGAGCCGCCGGATGGTGCAAGGCGGTGCAGAGGGTCTCGGTTACTGGCCCCTGAGCGGCAGGACTGAAGCAGACAGTAGGTCCTGACGGAAGCCCACCGTTATAAGGGCAGCGATTCGCCTCAAAAAGCCGATCGTGCAGAGCGGCTGTGCTTTTGACACAGCAAAGAGAGTGGTACCACGGGTGCCCTGTAACAGAAATTACAGGCTCTCGTCTCTCAGGGGATTTCGTCCTTTGAGAGACGGGAGCCTTTTCGTTTGTTAAATTGCTAAAAGGAGTCAACCTCTCCGTCACGCCTACGGCGTGCCACTGCCCGGGTTGCGGCACCCAGCATCCGCAGCGCTTTGCTTGCGTCTTGCTGGCCGCGGCCCCAACAGCGACTCCCTGTTTCCGCCACTGGCGGCGGTCGTCGTTGTTGCTCCTAACGAGGAGAGGCCTTGGCATTCCGTAAAGCTTTCCCTCTTCGCCAGAGGCTCCCCTCGGTAGGGGAGCTGTCGAGCGAATGCGAGACTGAGAGGTTGACACAGCAAAAATGGAGAACAAGAATTATGATGGACGCTACCAAGTACGCACCGGGATATTACCCGGTCCCCGCCGGCTATGACAGCTGGGTCAAGAAAGACCACATCGAGAAAGCTCCCACCTGGTGCAGCGTGGACCTGCGCGACGGCAATCAGGCCCTTATCGTCCCCATGAGCCTCGAGGAAAAGCTGGAATTCTTCCAGATGCTGGTCAAAATTGGCTTCAAGGAGATCGAAGTCGGCTTCCCGGCCGCCAGCGAGACGGAGTACGAGTTCCTCCGTACCCTCATCGAGAAGAACATGATTCCCGACGATGTCACCGTGCAGGTGCTGACCCAGTGCCGCGACCATATCATCCGCCGCACCTTCGAGGCTGTCAAGGGCGCACCCCGTGCGGTCATCCACTTCTATAACTCCACCTCCGTCGCCCAGCGCGAGCAGGTGTTCCACAAGTCTAAGGAGGAAATCAAGCAGATCGCCGTGGACGGTGCAAAGCTGGTCAAGCAGCTGAGCGAGGAGTATGAGGGCAACTTCCTCTTTGAGTACAGCCCCGAGAGCTTCACCGGCACCGAGGTGGACTACGCCGTTGAGGTCTGCAACGCGGTCCTGGACATCATGCAGCCCACCCCCGACCGCCCCATGATCATCAACCTGCCGGTCACGGTCGAGATGAGTATGCCCCATGTCTATGCAAATCAAATTGAGTATTGCGACAAGCACCTCAAGTACCGCGACAGCGTCATCATCTCCACCCACCCGCATAATGACCGCGGCACCGGCGTCGCCTGTGCAGAGCTGGCCGTTCTGGCAGGTGCTCAGCGGGTGGAGTGCTGCCTCTTCGGCAACGGCGAGCGCACCGGCAACGTGGACGCTGTGACCCTCGCCATGAATATGTACAGTCACGGCGTAGACCCGAAGCTGGACTTCTCCGATATGCCCGCCATCTGCGCCACCTATGAGCGGGTCACCCGGATGCACATCTACGAGCGCACCCCCTACGCCGGCCAGCTGGTGTTCGCCGCCTTCTCAGGCAGCCATCAGGACGCCATCGCAAAGGGCATGGCCTACCGCAAGGAGAAGGGCGACCACCGCTGGACCTGCCCCTATATTCCGGTGGACCCCCACGACATCGGCCGCACCTACGACGCCGACGTCATCCGCATCAACAGCCAGAGCGGCAAGGGCGGCATCGGCTTCGTGCTGGAGCAGAACTACGGCTACAACCTGCCCGCCAAGATGCGCGAGGCGCTGGGCTACAAGGTTAAGAGCGTGTCCGACCACAACCACAAGGAGCTGAGCGCAGGCGAAGTGCTCCACATCTTCGAGGATACCTTCCTCAACAAGTTCAAGCCCCTGGCTGTCATCGAGGTCCACTTTGCACAGGTCAACGGCATCACCGCCACCGTCACGCTGGATCTGAACGGTCAGCGCAAGGTGGTCACCTCGGTGGGCAATGGCCGTCTGGATGCTGTGGCAAATGCTATCCAGAGCGCCACCGGCATGGACTTCCACCTGGAAACTTACTCCGAGCACAGTCTGGACGAAGGCTCCACCTCCCGCGCCGCTTCCTACGTCGGCCTCGAGTGGGGCGACGGCATCGTCACCTGGGGTGCAGGCACCGATACCGATATTATCGTGGCCGGTATCCATGCACTGGTCAGCGCGATCAACAATAAATAAAGAGAGATTTTTGAGAGAGTATCAAAAGGAGAATGAACCATGGGAATGACCCAGACGCAGAAAATTCTGGCCGCACACGCAGGCCTCGCCGAGGTCAAGGCAGGCCAGCTCATCAACGCCAAGCTCGACATCGTGCTGGGCAATGACATCACTACCCCTGTCGCCATCAACGAGTTCGAAAAGGCGGGCTTCAACGGCGTGTTCGACAAAGAGCACATCGCCATCGTCCTCGACCACTTCGTTCCCAACAAGGACATCAAGAGCGCGACCCAGTCCAAGCAGTGCCGCGAGTTCGCCAACAAGTACGACATCCTCAATTTCTACGATGTGGGCCAGATGGGCATCGAGCACGCTCTGCTGCCCGAAAAAGGCATCGTGACAGCCGGTGACTGCGTCATCGGCGCCGACAGCCACACCTGTACTTACGGCGCACTGGGCGCATTCTCCACCGGCGTCGGCTCCACCGATATGGCCGCCGGCATGGCTACCGGCATGGCATGGTTCAAGGTGCCTGCCGCCATCAAGTTCGTGCTGAACGGCAAGCTGCCGCCGAAAGTTTCCGGCAAAGACCTCATCCTCCACATTATCGGTATGATCGGCGTGGATGGTGCGCTGTATAAGTCGATGGAGTTCACCGGCCCGGGCGTCGCTTCCCTCTCTATGGATGACCGCCTGAGCATCTGCAACATGGCCATCGAGGCCGGTGCCAAAAACGGTATCTTCCCTGTGGACGACGTGACCAAGGCTTATCTCAAGGGCCGCAGCCAGCGCGAGCCGGTGTTCTATGAGGCCGACCCGGACGCCGAGTACGAGAAGACCATTGAAATCGACCTCTCTGCCCTCGAGCCGACCGTCAGCTACCCCCACCTGCCCGAGAACACCCACCCCGCCAGCGAGGGCAAGGACATCAAGATCGACCAGGTGGTCATCGGCAGCTGCACCAATGGCCGCCTCGAGGATATGGAAGCCGCTTACAACATCCTGAAGGGCAAACACATCGCAAAGGGCGTGCGCGGCATCATCATCCCCGCCACCATGGCCGTGTACAAGGAGTGCATCCTCCGCGGCTGGACGACAGCCTTCATCGACGCGGGCTGCATCGTCTCCACCCCCACCTGCGGCCCCTGCCTCGGCGGCTACATGGGCATCCTCGCCGAGGGTGAGCGCTGCGTCTCCACGACCAACCGCAACTTCGTGGGCCGCATGGGCCACGTCAAGAGCGAGGTGTATCTGGCTTCGCCCGCTACCGCTGCCGCCAGCGCACTGACCGGCTGCATCACCGACCCCCGCACGGTCTGAGAAAAGGAGAGTCACCCATGAACAACGCAAACGGTTCTGTTTTCAAATACCCGGATAACGTGGATACCGACGTCATCATCCCGGCCCGCCACCTGAACACGCAGGATGCCAGAGAGCT
>OGHW01002161.1_pt1 | contig 12697 bp, 10 predicted proteins | sample 1571641 | NCBI WGS metagenome assembly OGHW01 (sample SAMEA2582066, study PRJEB24529) | metagenome | biome: Human gut stool | place: China | collected 2011 | reverse complement strand
ACCGATTTTCACTTATATTATGTCGTCAGTTCGCCAACCGAATGTGTGTTAAACATCAATATTGCTGGTTTTCTTCATACTCAGGATAGTCCGACATATGCTCATATCCGGCGGGCTGGACATAGTATGAATAGCTTCCACTGTTATCGTCATCATAATATCTTATTTCAATAACTGGTTTAGTTGAATCGAAATTCTTCTCAAAAGGATTCTCTAGCTCTTTAAGTATAGCCTTAGCAAGTTCTTTATTATTGAAATTATTATAAATTAAAGAACTATATTCTGTAGAATCAAGAGAATATACACTTACATACATTGAATAAGCTGCGTTTGAAGATGTATTTGAAAGTGCGCTTGAAGCTGCATTTGAAGCTGTATTTGTATGTGCTTTTGAAGATACATTTGATGCTTCATTACTATCATTTATTATATTTGTGAGTGCATTTTTCATCCGGTTAAAGGTTTGTGGATTATTGTCTGCACATGTCTTATTGGCAGCGTTGTAGTATGCATTTACAGATTCAGGCATGAGACTTGACAGGCAGAAGCTTGCTGAATACGTTGTTCCATTTCGTGAAAATACTGCTGTGACATATGATACGTCACCACCGCTATGGTTAGAGGTCTGGCTTACTAGCTGGTACCAGTCTGAAAATGGCATGCTTTTTATTTCTTTTAACATTATATTATATATATCACGTGTTTTATCTTCAGATATATAATCTGAAAAGGTGATATTAGCATCCTCGTATGAAGGAAGATTCTTATATTCTGAACAGAAATCCTCGTTTTTAGTGAGTGCACTGGCAAGCTTATTAACATCACTTTCCTTTAAAAATACCTTGCGGTATCTGCCTAAAATTCCATCTTTAAAGTATACTTCATATGTTACATAGTTCACAGAAGAACGTTTATAATAAGGAAGTTCATTAAAATTATCAAGCTGTTCAGCGTTATCGTTGTATATATCAGCTATAAGCTTTATAGTGTTTTTGTCGTTTATTTTTATGTTTTTAATAACATTTTCAAAATAATCCGGATATTCAGACCTGTAATACCGGTTTTCGACAGATAATGCGATGTAATCTATGTTATCTGCGTTAGCACGGTAGGAAGTCATGTTGTTGATTCCGGCATTTAATAGAAATCCACATATAATAGCGAGCACATAAGCAACGATTATAGATGGGACTGCGTTTAATACACGATGAAGCTTTTTGCTTGATATGAGTTCGTATACTATGACGACTATGGCAGCTATTATAAATGCAATTATTGTATACATATAAGGTGAGGTGCCATATGAGTAATCCTCTTTTGACATCTGCACGTACACAAATGTTCCGAAAATACTTATAGTAAAGCCTATTACACATCGTATGGCAAACTGTAGCTTCCAGCTAAGGGCAGGCTTTCCAGCAGTTTCACTTTTTCTTATAGTAAATAATGCACATGCTATGACAGCATATATGATTGCAAGCATAAGAGTATATGTGTTTGATACACCAGAAAGCAACATGTTAGATAAGTAGTCTGATGAAAAATACGCAGGCTCAAATATTGACAGGAACTGTCCAGTCAGCATGTTATATGAGTTGTCAAGCAAAGGCATAAAATGAGTTGATGATGCAGCTGCATATATGTTGCTGACTGTTGAATTCACAAGAATAAGTATGAATCTTGGCAGGAATATAATAATTCCCGACAGACATATATTACTGAATATATTTCCTGTGACAGAGCAGGCAAGTGCAATAGCAGCAGAGCATAAAAGTGCACATAAGAATTCTGCTGCATATACGTGAAAGGTTGTAGAATAATCTACAATAAAATATTTACTGAATATGTGATAACATATAAAACCAGTTACATATGTTGAAAGCATTATTATAATCTGCCATGCTGTTATAGCAGCGAATCTTGAAAGAAAAAGATTCTGCCTTTTATATGATAATGAATGGTAGAAATCACTTGTACTTCTTTTGTTTAGAAAAAACCATGCATAAAGGCAGAGTATAGGTGTGATAAGTGCAATGACAATAAGCAGATAGGATGCCGATGATACAGGTGATACGATAGATGTGTAGTCAAAGCTGTTATTTGCTATAGCTACGCCTGAAGCCACAGCATTTTTATTTGCCTTAATCATGTTATTTATGTAGATACCATCCATGATTATAGGAAGGGCAGTTATGCAGATCATAATAGCTGTTGATATAATACCTATTATTTTAAGCTGCAGGAATGACTGCCAGAATAGTTTGACACTGAATATATTTCTGTTATTAAGTTTGTTATTCATTATAACCTCCATTTCTATGTGTAATATAAATCACATTAATATAAGCTTGGATATTGATTTTATTTATTTGTTGTTTATTTCTACTTCAAGAGCATCATTGAATTCATAACCAAGAGATTCCATCTCATATGTGAATACTTCTTCAAGAGTGAGTGGTAGTACATCCAATATAACAGGATTCATGCCACGAAGGTAATGTATAGTTTCTTCACGGTCACCATTAACAATCATGTTTGCAACCGAACCCTGCTGACGGTATCTTGTTATGTTAAGTCCTTCAAACTTTGACTTCCCGAATATGTCCTTAAATGCAATCTGTACTTTGAATTGTGATGTTTTAAGCTCAAGTACATCGCTGTCAAGTACAAGCCCGCCCTTGTGAAGAAGTGCAAGATGATCACATATGTCTTCAAGTTCACGAAGAGAGTGTGAGGTCACTATAACAGTTGCATTATATTCTGCTACATCGTTGCATATAAGCTTCTTAACAAGGTTACGCATAACTGGATCAAGTCCATCAAAGGTTTCATCAAAAAACATATATTTAGCTCTTGTTGAAAGTGCAAGAATAATAGCTGCCTGCCTTTTCATACCTTTGGAAAAATTGGCTATTGGTTTCTTTGGATTAAGCTCAAAAAGTTCAGTTAGCTTTAGATATCGATCCCAGTCAAAGCTGTTGTATATTGAACTGTATAGAGAAGCCATTTTGTTAATAGTTGCACCTGGCAGAAAAAATAATTCATCTGCAACAAATACAATGTTTTCTTTTACTTTTGGATTTTCATATATAGGTGCATTATCAATGTATGCACATCCTTTATCTGGTTTATATATGCCAGACAATACTCTTAAAAATGTTGATTTACCAGCACCGTTGGAGCCGACCATGCCATATATGCATCCATCGCTTATGCTGCAGGTTATGTTATCGAGAGCGGTAAAATCCTCGAATGTTTTGTGAATACCTTCTGCTTTTATCATTGAAAAACCTCCTCTTAATTATTATATTTTCATTTTGTTTTGGAATTATAGATCCTTAAATACTTCATCAACAGCTTCCATAATCTCAGATTTAGTTATTCCGGCAAGAGCCAGTTCCTTGATAGCCTGCTTGAATTCCGGCATCTTTTCCCTTGAACTGGTTCCAAGAATATTAAGAGCTTGAGAAGATACGAAAGAGCCTTTTCCAGGTACTGTTATGATAAGCTTCATTCTGTCAAGCTCTGTATAGGCTTTCTGTATTGTGTTTGGGTTGATGGAAAGACTTACCGACAGACTTCTTACCGATGGCATCTTATCGCCGCTGTTTAAAAGACCAGTCAGGATCTGTTCTTCAACCTGATTAATAAGCTGTTCATATACAGGCACTCGCGACATGACATCTATAACGAACATAGTGCTATCAATCCTCCTTATGTAGTTTTATCAAATGCATTGATTGTACTAACTGTATTATCTTAAGTAGTACAGTTGGTACATTGAATATATTACATATTATTTATAATGTCAAGATGAAAAATAAAATTATTAGTTATACTTATGAAAAATAAAATTATTAGTCAGACGAATATGTCGTATAACTTTGACTTAAAATAAATATATGGTAAAATATACAACGATAGTCACATCATTTTATCATTGAATAAAATAAGAAACCAGGGAGGTATATGATGAGCGAAGCATGTTCACATGATTGTTCAAGCTGTGGTTCAGATTGCGCAGAAAGAGCAGTGCCACAGAATACAAGAAATGATAATAATAAAAATATAAAGAAGGTTATAGCTGTTGTCAGTGGTAAAGGTGGAGTTGGTAAGTCACTTGTTACTTCCTTACTTGCAGTTAAGTCACGCAGGGAGGGACTTAAAACAGCCGTACTTGATGCTGATATAACAGGACCTTCTATACCTAAGTCGTTCGGACTTTCAGGCAAAGCAACCTGCAATGAAACAGGAACAGTAATCTATCCACCAGAAACTAAAACTGGAATCAAGACAATGTCACTTAATTATCTTCTTGATAATGAAACAGATCCGGTTATATGGAGAGGACCAGTTATAGCAAGTGCTGTAAAGCAGTTCTGGGAAGATGTTGATTGGGAGGATATAGACTGTATGTTTATAGACTGTCCTCCAGGAACAGGGGATGTACCACTTACAGTATTCCAGACACTTCCTGTAGATGGAATTGTTGTTGTAACATCGCCTCAGGATCTTGTATCCATGATAGTTGAAAAAGCAGTTAATATGGCAAAGATGATGGATATTCCAGTACTTGGAATAGTAGAAAATATGTCATATTTCAAGTGCCCTGACTGTGGCAATATACACTATATTTATGGTAAGAGCAATATAGATGAAACTGCCAGGGAGCTTGGAATTAAGACAGTTGCAAAGATGCCTATAGATCCAGAGGTTGCTAAGCACATTGATGCGGGCAGGGCAGAGGAACTTGATACAGCTTCACTTGACAGTGTGTTTGAAGCTATTAAAAACTGTTGATCATGTAATTCAGTCTGCATTAGATGAAAAGTAAAAAACAGCCTGAATTATAAGTAGAAAGCATAGATATTGGTAAAATTGCAGTCAGAAATGAGGCTTAATATGAAGCATGTGATTATGTTTAAAGGTGGAGTAGAAACACTTGAATTTTTTTCAGTAGAGATATCCAGATACCTGCCAGAGGATGAATATGATGTGTTCTGGTATGACCTTTTTATGTCTGAAAGCAGTTTTGTCCATTTGCTTGAAATTTATAATGCACATAAAGATGAAGAGTTTGTTGTACTTACATTTAATTTTGAAGGACTTGAGGGAGAAACAGGACTGTATCAGAAGCTTAACTGGAATTTCTGGGATTATTCAGGAATAAAGGTTGTTAATATAGTTGTAGATCATCCGCTGTATTACCACAAATATCTTGCAGGCAGACCAAAGAATTATGTGCAGATAGATATTGATAAAGTTCATATGGAATATATGAACAGGTTCTATCCGGATGTTAAAACTCTGTTTATGGCATCTGCGGGAACAGAAGTTAATAAAGACAGAAAAGCATATGAAAAAGGTGTATATATACCTGTTAAAGACAGACCGATGGACATTATATTTACAGGAAATTATACACCAAAGCATATATTAAGAAAGCAGATAGATAATCTTGAACAGGATTATATAGATTTCTATGAGAAAGTGTTATCAGATATTATAAATCATCCAAATATGACGATAGATGAGGCTGCCGAGAAACATTTAAGAGAAGAATTCAATGATCTGACAGATGAGCAGCTGTGCAATTGTATGCCAGGTATGATGTATGCTGACCTTAATGTACGGTTCCACTACAGAGAGCTTGCTATAAGGGCACTGGTGGATTCCGGACTTAAGGTCAACACATATGGAGAAGGATATAACTATATAGTATGTGAGCATCCTGAAAATATCATACAGCATGGAAGTGCAAATTCCCAGCAGTGCCTAGATAATATAAGCCAGGCTAAGATTTCATTAAATGTTATGCCTTGGTTTAAGAAAGGGGCACATGACAGGGTATTTAACAGCTGTCTTAACGGTGCAGTGTGTCTTACAGACTCATCTTCATATCTTGATGAAATATTTACAGATGGCAAAGATATATTGTTTTATGATTTAAATATGTTAAAAGATTATGAAATGTCAGGATATGATTATAAGGTTATAGAACCAATGATAAAACGGGTCAGGGAATTGCTTATGGATGACACAGCTCTGCAGAGTATTGCAGACAATGCATATGAGTTATGCAGGGTGGAGCATACATGGGAGAATGTTACATATAGTCTTATGAATCAGGGAATATTGTAAAGCAGATGATTAAATGTCACGAAATATGTTCTTGACGAAAAAAGTTCTGAAAAGATGAAAATGTTTATAAATTAGGGTTTGACGCGGCTATGATAATATGATATACTGATATATACATGCGGATGTGGCGGAACTGGCAGACGCGCTAGATTTAGGTTCTAGTATCGTACGATGTGCAGGTTCGATTCCTGTCATCCGCATTAATTTATATTTGCTATTATAAAAAGTGGGAAGACATGTCCTGGATTTAAGGATGTGTCTTCCTGTTTTTTTGTGAAAGTTTTTTTGTGAAAAATACTTTACATATATTGTAAAAAGTAGTATATATAAAAGTATCAAAAAGCTACTTTTACAAAGGCGGTGAAAATATGTCGGATAATAAGTATATTCCGGGAGAATTAAGAAAGAATAAAGACGGTCTTACGGAGAAAGAGTTCCTGGCACAGTATAATCCGGGACATTATGAAAGACCAAGTGTTACAGTGGATATGCTGCTTTTTGGCATGAGCAGTGACCTTAAAGGACTTAAGCTGCTTCTCATAAAGAGAAACAATCATCCGTATATCGGCTGCTATGCACTTCCAGGAGGTTTTGTTGGTATAAAGGAGTCAGCATATACAGCGGCATGCAGGGAGTTAGAGGAAGAAACCGGGCTTAAGGATATATATATGGAGCAGTTATATACTATGAGCCAGCCTGACAGGGATCCAAGAATGAGGGTTATAGATATTGCGTATATGACACTTATACCTGTAGATACAATGAAGCCGCAGGCAGGGGATGATGCCAGTGAAGCATTATGGTTTGATATAACATTTGATAATAAGCTGCTTACTTTCAGTAACAGTGAGAAGAATATTAACATAGCCTATTCACTTAAGGAAAAGATATTTAATAACGGAAGATTAAAGGTTAAGAATTATATTCCTGAGCTTATCAGTGAGGAAGCACTTGCTTTCGACCATGCACAGATTGTTCTTGAAGGACTTATGAGATTAAGAAATAAGACAGAGTATTCTGACATAGTATTTAATCTTATGCCACAGGAATTCACGCTTCCAGACCTTCAGAGAGTATATGAGATCATACTTGGCAGAAAGCTTTATAAGACGAATTTTAAAAGAAATGTTGATAATAAAATAAAATCACTAAACAGAAAAGGCGTTTCCATAACTGGCAACAAGGCTTCGGAGTTGTATGAGTATGTTCCTGACTAAAATGAAAAGGATTAGGCGCACCACATACATTGTAAGAGAGGGATGTGCGCAGAAAAGAGGAAAATTATGAGATTACATCCAATAATAACAAGTTTATTAGAAACAGATATGTATAAGTTCAGTATGGGACAGGCGATATATCATCAGTTCTCAGATTATAAGACAACATGGACATTCAAGTGCCGTAATAAGGACGTGCATTTCACAGAGGAAATGGTTGAAGAGATAAGAGAGCAGATAAAGCATTTTTGTACATTGAGATTTACAGAGGATGAGCTTGATTACCTTGAAAATGTAAAGTGGATGAAGGGCAGTTATGTGGACTTTTTAAGATTATGGCAGGCAAGATATGCAGATTTTAAGATAACCACGGATGCAGAATGTGGACTTAGTATCGAAACGTTTGGTACATGGCTTAACACATCAATGTACGAGATACCAACACTTGCTATCGTAAATGAAGTGTACTTCAGAATGGCTTACGATTATGATGAACTTCTTGACAGCTTTAAGGAGAGACTATCGGCTAAAGTGGCAGCACTTGAAGCAGATGCCGCTGTTGAAACAGAAGGAAAAGAAACTGTATACAGATTAGGAAGCTTTAGCGAGTTCGGACTTAGAAGACGATTATCAGCTGAGGCACAGGAGCTTGCCGTTAAGGCTTTGTCAGAGGCTGACTATAAAGGCAATTCATTATTTGTAGGAACAAGTAATGTTTATCTTGCAAAGAAATATAATCTCACGCCAGTAGGTACTATGGCACATGAGTGGATTATGTGTACGGGACAGGGCAATCACAAGCACAATCCGGCATATTCTAACTGGTATGCACTTGATGCATGGGTAAGGGAATATGGCATACTTAATGGTATAGCGCTTACAGATGCAATAACAACAGACTGCTTTTTAAAGGATTTCCAGCTCACATATGCAACACTTTTTGGTGGCGTAAGACATGACAGTGGCGATCCTTATGCATGGGGTGAGAAAATGCTTAAGCATTATGAGAGTCTTGGAATAGATGCAAGAAATAAAACTCTGTTATTTAGTGACAGTCTTGATTTTGACAGGGCTGACAAGCTGTATAGATATTTTAATGGCAGGGCAAAGGTAGCATTTGGAATAGGAACGTATATCAGTAATGATACGAAGGTTCCAGCACTTAATATCGTTATGAAAACGACAAAGTGTAACGGAATGGATGTTGCTAAGATATCAGATAACCCTGGCAAGGGTATGTGTAAGAATCCTGAATACGTTGAATATCTGCAAAGATGTATAGACTGGAGAATGAACAACGACAGATAAATAAAAGAATAATCCGCAGGCATGAAAGCAGGGGCTTTTGATAAGAACATCAAAAGCTCCTGCTTTTTAAAAACACATAAGAATATAAAATAAATCAAATAAATATATTGACATGTTAGAACTAACATGTTAGTATTGTTATCAACAAAGAAATGCCGTAACAGTAATGATATATTTGTTATGGCTGCCACAGTTAATGGGTAACATAAAAGGTGGATGACTATTTTATATTTAAGGAGGATTTTTTATTATGGATATGACATTAAGATGGTATGGACCAGGATATGACAGTGTAACACTTAAGCAGATAAGACAGATTCCGGGGGTTAAGAATGTTATTACAACACTTTTCGGCAAGCAGGCAGGGGAGTTATGGCTGCCAGAAGAGATTGCAGAGCTTAAGAGGGTAGTTGAAGCAGAAGGCTTAGGAATAGCAGGTATAGAGTCAGTTAATGTTTCAGATGATATTAAGATTGGCACAGCTAAGAGAGATGAGCATATCGATAACTATATCAAGACATTACAGGCACTTGGTGAAGCAGATATTCATATGGTATGTTATAATTTTATGCCGGTATTTGACTGGACACGTTCAGAGCTTGCAAGAGTAAGAGAGGATGGCTCAACAGTTCTTGCATATAATCAGGATACAGTAGATATGATTGATCCAGAACACATGAAGGAATCAGTGGCAAAGATGTCTAACGGTTTCGTTATGCCAGGCTGGGAGCCAGAAAGACTTGATCATCTTAAAGAACTTTTTGAGATGTATAAGGATGTGGATGCTGATAAGCTTTTTAATAATCTTGTATATTTCCTTGAAGCTATCGGACCTGTATGTGAGAAGTATGATATAAAGATGGGTATCCATCCGGATGATCCAGCATGGCCTATATTCGGACTTCCAAGAATCATGACAGGTAAGGATTCTGTTACAAAGCTTCTTGATGCAGTTGATAAGCCTTATAATGGCATCACACTTTGTACAGGCTCATTTGGTTCTAACCAGAATAACGACATCTGTGAGATTATTAAAGCCTGCAGAGGAAGAATACCTTTCGCACATGTAAGAAATCTTAAGTATAATTCTCCAAGAGATTTTGAAGAGGCTGCACATTTATCAACAGATGGCTCTATGGATATGTATAAGATCATGAAGACCTTACATGATACAGGTTTTGATGGTGTGATCAGACCAGATCACGGAAGAATGATATGGGATGAGGTAGCTATGCCAGGCTATGGTCTTTATGACAGAGCATTAGGCGCAACATATCTTAATGGCTTATGGGAAGCTATTGTTAAGTCAGAAAGATAATATTGTCTGCAGCTTATATATCAGTTGATTAATATATGCCCATAAGCGGGGCTGGAATGGAGATTAGTGTGAAAAATAAGATTTTTCACACGCAGGAATGGAGGATTATTATGAAACTTTCAATAGAAGGTATTAAAGATAAAAAAGAATGGGAAAAGGCAGGGATAAAGCTTCCATCATATGATGTTGAGAAAGTTGCCACAGCAACAAAGGAAGCACCAGTATGGGTTCACTTTGGAATAGGTAATATTTTCAGGATTTTTATAGGCGGGATAGCAGATTCACTGCTTGAGCAGGGATTATCAGATAAAGGAATCACTTGTGTTGAAACATTTGATTATGATGTGGTTGATAAGATATACACACCATTTGACAATCTTGTTATGGCTGTTACATTAAAGGAAGATGGAAGTACAGATAAGAAGGTGCTTGGTTCGCTTACAGAGGCTGTTAAGGCACAGTCAGCAGTAGAAACAGACTGGTCAAGATTAAAGACAATATTTGCAAGTCCTAAGCTTCAGATGGTTTCATTTACAATAACAGAAAAGGGATATGCGCTTCATGATGCAAAGGGAGATTTTTTCCCATTTATAAAGAGTGATATTGATAATGGACCTGATAAGGCATCATCTGCTATGGCAGTTGTAGCTGCTCTTTTATTAGAAAGATTTAATACATGCAAGGCGCCTTTAGCTGTTGTATCTATGGATAACTGTTCACACAATGGTGAAAAGTTAAGAAACTCAGTAACAGAAATGGTAAGTGAATGGGCAAAGAAAGGCTTTGTTGGGGAAGATTTTGTTAAATATGTCAACGATGAGAATACGATATCATTCCCATGGTCTATGATAGATAAGATTACTCCAAGACCAGCAGATTCAGTTGCAAAGGCGTTGGAGGATGCTGGCGTTGAAGATATGGCACCAGTTATTACATCTAAGAGAACTTATATAGCTCCTTTTGTTAATGCAGAGGGACCACAGTATCTTGTTATAGAGGATAGATTCCCTAATGGAAGACCACAGCTTGAAAAAGCGGGGGTTTATATGACAGACAGGGATACAGTTAACAAGGTAGAAAGAATGAAGGTTACTACATGTCTTAATCCATTACACACAGCACTTGCGGTATATGGCTGTGTATTAGGCTATGACCTTATAGCTGATGAGATGAAAGATAAAGAGCTTTCAGAGCTTGTAAGAAGGATAGGTCTGGTTGAGGGAATGCCAGTTGTTACTAATCCGGGAATTATAGATCCTGTAAAGTTTGCGGACGAGGTTATTAATGTCCGTATACCTAATCCATTTATGCCGGATACTCCTCAAAGAATTGCGACAGATACATCACAGAAGGTCGGAATAAGATATGGAGAAACAATCAAGGCATATGTAGCTAAAGATGGAAGTGCAAAGTCACTTACAGCTATTCCGCTTGCTATTGCCGGCTGGTGCAGATATCTTCTTGGAGTAGATGATGATGGTGCTGCTTTTGAGTTATCACCAGATCCTATGGCTGTTGAATTAAAAGAACAGATTAAAGGTATTATATGGGGTGAGCCATCATCTTACACAGGCCAGTTGAAGAATTTGTTGTCAAATGTTAATATATTTGGTATAAATTTATACGAAGCAGGAATCGGTGATAAGGTTGAAGAGATATTTGTAGAAGAAATATCAGGAAAAGGTGCAGTAAGAGAAACACTTAAGAAGTATCTTTAATATATAAATACGTTGCCGTTCAGAGCTTGGAACTTATCTGTTATACAAGCTCTGGGCGGTATTTTGTTATATGATGTAAAAAACGGCTATATCTGCGGTTATAGATATCATCATAAGGATTATTTTCTGAAAAAGGAACAGTTATATCAATATACAGAAAGGTTGTACAGCTATGGAGAAATCATTAAACGAAGAAACATATGAAAAATTAAAATACGATATAATGAATTTTAAGCTGCTTCCGGGAGATTCCATAAGTGCCCAGAAGATTGCTTTAAGATATGATGTATCAAGAACACCTGCAAGAGAGGCAATAGTTAATCTTGAAAAAGAGGGACTTTTAAAAATAATACCACAGTCTGGGACATATGTAGCCTGTATTAACTGTAAGCGTTCGGAGCAGGAATGGTTTGTCAGAAAAAGTCTTGAGATTGGAATGGTGGATGCAATATTTGAAAATGCCAGCGATGACATGCTTGATAAGATGACACAGCTTAATAATCGTCTTATTAACTATAAAGAAGAAGTGGAGAATATTCCAAGAATAGAGATAGATAATGAATTTCATAAGCTGATATATGAATGTTCCGGTGAAAAGCTTGCCATGAATATAATCCAGACACAGATGAGCCATTATAACAGGATAAGGTATCTTGCTGAACTGAATAAAAGCATAAGTGTAAAGACCAATGATGAACATGAAATGCTTATAGAAGCAATAAAAAATAAAGATAAGAGAATGTATCTTCGTGTTATAAAGGCACATATAAGCAGAATATTTAATGAACTTGATAAGCTTAAGGGAATATATCCGGAATATTTTGAGAAAAACTGAGGTGGATGAAAGAAATTCTTTTTATATTTGCATATTTTTGTATCATTATGTTAAAAAAGATAAAAAAGACTGACGTAGTATATTATTATTACGTCAGCCTTTTTGATTTATAGCTTATTTGTGTTGTATCATTTCGCGGTATTGCGTAGGAGTCATGTTT
>OGHW01002149.1_pt1 | contig 12745 bp, 13 predicted proteins | sample 1571641 | NCBI WGS metagenome assembly OGHW01 (sample SAMEA2582066, study PRJEB24529) | metagenome | biome: Human gut stool | place: China | collected 2011 | reverse complement strand
GTCAAGGATTTGAAATATCAGAAAGATGCCGTTATTCAAGGCTATCAGATGCTGATGCAGCAGTACAACCAGACAGTCCGAATCTACGACCAGGCCGTCACAACCTACGACTCCATGACCGGCAGTCGAGGTTTCGGCATGCTGCACCACTCGCAGAATCTGATCCGCCTGATGCCCGAATCGCTTCAGGAAAACTTTAGTCGCACTTTTTCCGACGGTTTCAAAGCCCTTTCCTCCAAAGGCCGAGCTGTTTACACCGAAATGAATCTCGAAGCCCGGTGTGCCGATTGGGATGGAGTTGCCCTTGAAGGATGCCGCAATGAACAGGCTGTTGCAGCCGAATACATTGCAAGTCTTCGGGAAATCGACAGTGTGACTTCGCAGATTCTCAATGAAGTACAAGGGCTCATGGGCGAAATCAATCGCACCACCGACCTCAAAGGTGCAAGCGAGCTGCAAGCGCAAATCCAAGCCAAGATGGCTTCGCTAAACGCAGCCCGCGCGCAAGCTTCCGTGCAGCTGGCACAAATGCAGTCAATGCAAAGAGAAGCTGCACGACGTGAAGCCGAGCGACTTCACCGCTCGACTTTCAGCTCCGTAAGTGAAGCTGAGATCAAAGAGCTTTGCCGCTAGAGGGGGATACATGTTTTTCCAAAGCTTCGGCGAAGAAGTTCTAAACACGATCAGCGACTTTGCCGCGCAAGCTTCTACCGCGCTCATTGATGAGATCAAAATTCCTCTTCTGACCTGCCTCACGATCTACTTCCTGATCAAAGGGTACTTGATCACCTATGGGCGTATTGATTCACCGCTCTCGGACTTCATACTGACAGCCGGAAAGATTCTGCTGGTCACGTACTTCGGACTCAATGCACTCAACTACGTCAACGACGTCATCCCGGCTATTCGCGGCTTGGAAAACATGCTTGTAAATGCTCTTCGACTACCCGGCAGCCCCGATGTCAACACTCAAGGAGCGTGGGAAGCCATTGATCGTATGTGGGCAGAGCTGATGATCGTCAACGACAAGGCTCTTGCCATTGCAGGCAAAGTGTCAGTCATGTCCTCATTCGGCACCTGGTTCGCACTTTTCCTTCTTGGCGTTTTGATGTCCATCATTTCCGTGGCACTCACCTTCGCAGCAACAGGCGTTCTCATTATCAATGAAATTGCGCTCACATTAACTCTCGCTTTCGGACCGCTTTTTATCTGCTGTCTGATGTTTCCGGTTGTCCGAAGCTGGTTTGACGGTTGGATCAAGGCTGTGGCCACTTACCTTTTCGGTGCCGTGATGGTGGCTGCCGTCATTTTGTTGGTGACGAAAATCTTCAGTTCGTTTTCCGCAGATCTTTTGACTTCGTTGGAAAACTACGAAAGCGGTCGACCGCTTATCACCGTATGGCTTCCCGTCCTGAAGTTTGTCGTTCTCGGGCTAGCACTCACATCACTCGTCAAACTCATCCCGAACATCGCTGCGGCTGTCGTAGGCGGCGTTGCATTTCAGGCTGTCGGTCTCGGACAGATAATGAACGACACCTGGAAAGGCGCCCGAGACATCGGTGGCGGCTTTGTCGCTGGCGTTGGCATAGGAGCAGGCAACGACGAAATGAAAAAAAATGCTCAAAGTCAGATTATGAGTCGAGAAGGATTCGGAGAACATGGCACTGTCGCAGCCGCGGTAGTTGGAGCGGCCTTCGGAAGTTCATACCGACTTGGACGTACGTTAATGAGTCTCGGCAAAAATGAATCGACTATCCATTCGATGGAGCCGGGTTCGAGAAGCGTCCCCTTCCAGTCAACTGGCGCAGGACAAAGCAGCCGTCCAAGAAGCGACGCAGCAACGTCTGCCGGTAGCACGCCGACTTCAACCTCAGCAAGCGCTCCCGGCAATAAACAAGAAACCCCTGAGCAAACCATTGCCCGCATGAATGCCGACGGCGCTTCACGGCAAAGCGAACGTGTTGCTCAGTTTGCTGCACAAGATGCGGCTTATCTTGCAGGACAAAATCCGTCTGCGGCAACAGCCTCTCAGCCTTCGTCATCTGCCGGTGCGCCTTCATTACAAGCGTCTCACTCTACGGCAGCTTCGACAACGGATCGTCTTTCTCAGTCTCCACCAGCTCAACCAACATCAACCCCCTCGGCTCCTCGTTCGGACGAACCCAATGCTGCTCCCAACGAAGCTGTGGCCCGGACGAATGCCGACATTCTTCGTGACCGATTTTCCAAGAGTTAACCATGAACCGATCACAGAAACTTTGCTGCGCCTTTGCGCTTACCTCGATGATTCTTGCCGGATGCGGAGCTCCGAAACCGCCCCTGCCTTCCGGAGACAAAATCCCAGTAAACAGCTCTGCTGAAACTGAACCTCGGCAGCGTCTTGCTGATGAACAACCGTCTTTAGATCCCTTTGAAGAAAAAACCGTCTCTCCGGTCTTGCCTCAGGGAGACAAAACCAATACGCCCCCTGATACCAATGCCGCTCCGGTTGTGCTGGAGGCTGAACCACAAAGCCAACAGGAAAACAAGGAATAAGACATGTTCAGACGAAAATCAAAAGATCCGATCCAAACCGACACCTCTAAGAAAACGCCAGCAAAACCGTCGAAATACTCCGAGGCAATCGGTTGGGAATCTTCCCGCCTTTCTTTGGCAGAAGCTTCAGAAGCCCGTGCTTGGTTTACCGCAAAGCTCCTTGGCGCGACCAGCATGGCACTTGTAGTGGCCATTGTCGTCATGATGCCGCTGAAAGAGACGCTACCTTATGTTATCGAAGTCGACAAATCCACCGGCATGTCGACCATTCTCTCTGTTGCTAACGCTGAAGAAGTTCCGGTCTCGGAAGTCATGGACAAGTACTGGCTATCGGAATATGTCCAAGCTCGCGAAGCCTATGACTACCGCACGCTTGAAAACGATTACATCAAGACTCGCGAACTCTCCATGCCAAACGTCTTTGAGCCGTATTCTCGGCAGTTTGGTACGGACAAAAACTCGATGGAACAAACGATCGGAGACTCCAAACGCATCCTTGTTGAGCTTTTGAGCGTCGTCCCCAACGGCAACGGAATTGCCACGGTTCGTTTTCGTAAAAAACTTGTGGACACGCAAACCGGGCAAGCGGAAGGCGCTGACGTGTGGACCGCACGCATCGGATACGAGTATGTCCCGACCTTCAAAGTGGAAGAAGCCAAACGACTCATCAATCCCTTTGGTTTCAAAGTCACAGCCTACCGCGTAGATCAAGAACTGAAATAAGACCATATGCATTACACCAGAACACATATCAAAAGTGCGAAAGTCGCACTGACTCTGGGAGCGCTTTGTTCGATTAATGCAGCATTCGCTCTTGACACCCCCAGCAGCAGTGACCTGGATCGCCGTCTTTACACAACAGCCTATGAAGAAGACCAGGTGTATCCGATTTATGCCGTCAATGGTCTCGTAACGACCATCGTTTTTGCCGAAGATGAGAAAGTTGACGTGCATACCTCAGGATTCTCAACCGCCTGGGAATTTGCAGCACGAGGCAATCATTTCTTCCTCAAGCCTCGCGCTAAAGAAGGCAGCACAAATCTGGTCGTGGTCACCAACAAACGCACTTATCACTTCGATCTGCGCTTAGGCTGGAATCGTAAAAACGTTACGTATGAACTTGCCTTCACCTATCCGGCTGACGAAGCTGCCAAACTAGCAGCTCAGAACCAAAAGGATCAGGTACAAGAACGTTTAAACGTCTCGGCTGTCCGACCTGACGCCTCAAGCGAAACAGCCCGTTCCAACCGCAACTACACCATGAATTTCGGAGAGGCGAAGTCCTCTCGCCGAATCGCACCGACAGAAGCTTTTGATGACGGTCGGTTTACCTATCTGCGATTTAGCAAAAACAGCGACTTTCCTTCGGTCTATCGAGTCGTAGACGAAACGGAAACGTTACTCAACGCCCATGTCGAAGGTGACTGGCTCATCGTTCACGGTATTTATGAGGCGCTACGCCTACGTGCCGGAGAAGCCGTGGTCGGCATTTACAACGAAAGCTACACAGGAGGCGGTGCCAGCACTGAAAGCGGCGTTTCAGTACCCGGTTTGCAGCGCGTTTCCGTCGGAGGTCACTAATGTTCGAAAATCAAAAGAAAGACTCTGCCGCGCATGAGCAATCAGAAATTGCAGCAGGCATTCCCTCGGTTGCCGGCAAGCGAAACGCAAACAACAAGTCACTGTTTCTGCTTTTTGCTGCTTGTGTAATGGTGGGCTTTATCGGTATTGCCGCTTGGAGCTTCAAAGGAAATCTTCTGGGTGAAACAGAAGTCGAAACTCCCCCTGCAAACGACGTTAATGTCTACACGAGTTCAAAATCTTTAACGGTGCCGCCGGTTCCCCCCAAAAAAGCGGAACCCGTCCCCGAACCTGTCATAAAAGAAGAACCCAAGGAAAAAGCTCCACTGCCGCCTCCGGTGCCACTTGTTGCACAACCCGCAGTTGTGCCGCAACCGGTTCAGCCTCAAAAGCAAGAACCAACACTTGAAGAACGTCGGTTTGCTGCTCCGCTGATGAGCGCCAATGCCGAAAATTCCTCCGCCGCGGTGCAAGGAGCCCCGGTTGGTGAAGACTTCGATGGTACTCCCAGCGGAGACGGCGGTCGTCTTGGCGGCATGCTGTCTGCCGTCAACACTCCCGGGGCAAAGGCTCGAAGGATGCCCAACAGAACTTTTCTCTTGCCCAAGGGGACTTTCATCGACTGCATTTTGGAAACGAAGGTGGATACAACTGTTCCGGGTATGACAAGCTGCATCGTGCCTCGACCTCTTTATTCTGCCGACGGTAAGGTGCTTCTGATTGAGCGCGGCTCCAAGATCATTGGCGAGTACAAGGGAGCCGTTGAAAACGGTCTCAACCGCATTTTCGTACTCTGGACACAACTGCAGACACCTACGGGTGTTCGTATCAATCTTGACTCGCCCGGCACTGACGAAATGGGTGGCAGCGGACTTTCGGGCCATGTTGACTACCACTGGTGGAAACGATTCGGCAATGCCCTTCTTTTCAGCCTTATTCAGGACGGCTTTGAGTTTGCCGGGAACCTCGCTTCTGAAAACAACGGTGGCGTCAACTACTACCAAAACTCTCAAAACGGCATGGAAGAAATCGTTCGAGAGGCCATGCGTCAGTCAGGAAACATTCCGCCGACACTTACGCGCAACCAAGGCTCTCGCATTGGCATTTTTGTCGGCCGCGATTTGGACTTCTCGTCCGTTTACGGTCTTGCGCTGCAATGAGCAACCTTTCTATGAATCACCTTGGATAAGATCGCCATGAACATCAGCCGAGAAACCACACAAGTTAAAACCGATCAGGAGCAAGCCTGGGCAAAAGAACGCGAGCCCGTTGTTGCAGTGCTCACTGAGTCTTATCGAAAAGCTGGACGTCCAAAGCAATTCGTCGAGGAATTTTCTAAACGTCTAAATGAAGCGCTACGCAGTGCTCAAGTCGACGGCAAGTCCTTTTCGATAAACGTCTATGACAGAAATGCCCCCTCAAAAAATGCCGTCACTATCGAACTGAAGCAGAACTCAAAGGAGCGCACCCGATGACAGATCGCTCCACGTCCGTCAATCACTTCCTGGAGCCATTGCAACCGTTTCTTGGCACTCCGGAAATTACCGAGATTGTCGTCAATCGCCCCGGGCAGGTCTACGTTGAAACTCGCGCCGGTTGGAAATCCGAAGCAGTGCCGGCCCTGACATACGACCACCTCCTCAAGTTAGGTGTCGCTGTCGCGAAATTCGCCGGCGAAAATGTCCTTTTTCAAAGTACGGTGCCCATTCTCTCCGCTGTGCTTCCGGGCGGAGAGCGCTCTCAGTTCGTCATGCCTCCTGCCTGTAAAGCCGGCACTGTAAGTCTCACTATCCGAAAACCGTCCTTTGACGTTCGGACGCTTGACACATACATCACCGACGGTTTTTTTGATCGAATTCAAGCTGCCAACAACTTGAACACAGCTGATGGCGAGTTGCTAGAGCTCTACAAACATATCCACGACATGCCTCGAGCCAACGAACGACGAGCAAGTTTTCTTAAGCGTTGCGTCGAGCTCGGCAAAAACATCGTCATTGCCGGTGAAACAGGCAGCGGCAAAACAACCTTTATGAAGGCGCTGATGCAATGTATTCCTACAAACGAACGCATCATCACCATCGAAGACGTCCCGGAACTCGTCTATGGCTTACCCAAACACGACAACCAGGTAAATCTTTTTTACCCCTCAGAAGGCGGAGCAAATTCGACAGTAACGGCCTCAAGTCTTCTGCGATCGTGCCTTCGCATGAAACCCGACCGTATTCTCCTGGCCGAATTAAGAGGCGGAGAAACGTTCGACTTTCTCAACGTCTGCCTTTCCGGACATGGAGGGTCAATTACTTCCTGTCACGCCGGCAGCTGTTCAGGAGTCTTCGAGTACCTGGCTCTCAAAGTGTTGCAGTCCGACACTGGGAAAACACTGCCCTACGAAGTGATCCGCAAGCTTCTTTATCTGACTGTTGATGTCGTCGTTCACATCCACAATGACAGAGAAATCGGGCGTCACATCACCGAAATTTGGTTCGATCCCTCGGTCAAACGTTTCTGATGTCATCACAAGCCACCAAATACGCACGTATCGCTTTCATTCTGATTGGCGTTTCTATCCTCCTCTTTGGCCTTCCATGGGCTAGCGGAGCCGCTTTCCTTTACGTCAACGGTGCTGATCCGGCAATTGCCACACCGCTTTCAATTGTTGACTACTGGAAGACCTACTCTCACTCCCCCGATAAATTTGTCAGGGTCTCTCTACAACTCTGTGCGCTCGGTCCGTGGATCATTCTTGCAGGATTCATCGGATGGGCTATCGTCGCCAAGCAAAACCGCCCTTTACATGGCGCCGCACGCTTTGCCAATACCGCTGAAATCCGAAAAGCTGGCCTTCTTGACCCTAAAGGAGGACTCGATAAAACCATTCTGGTCGGCAAGAAGAACGGGCGTTACTTAACCTATGGTGGCTATCAGTTTGTCATTCTGGCAGCACCAACTCGATCAGGAAAAGGCGTTGGCATTGTCATTCCCAACTGCCTAAATTTCTCTGATTCGCTTGTGGTACTCGATATCAAAGGAGAAAACTTCGACATTACCTCCGGGTTTCGAGCTAAACACGGACAGAAGGTCTATCTCTTTGCGCCCTTCGACGAAAACGGAGTAACGCACCGCTATAACCCTCTCGAATACATTTCGGACGATCCGGCGCAGCGCCTGGGCGACATTGATGCCATCGGTACTGCTCTCTACTCCGGCGGAACGCAGAACGACAAGTTTTGGAGCGAAAATGCCAAAGACTTGTTCCGCGGGCTTTGCCTCTTTGTTTTGGAGCGTAACGATCTGCCGAAAACTTTCGGAGAAATCCTGCGTCAGGCTTCCGGCAAAGGCAAGTCCTTGAAGGAGTACATCTACGAAGAACTCAAAAAAGCGCAGGACGAGGGACGCCCCTTCTCAAACGCCTGCATTGATTGCTTAAACCGCGTGCTCTCAAACTCGGAGAACACCTTGGCCGGCATCGTCGCCACATTCGGTACGCCGCTTCTCATCTTTCAGAATCCGCGCGTTGACCTTGCAACTTCTGCCAACGACTTCGACCTTCGGGAAGTCCGCCGTGAGCGCATGAGTATTTACTTCAAGGTGCCGCCAAACAAACTCAAAGAAGGTTCGGTACTCGTTAACCTCTTTTTCGATCAGCTTCTAAATCTCAACACCCGCGTACTACCGTCACAAGACAAGACTTTGAAGCACCAGTGCCTCGTGCTTCTTGATGAAATGACTTCGATCGGTCGCGTCGCGATGATTGCCCAAGCCGTGAGCTACATGGCGGGCTACAACATGCGACTTCTGACGATCATCCAGAATAAATCGCAGCTCGAAGACGCTTACGGCAAAGCTGGCGCGCTGACGCTGCTTTCCAACCACGCACTGATGGTGATGTACGCACCGTCGCCAACCGTACAGTCCGATGCGCAGGAATACTCCGAAATGCTCGGCTACGAAACGGTTAAAAGTCGGTCGCGCACGGCCAGCATGAATTCATCGTCCACTTCGACAAGCGACCAACGTCGAGCTTTGATGCTCCCACAGGAAATCCGAGAACTGGGACAAACGCGAGAAATCGTGAGCCTAGAGAATTGCAAGCCAATTCTCTGCGACAAAATTCGATACTACGAAGATCCGGATTTCACCAGCAGGGCAAACTTGCCACCTCCCACCATCCCCAAGCAAGACATCGACACATTCATTGCAAAAATCGAAAATCGCACACGGTCGATCAGCATTGACGAAATAGGCAATCCGGCCGAGACCGCCGGCAAAATCGTCCTTGACAATTTCCAAGAACTGCCGCAGAGCGCAACAACCTGGGGACAAGAAGAAGTCGAAAGCTTCGTGGATTTTGATGTTCAAGCCGCTCTCAGTACGCTCACTTTTGCACATCAAAAAAAGGACGCCGTAAATCCCGCTATCGATGGAATTACCGACCAAGAAACCAAAGAAGCTTTTATTGCTGATATTTTTGATGTAACAGACACGCCTAGCGTACCTTCCGCAGCCTCTGCTACCGAAGAAATCAGCAACCTTGCCCGAAGTTTGCCCCCTTCGGAAGCCAATAACGACCTCGACACAAAAACCACCGACATAGCGGAAACTCTTCAAAACATTGATGCACTAATATCCTCAAGCGACCCTAACAACAAAGACGGGTCACCGGTTGAGAAGTTCTACTCGAAGATAAATGTTCGAGACAGAAGACGAATCGGTGTTGAATGACAATTTTTAACCTCGTCCTCAACACAAAGATGTTGAGCCTTTTCCTTATGTAGGAGACACTCCCAATGACATACTCTGAACTTCTGAAATCTATCGCCACAGAAACAGGCCTCTCGGCTTCGGCTGTTAAGCAAGTTATCGAGAGCCTGAGCAAGCACATCGCCGAAGAAGCCAAGGCCGGTAACGTTGTCCGCCTGCCGGCTCTTGGAACATTCTCTCGCCTGGATCGTGCAGCTCGCCAAGGCCGTAATCCTCAAACAGGCCAAACGATAACAATCCCCGCCAACTCTTCAATCAAATTCAAAGCGGGCAAAGCGATAAACGACGCACTCAACTAATCATCAACTCTGCCATAGCGACAACCGTTTCAAACAGTCGTCTGAGACGGTTGTTGTTTGAGGTGGTATGTGGATTCAATGAAAAATACTGTTGCGCGACACGCAACAGACGGGTATAATTCCGACACAGAAATTGGAGTACACATGATCAAAAGCTGGTTGCACAAAGGCCTCCAAGACTTTTACGAAACTGGTTCTCTTGCAGGCATCCAGCCAGCTCACGAGAAGAAACTACGACAAAGATTGGAATTGATCGACAGAGTCTCCTCGGTTCAGGAATTGAATTTGCGCAGCCTTCAGCTCCACCAACTCAAAGGTGACAGAGCTGGAATTTGGTCAATCTCGGTGAATGGCAACTGGCGCTTAACATTCAAATTTGAAAACGGAGACGCGTACATCCTTAACTATGAGGATTATCACTGATGACTATGTATAACCCCCCGCATCCCGGAAGCATCCTGCAGGAAGAATTGGAGGCTCTTGGCATCAGCGCCCGTGAATTTGCTCGGCATATCGGAGTGGCGGCGAGCACTGTTACTCGTGTCCTCAATGAAAAGAGTCCCATTACTCCCGAAATGGCCGTGAAGATTTCCGCAGCGATTGATGGTCCTAAACCTTCCACTTGGCTTGCTATGCAGGCAGACTATGACGCTTGGCAGGCCGAGCATCGTATAGACATCTCTCGCATCACCAGAATCCTGCCAAAACTCTCTCAAGACAATGGGATGCAGCATGCTCCCGCTTGAAAACACTGATGGTTGCAGTTAGGTGAAGAGCCTTGGTTGTTCGACAACGACCAAGGCTCAATTACTTGTGAAGTCTCGAGAAGTTCTGCTCAAAGATAAATGTTCGAGACACAGAACAATTCTGCCATTTTTGACAGTTCAGTTTGATTTCAAGTGCAGTTTTTTGCTTGGAGGCCCCGTTTTTACTTCCCTTTACCAGGTTTTAGCGCCTAGAATCAGATTGCCTTTGCCCCTCTCGTCGATTGCGGGCATGAGCTACACGATTTGCCTCGACGAGGAAGGGCCTGGAGCCCCGACTCACGTTCAGACAAAAAAGTGCATCTTTTCAGTCGACAGTCGAGGCTTTAACTTTTCCATTTAAGGTTTAAGGCAACGCCCGGAACAAGGTTTCTCTTTTTTCAACCGACTGTTGACATGATGACTCTTTTGCCCCCCCCCGTCTCACTCGACCCTGAGGTCTAATTCAGCCTCCTCTAACACCAATTCTCATACTCGCACTCCGCTTGTAACGGCCGCCCTTCTGGCCATCCTCACTCTTCATTCTGCGCACGCACTGCCGACATCTTCCAACGGCACGTCTTCAACACTTGATCTGTCTTCATCAATAACGGAGCAATTCCCCGCCCCTCTAGACCCTGGTCTTCAGTACGACCAAACGTATACCAGGACCGAAGACGCCAAAACATTACTCACCTCCGTATCACTTATTGACGCACCAGGACGATCAGTCTCTGCCACGGACGCTGCCAGGAAACTGAATCTCAAAGGCAGCGATCTGAAAGGCAGCACGTGGATTCTGTCTGCAGGCTGGACGTACATGAACGAGCCGGGAACGTTCTCGTGCGAATTCGATCTGAACGGTTACGCCGGCACCCGCAACGGCGTGAGCGGACGTATCCAGGAAACCTGGAAGTTCTAACCATCCGGATAGGAGACTCAGTCCGCACGGTGCATGCGTGCGGAGCTGGATTAATGCACGGATCGGTGCGACTGAGTCTCCTTTGGATTTTCCTGTCCAAGCATTTGGGGATCGTTCTCAGAAGAGAACCCCATTTTTTGTTATTGCATTTTCCTAAGGAGAATTAAATGAATCATTGTCTGTCACGCAAGCCTGTTGCCCTGTTAGTGGCCCCGCTCTTTATCAGTGTGTCGGCACCTGCTCTTGCTATTGATAATAACGATCAGGGCACCCAAGAAAATGTTTCCGTAGTTAATCTTCAGAACATTGTTAATTCCATTACTTCAATCAAAAGTGGCGAGTTTTACAACGGTGCCGTAGCATCGGGATGGGGTGCTTCAGCTAATGTCAGCAACAATACGCTGAACGTGAACAATATCAATGTAACTGACTCGGCCCCTGCTGAAGTCAACTTCACCGGCGGACGCATACATAAGCCTCACGATAAACAGGTCAACCATGACGAAGGTGGAACAATCACTGCAAAAAGGGGCTTTCTAAACAACGTAGCCAACCATAATACGGTTAACTTCAATTCCGTTACGAGCAACTCCGGCAGTAAACAGGTTCGAGTAACCGGCGGTTATATTTTGATAAGCGATGTACACCCTGCGAAAGATACCAAGACAGGTGAAGCCAACTTTAATACTGTCACGATGAGTGGTTCTCATCTGGAAAATGCCGAGGTCTTGGGAGCGGATATTCAAACTGATGTATATAAAACAGATTCCGAGTGGGGACAAGATATAAAGGCTTCTGCCACAGCCAACGAAAACAGTGTCAAAGTCACACAATCGGTATTTGGGACAGCCTTTATTGCCGGCGCATCCACGGAGGTAGAAACTGCGACTGTCAACAAAAACAGTGTGCTGTTGGATGGCGTGACAATCAACAACGGCTCCACAAGCTTTATTGTCGGCGGTAATACCAACAATGGAGAGGCCTCCGGAAATACCGTCGAAATCAAGAACTCCAAATTTGCCAACAATGTGACTATCTATGGCGGAAAGGGCGTAACGACAACGAACAATCATGTCATCATCGGCGAGAATGTGACCTCTTTGAACGAAGGACGTCTCTTCTTGCAGACTCTTTACGGTGGTTGGAACGGACAGTTTTCAAACATTCCGGTTGACACCGGAAACAAGCTGACTTTGGCCAGCACCGTACATACTCGAGACTTGGCGGGCTTCCAGCACTACGAGTTTTTGGTCAGCAAAGAATTGCTTGAAAATAACACCGCCATGCTGCAGGTGGCCGGAAACATGTGGAGCCCCGTGCAATTCAAACTTTCCGGAGAAAACCATACGACCATTGCCATCGCAGGCACAGATGTCTCCTTCAAAATCGGAGACAGCTATACGCTGATTCAGAGCGCAAATGGTTTTACCGATGAAAACGGTACGAAGATCACCGCCGACACCGAGCTTTCCGGTATCAAGAGCGATATGACGCTCACCACCTATTCTTCTTTGGTTCGCACGCACACCGATACATTGCTCGCCGAAGAGTACGAATTGGTAGTCAGTGAAGACGGCGAATCGCTTTCCGTGAACGTTGTGGACGAAATTAACAATGGACCCGGAGTAACAGAGATCAATCCCGAAACGGATGCTTTGATGGAATCGTCATTGTCGACCATGACCACGCATTTCGCGGCCGACGACCTCTTTGTCGATGCCGTTTTGAGAAGCCGCGACGGCAAGCGCGACGGTCTCTTTACTGCTGCCCGCGGCGGCAAGTGGAGCTACGACACGCGCACCCGCATCGAGAGCAACATCGTCTCGGGCCTTCTGGGTTACGGTGCCAAATTGTCCAACGACCTCACGATGGGTGCCTTCATTGAAATGGGCCACGGCAGTTAC
>OGHW01002143.1_pt1 | contig 12790 bp, 10 predicted proteins | sample 1571641 | NCBI WGS metagenome assembly OGHW01 (sample SAMEA2582066, study PRJEB24529) | metagenome | biome: Human gut stool | place: China | collected 2011 | reverse complement strand
ACCTCGGAGTACTTGACGGAGTGACTACCAACCCTTCGCTGATGGCGAAAGAAGGCATTAAAGGTACGGAGAATCAACGTGAACATTACATTAAAATATGTAAGATTGTCAATGCTGACGTAAGTGCGGAAGTAATAGCAACGGATTATGAAGGGATGATCCGCGAAGGGGAAGAGCTTGCCGCACTCAATCCGCATATCGTTGTCAAGGTGCCTTGCATTGCCGATGGTATCAAAGCTATCAAGTACTTTACAGAAAAAGGAATCCGGACCAATTGTACATTGGTATTTTCCGTCGGACAGGCATTGCTGGCTGCAAAAGCCGGAGCGACTTACGTTTCGCCTTTTGTCGGACGTCTGGATGATATTTGCGAAGACGGGGTAGGACTTGTTGGTGATATTGTACGTATGTATCGTACCTATGATTACAAGACTCAGGTATTGGCGGCTTCTATCCGCAATACGAAGCACATCATCGAGTGTGTGGAGGTGGGAGCAGATGTGGCTACCTGTCCGTTGAGTGCTATCAAAGGGTTGTTGAATCATCCGCTGACTGATTCGGGATTGAAGAAATTTTTGGAAGATTATAAAAAGGTAAATGGATAATCGGATTTGAGAAACTAAGTTTTCTTCAAAGTTATATTGATAGAGGCTTCTGACATAAATGTATGTTAGAAGCCTTTTTTAGTTATTTTAATAATGTCAAACAACATAAAACTAAGACTTCTCGTTTATTCATCTTAATTTGTATCGTGTAATCTAACTAGTGATGTAAATAATGAATAAAAATGGATTTAGTCGATGTGCCGATATCTATATCGGCCGTTTGCGAGAGGAGGGCCGCTATTCTACAGCGCACGTCTATCAGAACGCCCTTCTTTCTTTTAGCAAGTTTTGTGGTGTCCATAGTGTGTCTTTCCGTCAAGTCACCCGTGATCGTCTTCGCCGTTACGAACAGCACCTTTATGAATGTGGTCTGAAGCCCAATACGATTTCCACGTATATGCGTATGCTTCGGAGTATCTATAATCGGGGTGTGGAGGCGGGTAGTGCTCCTTATGTCCACCGCCTGTTCCATGAGGTCTATACGGGGGTGGACGTGCGTCAGAAAAGGGCGCTTCCTGTCGTCGCTCTTCGCAGGCTTCTTTATGAAGATCCCCAGTCTGATCGTCTCCGCCGTACCCAGGCTATTGCCGCTCTGATGTTCCAGTTCTGCGGGATGTCTTTCGCCGATCTGAGCCATTTGGAGAAATCCGCTCTTGATAGCAACGTGCTGCGCTACAATCGTGTCAAGACGAAGACTCCCATGAGCGTTGAGGTTCTGGACAGTGCACAGGAGATGCTCGACCAACTCCGGAACCGGCAGTCTCCCCGTCCCGGCTGTCCCGACTACCTTTTCGGCATTCTTCACGGTGATAAGAAGAGGAAGGATGAGAGAGCCTACCGTGAATACCAGTCCGCTCTCCGAAGATTCAACTACTGTCTGAAGTCTCTGGCAAAGCGGCTGCGTCTCAACTTCCCCGTCACTTCCTACACGCTTCGTCATTCATGGGCTACTACTGCCAAGTACCGTGGTGTCCCTATTGAGATGATCAGCGAGTCGCTTGGTCATAAGTCCATCAAGACTACGCAGATTTATCTGAAAGGCTTTGAACTGAAAGAGCGTACGGAGGTAAACCGGATGAATTTGTCTTACGTAAAGCGGTGCGGAGTAGGTCAGTGCATCTGATTTAGAAGCTTGATATACAGTGTTTATCGGTGTGCGTTACTTCTTAGGTAACGGAATGATTCATGGCGCAAAGATGGACATATTTATGAAAATACGCAAACAAAAATGAAATTATTTTCGGAAAATGAATCAAATGCAGGCATAGCTGATGAATATTGCAATATTCGTGTTATGTCTTTTTTTTATTCTAATTTTTGAAAAACACCTTCACATCTGCTCTATTTCCAAGTTTATAGTCATCTTTTCATCGTTTCGTTGAAAAAAGTTCCCTGTTTAGCTTTCCCTATGTTTGTTCGTTACCTAAGAAGTAACGGATAAACATGGGGTAAAAAAATATGATTTTAAGAAAAAAGAAATCACTAAATGCTGGGCCTATTAATGGGACAGGGGAAGGCGTAGCACACTCAAAACGCTGGTATGTTGCTTTGGTTCGGATGCACCATGAAAAGAAGGTTTCCGAGCATTTGGACAAGATGGGAATCGAGAATTTCGTTCCCGTTCAACAGGAACTTCACCAATGGAGCGATCGTCGTAAGCTGGTCACCTCCGTCTTGCTTCCTATGATGGTGTTTGTACACGCCGATCCTAAGGAACGCATGGAAGTCCTGAGTTTTTCTACTGTCAGCCGTTACATGGTGATGCGCGGCGAGAGTAGTCCTGCTGTAATTCCTGACGAGCAGATGGCTCGTTTCCGTTTCATGCTTGATTATTCGGAAGAATCGATAAGCATGAACAGTTCTCCTTTGGCTCGTGGCGAAAAGGTTCGCGTGATCAAAGGTCCGTTGACGGGTCTTGTTGGCGAACTGGTTAATGTGGATGGCAGAAGTAAGATTGCTGTTCGCTTGAATATGCTGGGATGCGCCTGTGTTGATATGCCTGTCGGTTATGTAGAGCCGATTATGGCGGCTGTTTAAGGCAAGGGATATGGATGCTATTATTTTACAAGAAAATATAGAGGGTTTATTAAGTTTGGTACGTATGCTGCTTCCTGGTGGGGGGAGTGCAGGCTGCGTGTATTTGGATGATCTTTCAGCATTACAACGATCCATCCACGAAAAGATAAACGATTTATATTCTCAACGGGGGGAGACACCGGAGCAGGATGCTACCCTGTGTTTGGCCATCCTTCAGGGATATAATGTGTCGATGTACGCCAATCCGGAAGACGAAGAAAGAAAACAGGCTGTTTTGACCCGTTCTCTGTCTCTTCTCGATGTTCTTCCCCCTTCTCTTCTTAAGCAACAGTTATCTGCCGTCTGTTACGGGATGCAGGAACTGTGTGAAATCAACTGAAACTTTTTTATTTGTCAATGAAAATACAACGACTTTTTAGCATTCTACTATTTTGTTTGATGCTGGGAAGTGGCTCGCTTATGGCTCAGTCCATGAGTGACTCACAGGTACTGGAATATGTAAAGGACGGTATCCGCCAAGGCAAGGAACAGAAGCAGCTTGCTTCCGAACTAGCCCGTAAGGGTGTAACCAAAGAACAGGCAATGCGTGTGAAGCAGCTATACGAGCAGCAGAACAATGTAAATACCTCGAAATCAACGGGCACGGACATCAACGAATCCCGCCTGCGTGAAGAGACTAAGAAGAATACTTCCGATATGCTGGAGGATCATCCGACTACTCAGGACCTTGCCCGTGGCGATCAGGTCTTCGGGCGCAACATCTTCAATACCCGCAACCTGACGTTCGAGCCTAGTGTCAACCTTGCCACTCCTGCCAATTACCGTCTTGGTCCCGGTGATGAAGTCATCATTGATATCTGGGGTGCGAGCCAGAACACGATCCGCCAGCAAATCTCTCCTGAAGGTACTATCAACATTCAGAAGATCGGCCCTGTCAACCTTAGCGGTATGACAGTCTCTGCCGCCAATGACTATCTGAAGAACGCCCTGAATAAAATATATAACGGTCTGAATAATACTACCGATCCTACTTCCGACATCCGTCTGACGTTAGGTAATATCCGTACTATTCAGATTAATGTGATGGGAGAAGTCGTACAGCCCGGTACCTACGCCCTTTCTTCCTTCTCTACCGTCTTCCATGCGCTTTATCGTGCAGGCGGTGTGAGTGATATCGGCAGCCTCCGAAACGTTCAGTTGGTACGCAACGGAAAGAATATCGCCACCATCGACGTCTACGAATTTATCATGAAAGGCAACACACAGGATGACATCCGCCTTCAGGAAGGTGACGTGGTTATCGTCCCCGCCTACGATGTCTTGGTAAAGATCAGCGGCAAGGTAAAACGCCCTATGCGTTTCGAAATGAAGAAAGACGAGAACCTTGCCACTTTAATCAAATATGCCGGCGGCTTTGAAGCCGATGCCTACACCCGTTCATTACGTGTTGTCCGTCAGAATGGTGAGGAATACGAAGTCAACACAGTCAAAGATATAGATTACAGCATTTATAAAATGCGTAACGGTGATGTTGTAACAGCCGAAGCCATCCTTAACCGCTTCACAAACAAACTGGAAATCCGTGGCGCTGTCTATCGTCCCGGCATCTACCAGCTCAGCGGTAAACTGAATACGATCCGCGAACTTGTCCATGAAGCCCAGGGCCTGACCGGTGACGCTTTCCTGAATCGTGCCGTCCTTTATCGCCAGCGTGAGGACCTGACCAGTGAAGTTGTTCAGATAGACATTAAGTCTATCATGGACGGCACTTCCCCAAACCTTGCCCTAATGAAGAATGACATCCTCTACATTCCAAGTATCCATGACCTGGAAGATCGTGGCAATGTCACAGTTCACGGTGAGGTCGCGCACCCTGACTCCTATCCTTATGCTGATAACATGACACTTGAGGATCTGATCATCCAGGCCGGTGGCTTGAAAGAAGCCGCCTCTACTGTCCGTATTGATATATCGAGACGAATCAAGAATCCTCGTAGTACTGCGGATAATGATACGATTGGTCAGATGTATACCTTCTCTTTAAAGGATGGTTTTGTAATAGATGGTCAGCCCGGTTTTATCCTTGAGCCTTATGATCAGGTTTATGTCCGTCGCAGTCCGGGCTATCAGGCACAACAGAATGTAGCCATTGAAGGTGAAATCCTTTTCGGAGGAAATTACGCCATGACCAGCCGTGAGGAACGTCTTTCCGATTTAGTGAATAAAGCCGGCGGTCCGACCAATTATGCCTATCTGCGTGGTGCGAAACTGACCCGTGTGGCTAACGCTAGTGAAAAGAAACGTATGGGTGATGTAATTCGCCTTATGAGCAGGCAATTGGGCGAGGCCATGATTGACTCTTTGGGTATTCGTGTCGAAGATACCTTTACGGTTGGAATTGATTTGGAAAAAGCCTTGAGCAATCCTAAAAGTAATGCCGATCTTGTCTTACGTGAAGGTGATGTGATCTCCATACCTAAGAATACTAATACTGTAACTATCAATGGTGCTGTCATGGTTCCGAATACGGTTTCTTATATGAAGGGAAAGAATGTGGATTATTACCTGAATCAGGCCGGTGGCTGTTCTGATAATGCAAGGAAGAGTAAGAAGTTCATTGTTTACATGAATGGTCAGGTGACGAAGGTTAAGGGTAGTGGTAAGAAACAGATTGAGCCGGGGTGTGAGATTATTGTGCCTGGTAAGGCTAAGAAGAAAGGGAACATAGCTAATATTTTAGGTTATGCTACTTCCTTCAGTTCTTTGGGAATGATGATTGCTTCTATTGCTAATTTGATAAAGAAATAAATGACCTATTATGATTGAAAAGCAATCTTATCAAGAACCGTTTTCTGAAGTGGATAAAAGGAAAGATGATGAAATGGAAATAGACTTGATGGCTATTTTTTATAAGATTATTACTGTTCGTGGAGTACTATGCAAAGCTGCTGGAGTGGGAGTAATAATTGCTATAGTGGTGGCATTGAGCATTCCCAAGCAATATACAGTAAAGGTTACCCTTTCTCCTGAAATGGGTAATGCGAAGGGAAGTAATGGTTTAGCCGGACTTGCTGCCTCGTTTTTGGGAGATGGGGCTCTAATAGGGGAAAGCACAGATGCCTTGAACGCTTCTCTTTCAGCAGATATTGTTTCTTCAACTCCTTTTTTATTGGAACTTTTAGAAATGGAAGTCTCCGTTTCTAAAAAGGATGATAAAATGACTTTGGGGTCTTATCTCGATGAAGAGTCATCTCCTTGGTGGGATTATCTTATAGGTTTTCCGGGCATAGTAATAGGAGGAGTTAAATCATTATTCGGAGAAGATACGGTTCCTGCCAGTGGAGGGCGGCAAGGAACTATCGAATTGACGAAAGAAGTAAATGAGAAGATTAATTTTCTTAAAAAGAAGATTAGTGCATCCATTGATAAGAAAACCGCCATAACGAGCATTACGGTCACCTTACAAAATCCGCAGATCACTGCGGTTATAGCAGATTCTGTCGTTCATAAATTACAGGAATATATTATTGGGTATCGAACTTCAAAAGTAAAAGAAGACTGTGCGTATTTGGAACGGTTGTTTAAAGAACGTCAGCAGGAATATTATGCTGCTCAAAGAAAATATGCGGATTATGTAGACGCCCATGATAATGTGGTTCTTCAAAGTGTACGTGCTGAGCAGGAGCGTTTACAGAACGACATGAGTTTGGCTTATCAGATATATAGTCAGGTTGCTAATCAGTTGCAGGTATCCAGAGCCAAAGTACAGGAGGAAAAGCCAGTCTTTGCAGTAGTTGAGCCTGCCGTTGTACCTTTGAAACCTTCAGGTATGGGACTCAAAATTTATATTTTATTATTTGTGTTCCTGTCCGTATCTGGTACTCTCGTGTGGGTGTTTTTTGGCAAAAGTCTGCTGGCTAGCTTGAGAAAAGAACTGAAAAATAAGGAGATAGAACAGGATAAATGATGCTAAAACGTCGTTTACAACATTCTTACATCAATTAAATTCACTTACTATATTATTAAACGAATGATACGTACAGCTATGATAATGGCTGCGGGCATGGGAACCCGTTTTGGCCAATATACAGAATTGATACCTAAAGGGTTCGTCAAAGTGGGAGGTATTCCAATGATAGTTCGTTCTATTGATACTTTGTTATCATGTGACATTGAGCGAATTGTAATCGGTACAGGATATAAACAAGAAGTTTATGAAGAATTGAAGACAGACTATCCTATGCTTGAAACCTGTTTTAGTCCTCGTTATGCTGAAACAAATAGTATGTATACTTTATATAATACGCGGGAGATTCTGGGCAATGATGATTTTTTATTGTTAGAGTCAGATTTGATTTTTGAGAAACAAGCAATAATGAGCTTATTGGAGTGTCCTGCGGCAGATGCAATGCTAATAACTCCAGTGACAAAGTTTCAAGATCAGTATTATGTGGAACATGATGATAATTTTCGCCTTTCTTCATGTTCTGTCAATAAGAATAAACTAAACGCTAAAGGCGAATTGGTCGGCATCCATAAACTATCCGGTTCCTTTTACAAAATAATGTGTGCTGATTATGCGAGTATTGTTGATGAACAACCCAATTTGGGATATGAGTATGAATTACTACGAATATCTTGTTCTCAATCTCCTGTTTATGTGCATAAAGTAGAAGGGCTGAAATGGTATGAAATCGATGACATATCAGATTTGGAATATGCAGAGAAATATATTGTTCCGTATTGTTAATTAAAATAATATATCAAATTATGAGTAAGACAGTTTATATTGGGATGACTGCGGATATTATGCATCCAGGACTTATCCGCATTATTAATGAGGCTACTAAATACGGTGATGTTATAATTGGTCTTCTTACAGATAAAGCTATTGCGGAGCATAAACGCCTTCCTTATCTGACCTATGAACAACGAAAAGAGGTAGTTCAGAATATTAAAGGCGTATGTAAAGTTGTTCCTCAAGAAGAATGGAGCTATGTTGAGAATCTCAAACGCATTAAACCTGACTATATAATTCATGGTGACGACTGGAAAACCGGGCCTTTACGTGAAGAACGTGTGCGCGTATTTGAAGTGATGAATGAACAGGGAGGAAAGGTTATCGAAATTCCATATACTTTGGGAATTAATTCATCTTCTTTGGATAAAGATATTAAGGCTATAGGTACAACCCCTGATGTACGTTTAAAATCACTTCGTCGTTTGATAAATGCCAAACCCGTAGTTCGTATTTTGGAAGCTCATGATGGACTATGTGGCTTGATAATTGAAAATCAGGAAATATTAAAAGGGGATAAGAGGGAAGTATTTGACGGAATGTGGTCTAGTAGCCTTACGGATTCAACCAGTAAAGGTAAACCTGATATTGAGGCGGTTGATTTAACTACCCGATTGCAAGATTTGAATAATATTCTGGAGTGTACTACTAAACCTATTATTTTTGATGGAGATACAGGTGGTAAAATTGAACATTTCGTATTTACAGTACGCACTTTAGAACGTCATGGAATTTCAGCTATAATAATTGAAGATAAAGTTGGATTAAAAAAGAATTCATTGTTTGGTACAGATGTTATTCAAACTCAAGATACAATCGAAGGTTTCTGTAATAAGATCAAAGCAGGAAAGGCATCTCAGATTACTGATGATTTTATGATTATCGCTCGTATTGAGAGCCTTATAGCGGGAAAGCCGGTAAGTGATGCTTTAGAGAGAGCTTTTGCATATGTCCAAGCGGGAGCGGACGGTATTATGATACATAGCAAAAATAAGTCGGGTGAAGATATAAAAGAATTTTGTTTGGCGTTTCGAAAACAGTATGCTCATGTACCTATCGTGGTTGTGCCTACTACATATGATCATATTTATGAGTCTGAATTGTGTGATTGGGGTGTGAATATAATTATTTATGCTAATCATATGCTTCGTGCCGCTTATCCTGCTATGATGAATGTCGCAAAGATAATATTAGAGAATGAACGTGCTTTAGAGGTGCGCGAACTGTGTATGCCCATAAAAGAAATATTGGAACTGATTCCAGGTACTAAATAAAAAGAGGAATATCATTATGTTAAGCGTAGAAAAAGTTTATGAAACGTTTCTGAGTCATGACGTTGATTTTTTTACAGGAGTTCCAGACTCATTACTAAAAAATATTTGTGCCTATATCACAGACCATACTTCACGTGAGAAACATATCATAGCTGCTAATGAAGGTGCGGCTGTAGGAATTGCTTCAGGTTATTATATGGCATCAGGTAAGGTTCCTGTGGTTTATATGCAAAATTCCGGCTTGGGTAATACTGTTAATCCTCTGCTGTCTCTTGCAGATGAACAAGTATACAGTTTTCCAATGCTTTTGATGATTGGCTGGCGTGGTGAACCGGGAACAAAAGATGAACCTCAGCATAAAAAACAGGGTGAGGTAACTTTAGATTTGTTGAAAGCAATGCGGATTCCTTATATAATTCTTGATTCAAATGAGAATGATGCATTTATTCAGCTCCATGATATCATACAATCAGCAAAAACTAAGAATATTCCTCATGCAATAATTATTCGGAAAGATGTTTTTGGCAAATATAAACTTCAAAAAGAGTTCGGATGTAATTATCCTTTATCTCGTGAGGATGCTTTGCAAATAGTTGTGGATTATCTGCCTGAAAATTCAGTGGTCGTTTCTACTACTGGCAAGCTTTCTCGTGAGTTATTTGAATATCGAGAAATGAAAGAGCAAGGTCATGAACATGATTTTCTCACGGTAGGCTCTATGGGACATAGTTCATCAATCTCTTTGGGTATTGCTATAGCAAAGCAAGATAGACCTGTTTATTGCTTGGATGGTGATGGAGCATTTATTATGCATTTAGGGGCAATTAGTAACATTGGCGATTTATCTCCTAAAAACTATTATCATATTTTGTTTAACAATGGTGCTCACGAGTCTGTAGGAGGACAGCCTACTTTAGGATTTAGTTTAGATATTCCGGCTATTGTCCGGGGGAGCGGATATAAGCATACTTATACTGTTTGTACAAAAGTTGAAATTGAAGAAGCAATGAAGCAGCTTCCAAAGTTATGTGGTCCTGTTTTGTTGGAAATAAAGGTTAAAATAGATTCTCGGGAGAATTTGGGACGTCCCACGACTACTCCTATAGAGAATAAGGAGCATTTTATGGATTTTTTAAAATAAATATATTCGATGAAAATAGAAAGAAAAATATTATTAAATCCTGGGCCTGCCACTACTACTGACAGTGTAAAAATGGCACAAGTTGTTCCGGATATTTGTCCTCGCGAGAAAGAATTCGCAGGTATGATGAAACAACTTCGGGACGATTTGGTCAGAGTTGCTCATGGGAATTTGGAAAAACATACCGCTGTATTATTTTGTGGCTCAGGAACCATCAATATTGATATATGTCTAAATTCTCTTCTTCCTGAAGACAAAAGGGTGCTTATAGTGAATAATGGGGCATATAGTACCCGTGCTGTAGAAGTGTGTCAATATTATGGTTTGCCTCATATTAATTTGGAATTTTCCGTTTACGAACGTCCTGATTTATCGGTGGTGGAAAATGTGTTGCAAGAAAATCCTGATATAGCTATGGTTTATACTACTCATCACGAGACGGGTACAGGAATTCTGAACCCTATTCGCGAGATGGGCGCTATAGCTCATAAATATCAGGCTAAATTTGTCGTCGATACTACTTCTTCTTTGGGCATGATTCCTTTTGATATAGAGAAAGATAATGTGGATTTTTGTATGGCATCTGCTCAAAAAGGACTTCAAGCGATGACAGGTCTTTCTTTTATTATAGGCAATGAGGAACAGATTAAGTTTTCAAAAAAATATCCCAAGCGTTCTTACTATTGTAATCTTTATTTGCAGTATGAGAATTTTGAGAGAACAGGTGAAATGCATTTTACTCCACCGGTACAAACTATTTACGCCACTCGTCAGGCATTAAATGAATATTTTGAAGTGGGTGAAGAAGCTAAGTTTGCCCGTCACAAAAGAGTTTTTGAGGCTATTCATTCAGGTATAAATGAAATTGGTCTTAAAAGTGTAATAAAGCGTGAATGGCAGTCAGGACTGGTTGTCTCAGTTCAATACCCAGAAGATCCCAACTGGGATTTTGAGAAAATACATGATTATTGTTATGAGCGTGGATTTACGATTTATCCAGGTAAGATATCAACTGAGGATACTTTTAGAATCTGTGCTTTAGGAGAGATAGAAGTAGATGATATTGAGAACTTCTTTAAAGTACTAAAAGCTGCATTAAATCATTATAACGTCACATTACCGATGTCATGATTGCAGAAATATTATTGAAGATTCGTCATTTTTATTTTTCCCTTCGTGGTATACACTTCCATCCGGAAAGTGTTATTTCTGGAGTGCCTATTCGTAGCTTTCGCTTAGTAGGCAAATATGGCAATATTAATTTGAGGTGATGCATTAGGAGTTCTTTATTCTTATAAAAAGGCATCGGTAGTTATAGGAGATAATGTTTGTGTAGGGTAATTTGCTTTTAGTGGGAGAGACCATATTAGAATTGCGGTAAGGGGCGAAGAAGATAATAACCAATTAGTGAGAATATTGGAAAAATATAATTGATATCGGTAAATGTAGTTGTTTTTATACTGTATTTAAGTAATGGAAAATCTAAAGCAGAAAACTGTATCAGGAATAATGTGGAGCGCTATAGAACGTTTCTCTTTACAAGGAGTACAGTTTATAATTCAAATAATATTAGCTCGTTTGTTACTACCATCGGATTATGGTATGATCGGGATGTTAGCTATTTTTCTTCAAGTCGCTCAAGTATTTATAGATAGCGGTTTTACAAATGCTTTAATCCAGAAAAAAGATAGAACTGAAGAGGATTTTGCCACTGTCTTTTATTTTAATATTCTTGTCGCAGTATTATTCTATGGTATATTGTTTTTTTCGGCTTCTTTGATTGCAGACTTTTATAATATGCCGACTTTAGTTCTTGTAATTCGTTTTATAGCATTGTCGTTGATAATAAATGCTTTATCGGCTATTCACAGAACGAAATTAATTATTTCTGTAAACTTTAAAACTCAATCTAAAATTTCATTAGGTGCAGCTTTTATATCAGGCGTGATTGGAATATGGATGGCTTATGTCGGTTGCGGGGTTTGGGCTTTAGTTTGGCAAACTCTCTTAAATAGTATAATTTTGACAATTTTGTTTTACTGTTTAGTTCATTGGAAACCTTTACATACTTTCTCCAAAAGTTCTTTTGAAAGATTATTCAATTTCGGATCTAAATTATTGATCTCAAGTCTTATCAATACAGTATATCGTAATCTGTATACCATTGTAATAGGAAAAAAGTTTTCTGTTGTAGAGCTTGGTTACTATACAAGAGCAGAACAATTTGCTATTTTTCCTTCCAATAATTTAAATGCTTTAGTTTCTAGAGTAGCGTATCCTATTTTAAGTTCCATTCAAGATGATGATAAATGTTTAACAAACGCATATCGAAATTATATCAGATTATCCTCATATATAATTTTTCCTTTAATGGTAGGTTTACTTGTTTTGGCTAATCCTATTATTAGTCTATTGTTAACAGATAAATGGTCTGGGGTTGTTATTCTTTTACAGATATTATGTTTGGATTGGATGTTTGATCATTTGAGCCAAATTAATTTGAATTTATTATGGGTTAAAGGAAGATCTGATCTGTCGTTACGTCTTGAAATAATAAAAAAGACGATTGCTATATTCATTCTTTTTGTGTCAATTCCATTTGGGCTTGAGGTGATGTGTTGGGGTAGAGTTGTTTACTCTCTGATAGCGACATATTTGAATACATATTATACTAATTCTCTTATTGATTTGACCTTAAAGTTGCAAGTTAAAGATGTATTTCCAAGTTTAATACTCTCTTTCATAATGGGGGGGATCGTTTTTATATGTATTTCTTTCTTTGAAACTGATATAGTAAAAATTGTGATTGGATGTATTACTGGGATGTCCTTCTATATTTTACTTTCTTTTCTTTTTAAGCTAGATTCTTTTTTTTGTATTTTAACATTGATCATTAAAACTAAAAACATAGATGAAAATATTAAAAAAGATTTTT
>OGHW01002139.1_pt1 | contig 12832 bp, 11 predicted proteins | sample 1571641 | NCBI WGS metagenome assembly OGHW01 (sample SAMEA2582066, study PRJEB24529) | metagenome | biome: Human gut stool | place: China | collected 2011 | reverse complement strand
GATCTGGGCGTGCACACCGAGATGTATGTGGATGCCTTTGTGGATATTGCCAAGGACGGCAAGATGACGGCTGAAGAGCCTGTCGGGATCCACCCTCACCTCGGCATTGGCCGCAAGAGGACTGTGCCCAATCAAAACATACCGATTCTTGCCGGATTCAACAATCGCTCGCAATTGTGCTTGTGTGGGAATGAGAACAGGGTCTCCTACGGTAGGGTATCCTTTAACCCCGCGATGAAACTCATAGGTAGTTACAGAATCTTCTGCTCCATCGTTCAGAGACAACACGCCCATAGGACTCAAGCTCATCCTGCGAAGTGGGTAGGGCAAATCGATCAGGCCGAAATCTTTTAGCCCTTGTCTTTTGGGATATTGTGACCGTTCGATGGTAATCCATGCAACTTGAGCTACTAGGTAGCCTTCGTCACAGGGAATTAAGACATATCCATTGACGCGGGGAAATGCTCTTGGTTCGCCTGTGTTCAGCGCCACTTGATCAGGTGCTTCAATATCCAGTTGAACACGAATTTCATCAGGTGACACAAAATCAATTGTGCCGACCCTCAACGAGTCGGCATATGCCAGAGGTGAAAGACTCATAGCTTACTCACCCCCACGCTGCCCTTCCTCTCCGAGTCATTGCCATGACTGTTCGAGTCATCTGTTCCCATACGCTGCCGTAGAAGTTCGGACATACGGAACGTCGTCTTGTCAATAGCCGGTTTAGGTAGATAACGCTCAGACAGTGTTGAGAAATCAGCTAAAGCCGGCCCTATCATCAAACTTGTTTGTGCAGATCTGCCCCATTCTTTAAATGTTTTCATTATTCTTCCCAACCTGTCATCAAAAGAAATAATGACAAGATGCGTCGAAGGGATTGTCAACATATCTTTAATTACTCTGTTAATATGATCATCGCCAAAACTGTACCCATACGTCACCAAAGTACTGTTAGGACGACATATGGCAGCGGCGAAGTCGCGGAATAAATCGACATAAGGATAACCAGCTGTTTCAATGTCCTTAGCAGCGTTCGGATACACCATCAACTTGTATGCCGCCGATTCGCTAAAACCTGCCACGTCAAAGAATGGATCAACACTTTTTGCTCCGAATGGCACTCCGATTCGGCGTATACCATCTGTGGTCTGCACCCAATCAATGGATCCGTGAAGTTTAGTATATCGTGCCACACCTTCCAAATATCGAGGCTCACCACGCATTCCCGGCGGATTATAATGCATGTCCAAGTTCAAGCGTGAGGAGCGGAAAATCGGAGAGATGTTCCCCACAAACCGATCTAGCAGATGCATGCCTGCGAGTTCCGCACCCATCTCAATCACACGATCATAATTTGTAGTAAAAATATTAACACGGTCTCTTGTCCCCGTTCTACTTGCGAAACTCATCAGGAAAGTTACGAGGGCGTTGAAAGCTTCTTCACGCTTATTTTGATTGGCCGCAGCAATTGCTGTCTCCCCGGCAAGTATGGAATTCGCAAAATTCGTTAATGTTTCTTTTAATTTGTTTTGAAGAGTTGAGGATTCATCCTCCTTGTTAAGAATCTCTAATCCACGAAGCAGCTCATTTGCAACGCGAATTTGATCCTCGATATTGACACCATCCCGACCTGCTGCTCTAGCACTAGACAAAGCAGCAGCATTGATCTCTTCTTCGAGTATAGGGAACTTAACAGTGCCCATTCCGGCACCGACTTTATCCGTTGCCATTAGCGATACAGCTACGCTAAGCCCTGAACCAGCCAGCAAACTCAGATGTTCGGACTGGAATAGTGATGTCAACCACGGCTCAACGCGTTCACGCAATATCCTCGTATCGAAATTGGTAACGTTTTGTAGCCAACTTGGGTGAAATGTTTCCTCGCAAAGTTGGAACTCAGCACTTTTGTTTGCATTTTTACCATCTATTTTCTCAAAATAAACTGGTTCCCTATCGTCGCGAACCTTGAGAATATTTTCCGGGATGGAATCAATCATTTTGACCATCTCTTTCCTGGAGAGCCGCAGTTTTAAGCATATGTTCTTTCTTATTTTCGGATTCGCCATCCACAAGTTGAATGAACGTTCCAAGATAATGAGGGATAAACGAATTCTGTAGTACGAATGCCGTCGTGGATACCACTTCTCCACCAATGCTGCCAAATGCTCTCGTCCCAAGATGCGCCATAGTGGTTATAGTCTGTTTTTCGAGAATAGTTCTCCTCAACGCTTCGAACGAGGAGAGGAACATCCAGCTTTGCATAGTGACCATGCCGAGCATGGCGTTTGGCTGAATTAATTGCAGATTACGCAGAATGAACGCGGCGAACAGATCGGCCTTGCCATCCTCGTAATGGTCTTGTATGAACTGTTTGAGTTCGCCGCTCATGTTCTTCGCACCCATGTACGGAGGGTTCGCCACCACGGCAGTATATTTGCGGGAAAGATACTTTGTCTGGTCAAGTACCGTTTGCGCTCGTTCACGCAATATTGAATCGAACAAAATGCCGTCACCGGTGACGTTCGTATGTTCCGATTCCGCCAGATCGACAAGTTCCTGAGGTGGTTGGATGAGCGAACCATACACGTCCGCCTTCACGTAAGTGTTCCACACCGAAGAATCCAAGTTCGCACCGTACTGATCATTCAATTCAGCGACTTCGCTATCGGTGAATTCAACCGGCGTGATGCACTGAATTTTTGGCGTCACTTGCTTCCTGAAGAACCTGCGGGAACGGGAGCGTGCTTTCATGGTCAATGCGAAGGCGGCGAGGTTCGCGGCTCGTTCGTCGATTTCCATGCCATACAGGTTGTGTTCGAGAATCAGAGCGGGAATGTCACTCGGCGAGTAGCCTTCCTCCTCGTAAATCTCATACAGCAGATCGAACGCGTACGTGAGCATGTGGCCGGAGCCGCACGCCGGATCGCATACGGTGAGTTCTTCGGGAGACATGACGGCAAGCATGTTCCCCTGCTGGGGAGCATCACCCGCTGCGGGTTGAATGTAATAGTCCCAATTCCTGTACAACTGGCAGTCGGGGTGGGATTGCATCCAAAGCTTACCGACCGTGTTCTGCACCAGGTAGCGTACGATCCAATCCGGGGTGAACAGCTGGGTAGCGGCGGGAATCTCATCCGCTCCGGCCTTACGGTTCTTCTTGAACCCGTCCATCACCTCGTTTTTACGTTCCGAAATGTAATACTGGTACAGCCAGCCGATGATCTCCACGTTGCCAGACGCATCATCGGCGCCGCAATTCTGCGGGGTCATGGCCTTCACCACATTTCTCAACACCGAACCTTCGGCAAGCAGATCCATGGGCATGAGCATCTCATCGACCCTGCTGGACTCCTGGACGCCAATGTTTTCAAACATGAACGACAGGTCGCGACTCCAATAGCGGCATTCCGACTGCAACAGCAGACCATAGGCACGGCCTTGCGGATCGGCCGCCATAATGGAACCATCAAGCAATCCCTCGATAGAATCCTTGACCTTGCTGTTCGCCGGTATCGAGAACACGGTGTTGTCGTCGTATTCGCCTCGCTTCGCGGCCGCAAGCACTTCAGGTAGACCGTTCACGCTGGTCAGGTCCGCGGGAGAAACCACCGGGGTTCCGGTGAATCCGTGCACATCCATGTAACGGAATGCGATGATGCGGTTGAACCACCGATACGCGTACCGTTCCACCACATGTCTGCGTCCCTGTTCTCCGCCACCGGCCCGTTCAATCTCGCTTTCCAGAAAATGGAAGGCACGAGGATCATCGACCCGCGCGGTGGAATCCGGCGCCAGCACCGTGTTAAGTCGGGCATGGACCGCGTTCGTGAGTTGGCGACGCGCGTCCGTTGCGAACGCCTGAAGTTTCGACGTGTTCATAGCAGAATCTTCTTTCCGTTCCTGATGGCGGCGATGAGTTCACGACGATAGGCATCGAGAAAGTCGTCCACGTCTTCCGTGGTTTCCAAAGCGTCCTTGGTGCGAGGCCTGTTGATTGCGGTGAACGATACGGCCACACGTGCCGGTTCAGCCTGCCGTGTTTCAGGGATACCCTCCCCTGCCGACTCCTCAACCTCAATCCGTGCATCGTCTGCGAGCGCGGATTGAGGTTCCAATGCGGCGGACAGTTTATTGATCAGTTGCGGGTGGATAGCGTTCTTCAACTCATTCACGGTTTTACGCATAGTGAAGATGAACGTGGTATTCCGAACTCGTTCGGCAATCCGGTTCAGCTCCGATTCAACTTCGGTCTGTGCGGATGGCGTAGCATTCCGGTACTCGTCCGAACCGATGATTCTTGTATGAATCTGCTCCACGGATTCGAGCGCACTCTTCTGTTCGGATTGAACAATGAAATCCATTTTCTCACACAGTTCTGCCATAGCGGGCTTGAACTTGTTGATTTTGCGGAAAATGTTCGGATCATTGGCCAGCTGTTCCACGGATCGGTACAGATCTGCAGCGTCGCCAGATGCGTAGTCGATGTTTAACTCGTTGCTCCTGAGCCACTTCAGCCCTTCAACGAAAATCTTGGACTGGGAGCCGTTGAGGAAGGCGATAATCGGGTCGACCACGTCTTCTTTGAGGTCAAGCAACTTGTCGGAACCGTTTTGCGTTTCCGACAAGATGAAATCACTGAGCAGCCAATCCACGTTTTTTTCGGATGCGTAGGTAATTTTCTTGATGGGTTCATCGAGCTGTTGTATGAAGCCGAAGTTGGCATTGCGCGCACGCAATTGCTTCAGATTATCTGATTCCTGCTTGAGTTTTTCGGCTACGAATGTGGCCAAATCCATAGGTATTGACGGCAAGTCCCCTGCGGAAGACCAAAGAATTCCATGGCGAAATCACGTAGTTGAGAGACTTTCTTCGTATCGAATATGCGGGGCAACTCCACACGAATGGAGTCCTGCTTCCTTGTTTCTCGGAGTACACGGGCAGCTTCGCTCCGCTGCACCAGCTTACCGTCAAGTGTCAACATGATTCTGTCGGAACCGTACAGATGCCCGATGCATGCGAGAGTGGCTGCATAAGGCCATCCGTAGGGACTCGCGCTATACGTATCAAGAACGCTCTTGACGGTCATGACGACACCCAAGTTTTTTCCACGACTTACGGTCGCGAATACGTCATTGGAAGGAATGTCAAGCTTGTCCTTGACCACATCCAGCCCTTCGAACGTGCCTGACTGGCGTTGAGCGGCGTTCATGATGATGCGGGCGAGATCGTTCTCTTCATAACGTTGCCCGCCGAGCATTGAGAAATTGGTATAGTAGCGGCCAATCAGCGTTCCAAGCCCCTCTGCCACATGAGCTTGGACCTCAGTGGATTTCACCTCCACTTTCTCACCGTTGTAATCGAACTCTCCATTGGCTGCCGCCTTGGCAACGCGGGCGCGCAGCTCCGTATAGAGCCTCCCGTTGGCGACACTTTTACGAGAGATAATCTGCTGGCGTACCTCGGACTGGCTGTTCTTGTCGGTACGCATGAGATATGTATAGGTCTTTATATACATGCGCAGATCATCAAGTAACGTTTTGTCGGACATATCCAGCAGCAGGGTAATGGTATCGCGCATGCCCATGCCCATACGAATGGCGTCCTCACGGTCCTGAGCATTAACCGAAGTGACCACATTCAACCAAATAGGCTGCTGGGCGGACTGCTGGACCCCATCTATCCGTAGGCCATAGTGGAAAGAAGCGCGCTGTTCACCATAGGTAACAATCATCTTGCCAAGCACATCGCTCAACAGGATCCTCTTCAGTTCTTCGCTCTCCTTAGCGGTATCAATATCGGTGCTTTTTGATTTCCTGCTCAATGTCCTGTTCCTCATTGGTCAGATAGTTGTAGGTGTCTCCCACACGCTGTACATAGGTGTCATGTTCCAACGCTTCCAAGGCATGCTTGATGTTCTGTTCCAATGCCATTATGTCCGTATCGAACCGGTCGGTCAGCAGAATGCGCAGGTTATGCGGCGTGGCGGGAATGCCGTCAACATGCTTGATGAGCAACAACACCTTCAACAGGCGTACGCCCAATTCCCTCACATCGGGGTCGAGGTTCCTTTCGGCCTGGTTAATGCGGAAGTTCGAAGTCGATTGAATGGCGTCGGCAATGCCGTCATAGAGTCTGTCGAACGGCACCAGTTCGCCGACCGTCTCGTCTTTGCAGGAACGCAAGGCGCTGCTGATGGCGGACAACATGGAACGTTCACCCACGGACGCATGACGACCTGAGAACATGTTGTATCGGCTCATCTCACGCAACGCGTTCTGGAAAAGACCGAACTCATAGTTCACGAACGGGTAGGATGCGATGAAATCGTCTTTGTCGTATGCCTTGTTATTACTGAACTTCGAAGTCTCGCGAGTGAATTCGAACATGGTGCGCAGGTTCGCACTCTGCTCATTCCATAGCTCGTTCATTGCCGGCTCGTATTCGGGTTTCTTGGTCAGCAAACGTTTCTGGATGACTTCCACCACATCGGCGCTGTTGAGCTTCAGCTTGATGGCGAATCGGCCTTGAATCTTCGAGAAGTCGTAGCTCTGCTGCTTGGTTCGGTCGCCGACGATGGTGTCCATGTCTTCCTGGGATGTGACCACCACCCATGCACGCCCGTTGGTCTTGACGGCAAGATCTTCAGCGATGGATTGCAGGGACAACATGAGCTCCCTGTTCTCACCGATAAACTGACCGACCTCGTCCACCAGAAAGAGGATGCGGCGATTCGATTCCTGCTGAGACAGCCACGTATTCACGTCGTCAGCGAAATCGCTGACCGTCATCGTGTATGTGTCCTCATACCGTTGGATGATGCTGTCCTAGACGGGCTTGTCCGTCACCGCGGCATAGGCTTTGCAGATTTCGTCATCCCACAGCACGGCCTCATCACGGCCCTCACTCCATGACTTGTCGGCCTTTTGCTTAAACTGCTGCTTGAAGTCGTCAAGATAACCGTTGCTTTCAAGATCGCGCTCAAACTTCGCGACGAACGGATTTTTGCCGTAAAAGCCACGTACCTCGTCAAACACGCGGACGAAAGCGTACATCAACGCGTCGGATGCGTTGGATTTGTCGGCCTTCTGGTCAATGTTGAACAGGATCGACGTGGCAGGTATCGTCAGGGCTTTCTCCAACTGCCCCGCAAGCATCTGATCATCCTGCTCTTCGGCCTTGCCTACAAAAGCGCGCACAATCTGCCCGCGGTTCATGGAAGGCTCGCTACCTTTATCAACCAGTTCAGCCGGAACGTCTCCCAGAATATGTGACAGCATCTTCAGCAGGTGCGATTTACCGGAACCGAAGAAGCCGGAAATCCACGCACCGTTCTGCTCATGATTCATCGGATCGTTGTATGCGTCGAGGAACTTGGACAGATTACGGCAAATCTCCTCAGTAAGCACGTATTCATTGACCTCATCATCGATGATTCTTCTCATCATTGGCCTTAATCACGCCATTGATATTGCGATCAATATCCTTGCTAAACAGTTCTTTGAAGCTGATGCCGTTTTCCCCGTTCATCTGCATTCCCTTCTTCTTTGAATAATTGCGCTAGTCTTGCGTATGCTTCAGCTTGGACTGTCGAAACAGACCATTCGAACGCTACGCCTCCAATTGCACGCTCATTTCACGCAAGCTTCGCGCACGGTAATAATTGTCTCCCGGCAGACAACCGAACAATGACATGCTCGAACCAGAGGACGTGCTTCTTGTGAACGTGCCCGGGTAGAACAACACAAGCGGACGATCGTCGATACGCCCCTGCAACATGTTGAGCAACGTATGCGCACGGATATACGGATAGACCTTGCCTATTCCGGTGATGAATACGATGTCGGCTCCGCCTTCGGCCTTGGCTTCTTCGTAATGTTTACGGATGGTATTAGGCAGCTGATCCGTATCGGCACCCATCACGTTGTCGAGCAGTCCCAAAAACTTATCCGCGTGAACGTTCGACGACATCTTCACATGGCGACGCTTCTCGTTCCGCAGCACGCGATCCAAAATGTGGCGGTCGTCAAGAATCTCCAGAGCGATGTCGTATAAATCCAACGTAAGCACTTGCGGGGCGAAATCGCCGTCATATTTCGGCATCATCGTACGCAACTGATTCGCCAGTTGTTTGGTATGTTCGGCAACGTCGAGTTCCTGCACGGCGGGATAATCGTAGATGTAATAGGGCTGTTCGCCCGCCAGACCACTGTTAGTTCTGAATGAACGTGATTCCATGATCTCACGTAGATGAGCGAACTCAGCATCAATATCACGGCGTTCATCCGCGAATTCGATGCTGGTAATGGAATCAGTCATGTTCTCCTCCATTCGTGCTCACAGGGACGATTCGCGCATCGGAAGATACTCAAACGAACCCGGTCTCTTCATAAGAATATCCGTCAGAGAGCGGCTAAGCATGGAGGGAGCTACCGTGTCGTTGGTTTTATCAAGCATATGCGCCTCATGCATGGCCTTGAACAGGTTGGAACGTAGTTTTTTTGCCGTGCCATCGCTCAGGGCCTCCAATTCAGGATGCCATGAGGTTTTATTTGCGATGAACCGATCATAATCCTCGAAATCCAGATGCATGTTGCCGACAAGATAATGTTCTTTGAGCACCTCATTCGCGAATTCGCCGACAATCGCGTAATAGCGACACATCGCGATCCACATGAGCGTCTCACGATCGGCAGAGGAAGAGACCGAGCCGCCCAAATATGCGAGTTCCTCGAATGTGAGTGTGCTGAGTCGTCTAGTGGTTTCCGCTACGATGCGTTTATTTGCGGAAGCCGTGCGAATTGCAAGCGCGTTTTCCGCGACGGCTTGTGGGCGGATTGCTGTGATGGATTCACCTACTTCAGTTTGAGGGGAATGGTTAACACCACTGCTCTCAATATGCCTCAGATACATTTCAGCGAGAATACGACCTTGCTGAGCGAGCAATCCGCCGACAGTGAAAGAAAGCCGATATCTCTCCCCCTGCACCGTCTCCGCACCAAACGAACCCGCCATGCATTCCTCCCTGTCGAACACAAGAATACTTCAGCATACTCCGAGCCGGGTAAAATAAATACACGCAAGTACGCCGAAAGGAGCTTTTGACGTAAATAGCGTCTGCGACTGCCTTCCGACATGTGGCTGCATATTGGTTTAAAAGCTAATTTGGCCTTCCGCTGTTTGGTATGGGTGAGACCTAGATGACTTTCTCTTTAGCTCTCCGTCTTCACTTTCCATATTCTCGACCATGTATCTGAAATCTCTACTCTTTTATTCTTTCTGAATACATAGAAGGCATTGGCAAAATACAAAACCGCGTATGCCAGCAGAATAACAGCGTCAGAAAAACTGGTGCTTTGCGACAGAATGGCGTCTCCACTCTGCGCTTCCGCACCAAGGAAATAGATGGTGTCTGTGATTGCGTGCAGGAACATGGTGATCCAGATATCGCCTGTTCTCAGGTAGATAGCAGCGAACAGGAAGCCTACACCCGTCGCATAAATGACTTGGAACAATGTGGTGACGGGGTTCGCTCCGGATAAAATATTAAAACCATGCCACAGTCCAAAAAGAAGACTGGTAAATACAACAACCGATATAACCAATCGTTCGCGTTCCTTGCTTCTCATGACAAGGGAAATCGGAATGACTCGGAGCATGATCTCTTCGCAGATTCCGGGCTGCATTCCCATCAGTAGTGCCACGCCGGGATTTCCATAGCTTTCATGTTCCAGTATCTCTGAAATCAAATTGAATGCACCTATTGCCAGCACACTCCACCCGAGAAGAACAAACTCGCCAAATCTTCTTGCATTGAAGAAACCCTGCAAATCTCTTCTGAATATGAACCAATACAACAACAGAACGACTATGTGGGACACCATCGTAATCACTGTGGAAATTAGTCCCATATCTCCCATATATGCGCGATCCACTGAACCATAAACAACCATGGCCGCGACTCCACCAGCGATAGCTTCAATGAACGTTTCGACTATTCCCGCCAATGCCATGGCAGCAGCCACTACAACCAACGCATGCGCAACAGGATGCGCTTCAGACCAATTGCATTGCATTTCTCTTCTCACAGGTCACACCTCGCCTAAATTATTCTTCTGACCGCACTCATTTCGGCATTATTTTTACCCAAAGTCATGTTGGCAATTCCATTTTCTTCTGCCACATCACTTAACTCCCGAAGTGCTTTTTTTGCATTTACATTGCTTCTATTCGATATCACATGAAATGTATGAACTGCACGCGTGCGAATATCTTATACCCCCTAATATTATCTTTGAAGCTGATCTTTGCACCGTTCAACACGCAAGGAAGTCTTGAAATCCTAATATGTTCCAGGACCTCCCTGATTCAGATTCGTGTATGAACGACAGTCGATCGGTCAACAGCCGCCCTCACCTGTAGCATGACTTCAGATGGCCGGCTACGCTGGATGCGGTAGGATAAATAAGGGGTTCCTGGGGGAATTTTGCCGGAAGCAACGTACGAGGAGCTTCCTGCCACGAAAAGAAGAAATGAGAGCGAAGCATGACACTTGAAACCGACAGACTCATTCTGCGCCGATGGGAAGAAAGCGATGCGGAGGACCTATATACATACGCCAGCGATCCCGATGTGGGACCGATCGCCGGATGGCCTGCACATCAGTGTCTAGACGAGAGCCGGGACGTGATCAGGAATGTTCTTAACGGCAAAGAGGCTTATGCCGTCTGTCTGAAAGAAGACGGCAAAGCCATCGGCGCAATCGAGCTGAAGCTGAATGTCCATACCGATATGACCGACCGGGATGATGAATGTGAGATGGGCTACTGGCTTGGGAAACCCTTCTGGGGACGGGGCATCATGCCGGAAGCCGTGAAGGAAATGCTCCGCCATGCCTTCGAGGACTGCGGCATGCGCAAAGTGTGGATCGGCTACTACGAAGGCAACATCAAATCCAAGCGCGTCCAGGAAAAATGCGGATTCAAGTACCAGTGGAAAACGCAGGATGTGGATGTTCCGCTGATGCACGAAAAAAGGACAGGCAATGTGAGCCTGATGACGAGGGAAGATTGGCTTTCAGGAAAGTAAATCGGTATGGTGCCCTCGAACGTATCCGAGGGCACCATACGTTTCTGATTACCGAACTCCTACGCCTTTTCGCGGGCGTCTTCGACAAGCTGGCGGATCAGGTTCTCATCACGTTGGTGAATGACCGCCTGCCCGGTCTCGCCGGTCCACTCGTAGAAGCCCCGACCGGTTTTGGCCCCCAGATCGCCAGCCTGCACCTTGGCTTCCAGCAACGGGCTCGGCTCGGTGCCGTTGTCCATGTCTTTGAGCAGATAGGTGCTGACGTTGTAGAACGTATCCAATCCGCCCAGGTCGGCGCTGGCGACCGGTCCGACCAGATTCCAGCGGCGGCCGAGACTGTATTTCACCACGGTATCGATGGTTTCCGCGTCGGCGATGCCTTCGTTCATGATGTTGAACGCTTCGCGCAGTACGGCGAGTTGCAGGCGATTGTTCGTATATCCCTGACCATTGCAACCTCGCAATCCTTGAATTGTTCATACGGACATCATCGTCCGCCAACGTCTTGTAGCCTAAGCCGCGAATCTGAACGTTTCATAAGAGCCCGCCTTCGTAAAGGAAGAACGTCTTCGGCGTCCCATCCGCATCCACGTGGCGTTCAGCCCGTCTGAGAGCGATCTGCAGGCACGAAATCACATATCGATTCGTTCCATTCGCGTCAAGGCCTTGTTCCGGTACACCAAATCCTCGCGAACCGTGAAGCCAAGCCTCTCCCGGAAGGCATTTGCGAATCGTTCGTATGGCCCGCGAATCATCAGGTCTTCGTACGGGTCCGGATGAGTATGCTGAAGTCAAGTCCGCCAGAGATACCGCGAGAGAGGCATTATGGGAACGGTTGCAAGACAAGTGGTGTTTGGTGTGTGCATGGTGTTGGCTTTCGCATGCGTCTGCTATGCATGGGCTGTATTCAAAACGCATTCCGGCACCAACTTCTGGATGGTCTGGGTCGTGTTCGCGGTGTTGTTCGAAGCGCTCGGGGGCGGTTTCCTGTTCCACTGGTGGGACGCGATGCCCCGTCTGATCCGTGACATTCTCGTGGCACTCATCTGCATCGCGGTGGTGGCGTTCGGAACGGTCGAAGGCTGCATAGTCAGCAAAATGGGTGCGCAGGGCAAACCCGGTCTGGATTATGTGATCGTACTCGGTGCGCAAGTGCATAGAGCCAGGCCGAGCCGCGTACTGAAATTCCGACTTGACAAGGCAATCGAATATCTGAACGACAATCCGAAGACCATCTGCATTGTTTCCGGCGGGCAGGGATCGAACGAGCCGTTCCCGGAAGCCCAGGGCATGGCCGACTATCTCAAGACGAACGACATTGCCGAATCCCGTATCGTGGAGGAATCCAAGTCGAAGACCACCGAAGGGAACATCATCAACAGCAAAAAGCTGATTGCCGACGAAAACGCTTCAGTGGGCATCATCACCAACGATTTCCACGTATTCCGGGCACTGCAGATTGCACGGAAGAACGGTCTTGACGATGCGCAAGGCATTGCCGCCGGTTCTCCGCCGGACATGCTCGTCAACAACATGGTCCGCGAGTTCTTCGCCGAAATCAAATTCCTGCTGTAGCACGCTGAATTAAGGCCTTGCTCAGAGGCGGGGCAGCCGGATGCCGGAAAAAGCGTGACGGCGCGTCATCAGTAGTCGATGCCGTTCACCATGGCCTGTTCCAGCCAATGTTCCGCCACGATTGGAATGCCGTAATCGCGGGCCTTGCGCGCTTTGGTCGATTCGGAATAGG
>OGHW01002133.1_pt1 | contig 12847 bp, 8 predicted proteins | sample 1571641 | NCBI WGS metagenome assembly OGHW01 (sample SAMEA2582066, study PRJEB24529) | metagenome | biome: Human gut stool | place: China | collected 2011 | reverse complement strand
CGATCGACGGCTACACCCTCGGTTGTCCGGTGGCAGCAGTCACCTGAACTCCGGAAGCATTTCCTTCCAATGCAGCTGTAACATTAGTGATAGCACGTTTCTCTATGGATTTGGCCCCTACTGTGGAAGCAGCTCCTGTAAAAGATGATTTTTTCTGTGTACCATAAGCCACTACAACGACCTCATCAATCAATTCCGTATCACTTTGCATCACTACTCTTTGCTCACCACCCTTTATAGCCAATTCTTGTGTTTTCATACCGACAAACGATATTACCAAAGATTTTGCATTGACCGGAATATTGTTTATACTATACCGGCCATTCATATCGGTAATAGTTCCAAGGGTAGTACCTTTCACAAGAACCGAAGCTCCGACAATCGGCTCATTGTCTTCTGCCGAAACTACAACTCCAGTAATTCGGGATACTTGAGCCATTGCCATACCTGTCCATAGGAATAGACAAGCCAACGTAAACAAAACTCTCTTTTTCATAAAAAAACTTTTTAATTTAACGTTCATAAATGCTAAGTTCTCTTAGAACTTAGATAAAAACGCTCAAAAAGAGTTGTTTTGCTGGATTTGGCAAGCAAAAAGTAAGGCTTAATAGAATAAAATTATTTATTATCCAACATTTTATCTGCAATTTCTTTGATATTTAATATATTTTCATATCTTTGCAGCAATATTTAATATAAAGTTCTAAGAGAACTTAGGTCATGTTAATAATTGAATTATAGGGAATTAATAAGACTCAAAACATATTGTAACACTTTTACATACCTCACATATTCTCAGACAAAATGAAGTTCCTTGGGGAGAGTTACAATTTACCTTTGTCTACAATCAGCAAGGGCCACGCCGAAATTCGACGAAGCCCATTCCTAAAATACTCCATTTACCCATCCTTACTCCCCAAAGACAAGTACAATATTTATTCTTCTATCAACTCATACTTTCCTTCCGGGAACCAGCGTTCCAATATATTATCCACTTCTGATTCAATCTCAGGAGTCACATAGCGGCACACCTTTTTATAAGCATAAACCAAAGATACCGCTTCATCAATCCAGCCGATAATTGGTAACCGCTTAGCCGAAATCAAATCGATCGGCAATACCAGATACGAAAGTGCCGCCACAATCAACATCTTATCCGAAGAAGGAGTTTCGGGGCTTCGCAATACATAATATAATAGAAGTACAGGACGAGCAGTCGTTCTACCGGTGACCTTTGCGTAATCCGTAATTTTCTCCCACAGGAGTTCATAATCAATCAAGTTTTTTTTCATTTTCATATATGATTTTGTTAAGGGTAATATATCTATTATTCCGGTAAATTTATGAACTTAACTTCGTAAGCCAAGCAACTTATGTTCGTGAATCAAGTTACTTAACTTACTTGCCCCATGAACTTAAGCTCATTCAAATGATTATCTTGTTTATTTTCCGGTACTCATCACTCCGGAATCGTTATCACTATTATTCACCCTCCGTTGACCTATCTTAAACTTACGGCCAAACGAGAAATTATAAGAAACACTTGCCAAAAACATTTGTGAGCTCTCCTTCACATAATTCGTTTTTTTATAAGAAGCATATTTATTCCAGTTCTCAGTCTGTTGCTTATAATTATCCGTAAACGGATTGAAAGCGCCTAGCCCCACACGCAAATTCTTATGCGTGTAATACATCATCAATACCTGAATATTCTCTCCCCCCGACAAGGTTTCCCCCCAGAAATTATTCCAGTTAGTATTCATCTGCCAGTAAAGAGAGAACTGCTTGTAATTAAAGGATGCTTCAGCATTACAATACCAGTTTGTATAAATATGAGAATATGTATTACCATGACTCATATAATGGTTTACTCCACCGGTAAACGAGAACTGTAGCATATCCTTAATAGGACCGACACGCAAAGTCAGACGCCCCGATAATTTCTGCCAATCCTTTTGATTGTCCCATGTCTGTACAATCTTGTCACCGTCCTGATACTTCTCGTCCATAATGGCATTCGGCTGATAATCATACGCTCCCCAAAGATTAGAATAAAATATACCTTTCTGCCATTCGTATGTCAACTCTGTGTGATAACGCAAATAGGCTTTCAAGTTCGGATTGCCTCGTCTGATTTGCAACGAATCCACAATCTGTTCTACAGCACTTAAATCCCCCAATGACGGCGAAGCATTACTGATATCGGATTTCCAACGAACAAATGAATTTCCCGGTAATGCATAATGCAGTACCAAACGGGGATTAAAACTATAATTCTCATACGAATCATCACCACTTTGTTTATAATAAGAACGAGTAACGCCTACCCCCAATCTGTAGTCCAATTTTTTCACCTTTCCTCTATATTCACCATAAACATATGTATCCCCTTGATTCATATCCGTTTCATAATAATGACCGTTACGGTATTCATTATTGGCAAAAGACTGAGTATGGCGCAAACCGAAACTCAAGGAATTTCCTTTAGAAAATTGCTTCTCATAAACAGCCTCCCCAATCAGAGAATATTTATCTCCCAATACATTATTATTAATATCAGTCAACAACTCATCCTGCAAACTTTCTTGATACAAACGGCGTGATTTTTCCTTATTATAAGTACCGACCACATTGAATACCAAAAGTTGCTTATTTTTCAATCCCTGTTGATAATAAAGATCCAACGAAGGACGAGACCAACTTTCTTTAGTACGGTCTATCATATCCACCTTATCATCAGAATCGGCAACATTAGTCAATACTCCTTGATAATTCCAATGCGGCTGGCTATTACTTCTCAAACGAAAAGTAGCACTGAACAATGAATTTTCGGTCTGCTGCAAATTATAATTCATACTTAAATTATTCATAAACATAGATCCGTGCCCCGGTTCACCTTCTTCTATACGATGTAATGTCGTTCCGTCCGCCAAATGGAATTCCTCTTCATTATCCCGGTACATACCATAGAAATCGCGAGGTCCCATGTAATACGAAACGCCAAACTCCGACTTCTTATGGTTCACTTTTCCAAAAACATTATATTCTCCCCACATGGCATTCATCCCCTGAGACAAATCCACTCCAAAGTTTCCCCCCGTTTCCGGACGGCGGACAATATAATCAAGCACTACCTCAGCATTACCATAACGCAAACCTGGATTGTCATGATACTCTATTCGAATAATGTCTGATGGCTGTAATGCCTTAATCTCTTCAACTTCTGCTTTCGCTCCATTAATACGAAGCTGAAGTTCTCCTCCCCCTAACACTCCTATCTCATTATTCATGGGGTTTATCTGAATACGGGGAAGCATCATCTGTTGCAACAGATTGACTCCATTTGTCGAAACCTTCATTTGCCGTTCAGAAGGAAAAATCAACTTACGATCCGAATGACTGATCTGTCCGGAAGCACTAACTGTTACACCTTCCATAGCCACAGCATCATCTTCCAACAAAATTTCCCCTAAATTTATATTCTGTTTAATTCCGTCTAATACAATGAATTGCGTACGATACCCCACACAGGATAGTGCCAATAAATAATTGCCTGCATAAACCTTATTCAGCAAGAAATCGCCTTTACCATTCGTAGTAGTCCCTCCAACAAAAACCGAATCTGCTGTTTGTAAAACTACATTAACATATTCTGCTGCCTTTTTGCTTGTCGCGTCTTTCACAGTGCCCTTTATAATTATTTGTTGGGCAAAAACTCCTTGTACCATACTGACTACCAGTATAGCTATCATTACTATTTTTCTCATTTTAAATATTATGATTTTATTCTTTTTACAAGATGGCCTGTCCTGCTTAAAAGTTATTGTTTTACTGTTTAGACGCTAGAAGCTGAAAAAAAGTTGCACTTCCCTAAACTTTTTGCTTAAAAAAAGGTTATATTTGCAGAAAACCTGTTTCAATAATGAAAAAAATTCTTCTAACATTAGCACTTGCCTTTTGTTGTGCTGCAGGGCAAGGACAAACTACAGCCAAACCGGCAGATGTCAATATTCAAGAGTTAAATACAAAGTGGGCAAAATTCACTCAGTATGCCGAACAAAAGCAAATAAATAAAGCGGTAGAAGAGGGAATACGGATAAGTACGCTCTTTACTCAAAACAGGCAATATAAAGAAGCCTTTGCCACTTGCCGACAAATGGATGCATTGATTTATTATAATGAGCAAGAAAAAAAATCACCCGAATACAAATTACGTTTCATGGTGGGTAAAGAACGCCTGCGTATGTATACGAATCTAAAAAATACAGAACAATGCAAGATACTATTGAAACAACTTCATTCCTATACAGACCAATTAAAATCAGACTCTTTACAAGAAGAGCTTCTAATGACGGAAGCCAATTATTATCAAACTTTCGGTATGACAGACAAAAGCTTGGAATGTTACAACATCTTATTCCAAAAGCGCTCTGCCGGTAAAGACGAAAAAGGAATAGACCAATGCTATAAAGACATGTTGGGATATGCCGAACAGAATAATAATGCCCCATTGGCTATTGCAATGAGAAAACTTTATACTTCATGGCAAGATTCCATAAAAGCAGTAAAAACAGCCAATGAACTAAACACACTGCAACAAAAATATGAAACCAGTCAAAAGACTTTGCAGGAAAAAGAAGACAAGATTACCACAAATCTAATTATTATCATTGCACTATGTGTGTTATCCGCCATATTGGCTGCCGGATTATTATTCTTAGCTACCCTGTTATTTAAACATATCCGCCAAGTAAAGAAATTGAAACATAGCCTGCAGACAGCGAATGAAAACAATGAGCAGAAGTCTAAATTTATCGGTAATATCAGCGCCCAAATTGAACCAAGTCTGAATACAATAGATGAAGCAACAAAGGAAACAATATCCACCCCAATATTACATGAAAACATCAAGGCACTGAAAGAACTGATGACAGCTATCCAGACGTATATTTCATTGGAAGAAACACGTGAAGAACATTATCCGCTAAAGGAACTGAACATAAATACATTGTGTGAAAGTATTATGGAAAAAGCGAAAATAAACTTCAAATCCGGAGTAGAAGCAGTGGTAAATGTTCCACGTGTAAATATTAAGACAAATGCAGAAGAATTGGAACGTATATTAAACCATTTATTGAACAATGCGGCAGAATATACGAAAAGTGGTAAGATTTCACTGGAATTCAAAAAACGAAGCGCCCATACACATCAATTCATACTAACTGATACGGGAACGGGAATTCCGGTTGAAGCACGTGAAAAACTGTTCAAGCCATTTGCAGAAATACGCGATTTAACGCAAGGAAACGGACTAGGGTTGCCTACTTGCAGCCTTATCGCTTATAAATTAAATGGTACACTGACTTTGGACACTGATTATAAAAAAGGAACTCGGTTTATACTGGAACTTCATGTATAATAGTGTACATTCTCACATATTAACACGGATTATTCATTTTGACAATCAATAAATTTGATGTAATCCATGTTAATATGTGATGATTCCTGTACCTCTCCGCTAGTGAGATTATAAATAATTAATGAGAAGAAAGAGACAACACATCCAATCCTGAAGGAATTTGGAATACCCTTAATCCAAATTCGGGAAGAACAGCCAACAAATGGTCAAAAACCTCTGCTTGCAAACGTTCGTATGGAATCCAGTCTTTATTGGCTGAGAAGAAATAAAGTTCTATGGGTAATCCTTGCGGCGTAGGTTGTAATTGACGCACCATCAAAATCAATTCTGTATTCACCCGAGGATTATGACGCAAATAATATTCCATATAGTGACGAAATACATAAAGATTCACCTCCTCCTTTCCTGTCTTTTCAAAGCCTGACATCCAGACTTGTTTTTCAAATTTTTTCATTTGTTCCGGTGTACAGAAACGGACCGTATTCATATCTATATTAATAGAACGTTTCACTCTGCGTCCACCACTTTCCCTCATGCCACGCCAATTCTGAAACGAATCACTGACCAATGCATAAGGTGGGACTGTAGTTATAGTATTATCCCAATTGCGTACCTTTACAGTGGTAAGAGTCACTTCTATTACTGTACCGTCCGCTCCGTATTTCGGCATGGTAATCCAATCTCCCGGACGGAGCATATCATTGGCAGAAAGCTGGACTCCGGCTACCAGCCCCATAATCGTATCTTTGAAAACCAACATCAAGATAGCTGCAGAAGCACCCAATCCGGTAAGAATATTCACAGGATCTTTATCAATCAAGGTACTGACTATAATGATCACCCCTACACAAATCACAATCAGTTTTATCATCTGATATACCCCTTTCAGAGGATGATTCTTTAGTTTCTCATGTTCGCTTGAAATGGTATAGAGAGAAGTCAGAAAAGAACAAATCAACTTCATGGCTACAGCCGTGATATACACCCAACATAGCTTCAGAATGAATGTCAAAGTCACAGGTTCATGCGGAAAAGCAAAAGGAAGCAATACATACAATATAATAGGTGGAATAAGATGACACATATTATCTAATACAGCATCATTGAATAAATAATCATCCCAAGTAGCCTGAGTCCTTGCCGTCAGTTTCTTTATAGTAGGAACTACTATTTTTCTACAAAAATAATCTGCCACAAAAGCAATGATCAGAATCCCTGCTATAATGACAATACGCTGGGTTATACCCAGGCTTTCCTTATGCACACCCATCTGTTGCAATAAGTTAGTAAGATCGTTGTTTATTGTATCCATATTTCCATGTGTTTGTCGCAAAGATACACAAATTCACCACAGATAACGCAAATCCATACAGTTTTTAAATCGAGTTGTCCGTATAAATCTGACCAATCTGTGGTGAAACTAAACAATTATTTTTTCTTAGTCAGCCATTTTTCCTGAATATGCTGCATCACTTCATACCAGTTAGGAATATAAATGGTAGCAAAAATTGTATTCACAGCCATACCGAACACCACTGCCGCACCCAGTGCCACACGGCTGCCTGCACCGGCTCCTGTGGCAAACAACAACGGCATCACACCCAGCACGAAGGTAAATGAAGTCATCAGGATAGGACGCAAGCGCACATGCCCTGCCTCGTATGCCGCCTCACGGATAGGATTGCCAGCCTTACGGTAATCACGGGCAAACTCCACAATCAAGATACCATTCTTCGCAGACAAGGCTATCAGCAGAATAATACCGATCTGGGTATAAATACTCACCGGAACCCCTATCACCCAGCAGCCCAACATCGCTCCCAAAATAGCAACCGGAAGCCCCATCACGGCAGCCACCGGACTTGTCCAGCTTTCATACTGTGCCGCCAGTACCAAATAGGCTACCAACAAGGCCATGATTAAAATAATTGTAGTAGTATTACCTGCCTGAGTTTCCTGATAGGCAACAGAGGTCCATTCATATCCAAACTCACCACCTAGCTGATTTTTAATCAAACTCCCCATAGCCTCTATCGCCTGTCCGGAACTACTGCCCGCAGCCGGCGTACAAGTGATGGAAGCAGCCGAATACATATTATACCGGTTTATCTGGTCCATCCCCAGTTTTTGTTCTATCTGCGTAAAACTGCTGAAAGGCACCATCTCTCCCTTCGAATTGACCACACTCAGTTTTAACACATCATCAATCACTTTTTGGGCTTGTTCGCCAGCCTCCAATTTCACTTGGTAGATACGGCCGAATTCCACAAAATCATTTACATAAGCCTGCCCCATGTAATACCCTAATGTAGAAAAGACCTGATTCAACTGCAAACCCATCAACTGAACTTTATCCCGGTCTATATTCAAAAAATATTGAGGTACATCCGCTTGATACATACTGCTCATGGAAGCGACAGCCGGTTCATTATGATAATTAGCCAATAAAGCCTCAACCGCCTTTTGCAGTTCTTCCGGACCCAAAGACTTACGATCCTCCAGTTCGAGTTGTAAACCACCCGTATTGCCCATACCTGGAATAGCAGGAGGAATAATACCAAAGACTTGAGCTTCCTGTATCATGGCATATGCCTGTCCGTTAAAACGATTGACCACCGCTTGAGCGGTATGCTCTTTACCCGCACGCTCTTTCCAATTCTTCAGCACCACAAAATAGGTAGCCGCATTAGGCAACTGACCACCTCCCATGATACTGAATCCGTTTACGCCCAAATAAGTCTTCACTTCGGGATACTCTGACAAAATAGCATCAATCTGCTTACCCACCATCTGTGTACGCTCTAAAGAAGAAGCTGCCGGAAGCTGAATGGCAATCATAAAATATCCGTCATCTTCTTCAGGAATAAAGGTGCTGGGCCATTTTACAAACATCAGAATAGCAATGACTGAGATTACGATATAAGAACCGATAGCAATGACCGGCCGTGCCAACAACCATTTTACCGAAGCGTCATAAACCCGCTGCATCCAGTCATTCATCTTGTCAAACCAGAGGAACAAACGCGCTTTATGCGTCGGGGTGGGACGGAGCAACAGAGCGCAGACTGCCGGAGTCAAGGTCAATGAGTTGAAACCACTTATCACTGTAGAAGCCGCGATGGTCAAAGCAAACTGTTTATAAAGCTGCCCGGAAATACCGCTAATCAGCGTAGTAGGAATAAATACGGCAAGCAGTACCAGCACCACTCCGACAATAGGTCCGGTAATCTCCCCCATAGCCTGCTCGGTAGCGGCACGGGCGTCCAGCTTCCCTTCATCCAGAATACGGGTGGCATTTTCAGTCACCACTATGGCATCATCCACTACAATAGCTATAGCCAATATCAAGCCGAACAGTGTCAATGTATTGATGGAAAAGCCTAAAGCAGCCATTACCGCCAATGTTCCGATAAGGGACACAGGGATAGTAAGACAGGGGATAAGAACCGCCCGCCAGCTTTGCAGGAAAAAAAAGATAACCAGCACCACCAGAATAATCGCTTCCACAAAGGTCTTCATCACTTCATCAATGGAGTCGTGTACCACATCGGTAGTATCCAACGTCACATTGTATTTCACCCCGGCCGGAAATGTTTCAGCCAGTTCCGCCATACGGGCACGGACGTGTTTAGAAACATCCAGCGAATTACTTCCCGGCAACTGGTAAACAGCAATAGCAGCCGTAGGTTGCCCTTTCAAGCGGGAAACAACTCCATACCCGGCACTGCCCAACTCAATTTTTGCAACATCTTTCAGACGGAGCACTTTTCCCTGGTCTTCCACTCTCAATATGATGTCGCCGAACTCTTCGGGAGTAGAAAGACGTCCTTTTACATTCAGCGTATATTGAAAATCATTATCAGCCGAACTGCCGATGGGTTGTCCCACATAACCGGCAGACACTTCCATATTCTGACTTTGAATGGCAGCATAAACCTGCTGCGGGGTAATATTGCGGATACGCATGGTTTCAGGATTCAGCCATACGCGCATGGAATAATCACCGGCTCCCATGACATCCACCGCTCCTACCCCTGGTACACGTGTCAACTGGTCTACCAGATTCAAATTGGCATAATTGGTCAGATAAAGGCCATCATAAATACTGTCACCACTCAGTGTAAGCATCATCACAATATTGGATGACTGCTTCTGCACCGTCACTCCCTGTACCTTCACAGCTTCGGGTAAAGAATTCAATGCTACACTGACACGGTTTTGTACCATCACAGTTGCCATATCGATATCCGTTCCCACTTCGAAAGTCACTGTCAGCGAATAAGCGCCCGATGCAGAGGAATTGGAACTCATATACAACATTCCGTCCACACCGTTTACCTGCTGTTCAATGGGGATACCGACAGTTTGAGCTACAGTTTCAGCATTGGCACCCGGATATACCGCACTGACTTGCACGGTAGGAGGCGTAATATCGGGATATTGCGCCACGGGCAATATATTCAGGGTTACAAGTCCGGCCACCACGAATAACAAAGCCAGCACCGTGGCAAATATAGGCCGTTCTATGAAAAATTTTGAAAACATAAGGCTATTGAAGTTTATTGGTTTGTTCTATCGGTTTAATTTTCATGCCTTGACGCACTTTCAACAATGCCTTGGTGACATAACGTTCGGAAGGTGACAAGCCACTTTTTACAACACGCATATTATGATCCGCCAACTGCCCGACTTCAATATGCCGATAATTCACTATATCACTGTCATTCACTACATACAAATATTTACCCAACTGGTCTGTTCCGATAGAAGCATCATTAACCAACACTGCATTCCGCGCTTCACCGTATGGTAAGGTGACACTGACAAATAATCCGGGACGAAGCATCCCGTCAGGGTTATCCAATTCCGCACGCAAACGGAGAGTACCTGTAGTTAATGTCACATTGGGAGAAAGATAATCCAGTTTCGCTTTCCATGACTGTGCCCCGTCAGTTCCCAAACGCAAGGTTACAAAATGAGTTTCCGCAGGAATCTTGCTGGCAGCCTCCTGGGCCAGCTCGTATGTCAGATATTGGTTATCTGCAATATTAAAATAGGAATACATACGGTTATCCTTATAAACAGTAGCCAATTTAACCGGTTGCAAAGCACCACCAATATACGCCCCGACAGAATAAGCCGAAACATCAACCACTCCGTCACAAGGAGCCTTGACATAGCAATAACTCAAGTTGGTACGCGCAGTTTTCAAAGCTGCTTCAGCATTACTTACGGCAGCCTCACAAGCCGCCACATGACTTTCCGCCTGTAAATATTGTATACGGCTCACCGCATCACTTTTTATCGCTTCTTTCATACGTTGATAACTACTGACAGCATATTCAAGATTGGCTTTAGCCGTTTTTAATTCAGCTTCCGCTTGTTTCACTGAATTTTCATAAAGTGTCGGTTCTATAACGAACAATACCTGTCCCTGACGTACCCGGGAACCAGGTGCAAAATTCTTGGATTGTAAAGTTCCATTTACTCGTCCCACCAAATCTACAGTAGATTCCGCTTCCAGATAACCGGGATAATCTTTGGTCAGCGTCACATTTTCCACCAAAGGTTTCGCAACATCTACAGGCAATGCCTGCATTTCTGTCTGAGAAGGTTTATTTTTATCGCAGGCGGTCAACACACATACCGTCCATGCGAAAGCTATCATTATTTTTTTCATATCTTGGGTTAGGTTTTTATTATTTCTATAGTTCAACAGCTTTTCCGTCGCAGCCTACCAGCCTCCTCCCAATGCCTGATACATCTGAATCAGACAAAGCAATGAATATCCCTGTGCCTGCACCAATGAATTCTCGTATGACAGTAACGAACGCTGTGCATCCAATACATTTTGGAAAGGGCTCAGCCCCTGTTTATATAAGTCCAATGAAAGTTTAAATGCCTCTTTCCCCTGATTCAACATCTCACGACATGCTACAATCTGTTTGATGGAATTCTTATAACTACTCATGGCATTATCCACCTCCTGCACCGCTGTAAGAACCGTAGTATTGAACTGATTGATTGTTTCATCCAGTTGTGCACGCTGCAAGCGTACATTATTCGCACGCTGGCCACCATTAAAAATCGTCCAGCTCATAGAGGGAGCGATACTCCATGTCATACTGCTACGTCTAGTAAAATCTTTCATATCATGTGAAGCATAGCCGAAGGAACCGTTCAGAAAAAATGAGGGAAGCCAATCGGTCTTGGAAGCTCCCAACAAGGCTGCTTGTGCATTGACTTGACGTTCGGCAACCCGTACATCGGGACGTCGTAAAAGTAATTGTCCGGGAAGACCGACCCCTACCGGCTCTATATAATCGGGTAACGGTTTTCCCGTTTCCAGTGCAGCCGTCACATCCTGAGGATAAAGCCCGAGCAATACAGCCAACGCATTCATATATTGAATAATACCGGATTCTGTAGCAGGAATAGAAGCCAATGTACTATAATAAACCGATTTAGCCTGAGCCACATCCAGTTTGGAAGCCAGTCCGGTATTATAACGCACTTCAGTTATATCCACCACCGCCTTTTGAGATAAAGCATTGCGCTGTAACACACTGAGTTCCTGTTGGGTCTCACGCAAATTAAAATAGGCTGACGCCACTTCTGCACAAAGACTTACCATCGTCGCATTGTACTCTTCACGACTTGCCGCAAAATTTTCTTTCTGCGCTTTCACCCGTTGGCGGATGGAACCGAACACATCCACCTGCCAGTTCATATTAACCGTTGCATCATAATACCCCACTCTGGATTGAGGCTGTCCCGTACCGGTATTGCCACTAGTCTGTTGGCGGTTCCACCCGGCATCCAATGACAAAGCCGGATAATAGCCTCCTCTGGCTATCCTCAGATTCGCTTTCGCCATATCTATACGATTCAAGGCTGTAAGGACAGACGGATTCTGCCTGACAGCCACATGAATCAATGAATCCAGTGTGGCATCCTGAAATACAGTCCACCAATGGTCATCCACCGGAAGCAGTTGTTGAAACATCGCATCCTCTTCTTGCCAATGTTCCGGCAAGGGTACATTCAATAATTTTTCGGCCCGCTGCTGGGCATTCAGTGCCAAAGGAATGATTAAAAGGAGCCATACTCCCCATCTACGTATTTTCCTCATAAGTTTATCACATTAAAAAACATTAGGAAAACACATGAAACAATGTTTTGTTTAACCCTTTGACTTTCAAAAACAAGACAGCCTCTCCTTCTGAGAAGAAAAGGCTGCACCATACAATATGAAAAAAGAAGTTATTTCCCAAACATATTATTTATTAATGACATAGAACCGGTCAGCATACTTCCCAAGACATCCTGGTTGAATGCAATGGAATAGTTTCCGGGAGATAACTGTATATCCATTTGTACGATACCGTTTTTGCCGATTTTCTTCAATTCTTTAGCCTTTATATTATA
>OGHW01002131.1_pt1 | contig 12862 bp, 1 predicted proteins | sample 1571641 | NCBI WGS metagenome assembly OGHW01 (sample SAMEA2582066, study PRJEB24529) | metagenome | biome: Human gut stool | place: China | collected 2011 | reverse complement strand
GCAGTTTCTGTAGCTTGTTTGTCAGTTGTCTCTGTGGCAACCTTATCTGTTGTTGAAGCTTCTGGCATCAAGTTAAATGTTGACGCAGTTGCCTCAGTTGAAGATACAACTGCAGTAGGATCTGCTTGAGCTGTTGATGCTGTATTCGTCTCAACCAGTTCTGAGGAACTTTCGCCCTCAACTGATGAACCAGGGTTTGATGAAGAAGCATCAGATGCTACGACTTCATCAGCCTGTGCAGTGTGAGCAGCAAAGAGTGCCGTCCCCAACAAGACTGAAGCGACACCAAATGAATATTTACGCAATGAAAAGCACTGGCGCCTGTTGAAAATGTCTTTCATGTTTAAGTCTCCCTCTAAAAAAATAGTTAGTTATAGATACATGATTATAAGTTAATTCCCCTCATATCCATGATTCTTTTTCATTCTAACATTCTGACAATTTAGAGTCAAGTGATTAAACAATGTTTTTTAAAAAAAGTTTAGTTGTCTGACAATTGTAAGAGTAACGTTATTTACAAAAGACATTAAAACGTTAGAAACCTTTTATTTATAATACGTTAAGCGCTTTCTAAAATAAGACGACAACTACTGTTTTCTAATATTTCATTATATAAATTACGCTTTTCTAAAATAAATTAACTCGGATTACATTTGTTGTTTTCTAATAAAAGCGTCAAAGATTCCAAACCCATCTCATGGTCCATAAATACTTAAATCACCATATATAAACAGAAGTAAGTTCTAAAAATAGTAATTTAAATCTATAATCCGAAAGAAATAATATTATAAAAATGAATTAACATCTTATAATATACACTATATTATTCTCACTTTAATCCATAATAATGGCAATATACGCACATAACCTCTCATTTCTTTTCCTTTTACACTCATATAGATATTTTTATCTTTAATGAAAATGGCATATACATCTAGTCCTAACCTTAGAATAACTTTATCCGTCTAAAATAACACTAACATCTTCTTCGTTTAACAGTATTTCTTCATTAACACTAGTAAAATCTTAAAGAAAGTTTGCAACAATCCAACATCCATAATTGCTCTCACCTGTTTAGCATACTAGTATTCAACTTAAAAAAGACTCTCATAAGTTAGGATTAATAGAGAATGAGTCCTAGTATTTTCTAACTTCAAAAAATCAAAAGATAACAAAACCTGTGAGAAAAATTATGCCTACTAGTATCTTATTCAAATACAAATGAAAGAATAACCAACGATATTACGAAATAATTTCAATACTCAAAATAGTACCAGTAATACATTTCTATCTTATAAGAGATCTTTGAGCATCCAATTACAAAGCAACTATCAGAAAGTCTCCTCCCTTTCCAATACTGTTAACTAATCCGACTACTAGATGTTATCTTTAATGTCGCTCCCTATTGCTTCTATGAAACTTCTACCTCCCATCATCTTAATCATAAAATGAGTAATGATAGTCTATTGAAAGTTCATATGAGAACTTAAACTTTGATTTTTTCTGATTTCTCAATCAAAAAATGATGGTGTAGCCCCTAGATAAGATGCTTCTATTGTGACTGCAAGATTATCAAATTCACCATAACTAAATAGACAATAGCTCAAAGTCTTTTATCAGCTTCTACCATTACCCACATCATTCATAATATATTTTATTTGAAAGTACTAATCTACTGTCATGAAGAAGTTAATATCAATTTGAATCTACTCATCTCTTGTGAGAGAAACAATCAGATCATCCTCCTCACACATGTCCATGTAATAAGTTAGCAAAATATAAAAAAAGTTCCACAGCCCATAAAGACTTTGGAACTTCTTAATTGACTTCATTATTGGTCACTTACGATATTTTTAAGTGCCGAACAAAAAGAAGCCTGACCTTATTCGGTCAAGCCTCTCTTCTTGAAAACTGAAATAATCTTACTAACTATCTTATTTTTACGCCTATTATTATCTTAGTCTTCTTTTTTTCGTTTTCCTGCCAAACCAAGTCCAGCTGCCGCAAGGAGTCCTCCGAATGCCATTGCTACTACAGACTTGTTCTCACCAGTCTTAGGAAGACCCTGTTCACTAGATACTTCTGGAGATGTCGGTGGTGTAACTGGTGGTACTACTGGAATTGGTGGTGTCGGTGGTGTAACCGGTGGCACCACTGGAGTTGGTGGTGTTGGCGGTGTAACCGGTGGTACCACTGGAGTTGGTGGTGTTGGCGGTGTAACTGGTGGCACCACTGGAGTTGGTGGTGTTGGTGGTGTAACTGGTGGCACCACTGGAGTTGGTGGTGTCGGTGGTGTAACTGGTGGCACCACTGGAGTTGGTGGTGTCGGTGGCGTTACAATATTGTTGAACTCAGTATCTTCTGGCAATTTAGAAGTTACTGTCATAACGTTACCACCCTTAGCTACCAAAACAGTAACTTTAGCTACCATCTTATCGTAAGTTACTGTAGTATCATTACCTTTCACTTCTTCAACCGTGTAGAAGTGGATACCTTCTTCACCATGTTTGTACTCAAGTGCTGAGAACTTAATCTTACCGTCAGCATCATTGCTTACAGTTTCAATCACTTTACCTTTTCTATCCTTAAGTACAAAGCTAAACTCACCAGCCTTAAGGTCACGACCTTCTAGTTTTTTAGTGAATTCAAACGTAACACTAGCTGAAATGTTAACAACACGTTTTTCAGTTGGTTTTTCAGGTGTTTTCACGACCTTCTTAACTGTTGGGTCGTAGTAGTGAACTGTTTGCCCCGCTGTGTTTTCAATATCTGAACCAGAAGGTACGTCAAACTCACCTTTTTCATTCTTACTGTCTTTAACAATTGCCGGAATGTCAAACTTATAGTAACGACCAAAGGCAAACTTAGTTGTATCGATAATTTGGGTATTATCTTTATCACCAAGTGACTTAGTGAAGCCATCTTTAAGGTTGGCTGTAATCACACCGTTTTCAACCTTGATATCGAACATTGCTGTAACATCTTTACCAGTTTTACCATCGTATGCTTTGATATCTGATTGGTTAACATTAAGTTTCTTCTCATCGTAGTTATCAGTGATACCAACAGTTTGAATATAATCCTTGTTGTTTGCGTCAAATTTAGTTGTATCAAGCCATACTTGGTAAACCAATTTATCGCCACGTTTCACAGTCTTAGTATTCAAGTTTTCTTTCTCGTTGTTGTCTGTCTTGTCTACGTATGGGTTCGCATTAGTATCCGCATACTTGTCTGCCAACTCTTTATCATCATCAACGAGTTTATCACCAGTAATGTCAAATTTCTCTTGGTTTACAACATATTTCTCTGGTTGGAACTTAGGTTTTTCTGGTGGAACCACCTTGTTGTTGAACTCTTTGTCGTTAGCATCTGTAGCATTTCCACCTGTTGAAGCATGATTAACGACAGTCTTAAGAATTTTACCATCCTTAGTTACTTGTACTGTCACCGTTGCTTTCATAGCATCGTAAGAAATACCAGGTTTATTGTCATTGACTTCTTCTACAGTATAAGTAAATGTCTTACCAAGATCAGCCTTGCTGAACAAGAGTTGTTCAAACTTGATATGTCCGTCTTTATCATTTGATACAGTTTGAAGGACTTTTCCATCTTGGTCTTTCAATAAGAAGCTGAACTCACCTGCAGTCAACTCACGTCCTTCAAGTTTCTTAGTATAGTTAAACTCAAGTGGAACTGGAACGTTATTTTCACGTGTTTGAGTTGGTTTTTTAGGAGTTGTAACTTGCTTATTGTAAGGGTTGTATTGATGAACAATTTCATTGGCCGTATTACTAAACTCAACACCGTCATTGTCTTTAATATTTTTAACAGTTGCTGGGATATCAAATTTATAGTAACGTCCAAAGGCAAACTTAGTCGTATCAATAACTGGAGTCACATCAGTTGCACTAATAGGTTTAGTCAAACTTGGTTTAGAAGTTGCGTAGATGACACCGTTTTTGATTGAAATATCAAATTTATCAGTAACATCTGTTTCACCATCGTAAACCTTGATTGCTGAAGCCTCAATATCAAGTTTAGCTTCATCATAGTCATCTGTGATTCCTACTGATTGGATATTGCTTTCAGCTGTAAATTCACGAGTATCAAGCCATACTTGGTAGTAGAATTTCTGACCACGAGTAAGTGTATGGTGATTCAAGTTTTCAGCTTCAACCTTACCGTTAGGCGCATCATCATCGAGAAGTTTTGTGCCCTTAAGATCAAATTTTTCTTTAGAAACAACATACTTCTCTGGTTTGAAGTTTGGTGTTACGTTATTGTCAAATACTGTATCATCCGCAGTAAAGGCATCTCCACCTTCAGTAGCATAAGAGATAACTGTTGACAACTGATCACCAGAAGAAGGCTGAATAACTTGAACAGTCACGTTAACCTTCATATCATCATAAGTAACACCTGGTTTGTCACCTTTCTCTTCTTCAACAATATAGTTAAATGTTTGACCAATATCAGCTTTTGAATAGTTGATTGTCTTGAAGGTAACTTTGCCATCTGCATCATTCTTAGCCTTCTCAAGAATCTTATTAGTTTCTTTATCTTTCAAGACAAAGCTAAATTCGTCTGCTTGCAATTTGCGACCATTAAGTGTCTTACCGAAGATTAGCTGAATAGCTGTTGGAATGTTGTTTACACGTTTTTGCGTTGGCTTATCTGGAGTCTCAACTGTATGCGTTCTTGGGTTATAATAATGAACCGTTTGTGTCGCAGTATTTTCGATTTCAGAACCATCGTAAGCATCTTGACTAACTGTAGCAGGTATAACTACTTTGTAGTAACGACCAAATTCAAACTTAGTTGTATCAATAACTTGAGTATTATTTGCATCACCTAGTGACTTCGTAAAGCCTGATTTCAAGTTTGCAGTGATAATACCGTTAGTAACAGCAACGTCAAACTTAGATGTCACATCTGCACCAGTCTCACCATCATAAACCTTAATAGTGTTTTTAGTCACAATCAATTTTGATTCATCATAATTGTCTGTGATACCAACAGTTTGGATATTTTCTTTATTGTTAGCACTAAATTGAGTTGTATCAAGCCATACTTGATAGTAGAATTTCTGACCACGTTTAACAGGCTGAGTATTGAGGTTCTCAAAGACTTCTTCCAACTCGCCCTTGTCATTACGGACAGTAACTTTTTCATTATTATTAGATTTATCTGCGTAAGGATTAATCTTAGTATCGCCGTATTTATCAGCTAACTCAGAATCATCATCCAAAAGTTTCTTACCAGTTAAATCAAAGTCTTCATCTCTAACAACATATTTCTCTGGGTTAAACTTAGGTTCTTCTGGTGGTGTCACACGGTTATCGAACTCTTTGTCTGGAGCATCTACAACATTCTTCACGATTGCTTTTGCCGTACCATCATGAGAAATTGAAACCCTTACTGTTGCAACCATGCCATCGTAAGACACTGTTGAATCTGTTCCTTTAACTTCTTCCACTGTATAATTGTAAGTCTTGCCAATATCATCCTTACCAAATTCAAGTTTCGTGAAGTTAATCTTAGCGATACCGGTAGTTGCATCAGGAGCACCATTTTTCGCACGTTCTACTTCAACGCCATCTTTCTTAAGAACAAATGTAAATTCGTTAGCTTTAAGTTGACGACCATCAAGTTTCTTAGTGAAATTCAACTCAAGTGGAACTGGAACGCTGTTTACACGTTTTTGAGTTGGTTTTTCTGGTTTCTCAACCTTGTTTGTTCTTGGGTTGTAGTAGTGAACAATTTGACCAGCTGTATTTTCGATATCTTTTCCTGCTGGGGCATCCGTTTTCACGGTTGTCACAATATCAAATTTATAGTAACGGCCAAACGCAAACTTAGTTGTATCAATAATTTGAGTGTTGTTGGCATCTCCTAGTGATTTCGTGAAGCCAGCTTTAAGGGTCGCTGTGATCACGCCACCAGTATTTGCAATATCAAACTTAGAAGTAACATCTGCACCAGTCACACTATCGTAAACCTTGATTGAGTTCACATTCAACTTGGCTTCATCATAGTTATCTGTGATGCCGACTGTTTGAATATTCTCAGTGTTAGTTGCGCTAAATTGTTTTGTATCCAACCATACTTGGTAAACCAATTTAGAGCCTGGTTTCACTGTCTTCGTATTCAAGTTTTCTGGTTCATTGTTAGCTGTACCATCCGCATATGGGTTGACTTTTGTATCACCATACTTGTCTGCCAATTCAGAATCATCATCAAGCAATTTGTCACCTGTGATATCGAATTTTTCTTTAGAAACAACGTATTTTTCTGGGTTGAACTTAGGTTCTTCAGGTGGTTTCACCGTATTGTTAAACTCTTTATCTGGTGCATCTTGGTCCAAGTGTGCAACGATAGCTTTAGCCGTACCATCTTTTTGGATAGTGACTGTAATCGTCGCAACCATGGTATCGTATGTCACCGTTGCATCTGAACCCGCAACTTCATTTACTGTATAAGTATAAGTTTTTCCAAGATCAGCATGGGTGAACTGAAGTGCTTTAAAGTTAATCTTGGCAACACCATTGGCATTTGGTGCATCATTTTGGGCATCAGCAACCTTAACGCCATCTTTTCGGAGTTCAAAAGTAAATTCATTAGCCTGAAGCTGACGACCATCAAGTCTCTTAGTGAAGTTAAGAGGAAGTGAGATTGGAAGATTTACGACACGTTTTTGTGTTGGTTTTTCTGGCTTAGTGATATCTCTTTTTGTCGGATCGTACTGGTGAACAATTTGATTTGCCGTATTTTCGATATCAACACCATCTGGAGTCGTTGTCTTAACAGTGGCAGGAATATCAAATTTGTAGTAACGACCAAACTCGAACTTAGTTGTGTCAATAACAGGGTTGTTATTAGCATCTTTGATAAATTCGTTTTTAGAAGTTGCAGTGATTTCTCCGTTGTTTACTGTGATGACAAACTTAGAGGTTACATCTGTACCCGTTACTGAATCGTAAGCTTTGATATCTGCAACATTGATCTCTAGTTTGTCAGCTTCATATTTATCTGTAATACCAACAGCTTGAATATTGTCACTTGCTTTCAAGTTTGTTGTATCCAACCATACTTGGTAGACAATCTTATCGCCCTTCTTAACTGTCTTGGTATTCAAGTTTTCAGGCTCATTGTTGTTTGTCTTGTCTACGTATGGATCCGCATTTGTTTCAGTGTATTCATTTGTCAACTCATTGTCGTCATCCATCAACTTGTTACCAGTGATGTCGTATTTCTCTTTGTTAACAATGAATTTTTCTGGTTGGAAGTCAGGCGTTGTTGGAGGAGTGACGGTGTTGTTAAACTCTGTGTCTCCTCCTGGATAAGTTACCGTTGCTTTCAAAGTGTGGTCTGCATTCTTAGAAACAGTCACAGAAACCTCAGCAACCATGTTATCGTAAGTGACACCGAATTCTTTGTTAGCTGGAACTTTCTCAGACACCGTGTACTTGATGACTTTACCAACTTGAGCATTTTTCACTTCTGGGAGTTGTTTAAAGGTAACAACACCATGTTCATCATTGGTTCCAGTAGCAACAACAACTCCGTTTTTATCCTTCATTTCAAATGTGAACTCATTCTTTTTAAGGGGACGACCCACCAAGGCTTTTTTGAAGTCTACTCTGATTGGGATTGCAGGAACGACATAGTTGTTGAAGACTCTGTCATTGGCATCTGTTGCTTCACCACCTGATGAAGTCATCACCGTGCTTGCTGACAATAGACCCGTATTGGCATCTTTTGTTACGGTAACCTTCACGTTGATTGTCATCGCATCATAATCAACATCTGTGTTTGTTCCAGCTACTTCTTTTACAGTGTAGTTATAGACACCAGCTTTATCGAATGACAACGTACTAAAGTTAATCTTACCATTAGCTTTATTTGTTACTGTTTCATTAACATTACCGTCACCAGTCAATTTGAAGCTGAAATCACCAGCATTAAGCGTACCATTTGAAAGAGACTTATCGAACTCAAGGTTTACTTTTACTGGGTTCGGTGTGAAGGTATTGTTAAATTCTTTATCTACACCCGTCGTTGGATTACCATTAGCATCAATACCATTAACTGATGAGTAAGTTGTAGCAGTTGTCAAAGTATGACCTGTCTTAGTAACTGTAACAGCTACTTTCGCTTCCATTTGGTCATAAGACATACCAGCTTCGGCTGTTGTTGGCACAACCTCTTTTACAGTGTAATTAAAGGTCTTGCTGTCATTTCGCTTTCCTGCAGAATTTGTTCCAAGATCACTAACCTTGTATTTAATGCCCGTGAATTTAATATTGCCGTTCAAATCATTTTTTGCAGTGCCAACCACTGCACCTGCTTCATTTAAAAGATTAAAAGTAAACTCATTTGCTTTTAGATTACGACCAGATAATTTCTTTGTGAAATCAAATTCAACGTTTACTGGAGCTACGACAAAGTTGTTGAATTCAGTATCAGTACCGGTTCCCGTCGGATTTGTTGCTGAAACTTTAGGGTCAGTTGTGTTTCCAGAGGCATCTTGACCATTTTTTGAAGTGTACGTAACAGTATATTCGTACTCACCCAAGTAGTTGCCAGAAGAATCTTTCTTTTCTGTAACTGTAACGGTTGCAATAACACTCATTCCATCATAGTCAACTTCAGTATCAGAACCAGCTACTTCTGTAATACGATATTTATAGATACCAACTTTGTCTAATTGGATAAGCGATACTTCTTTTTCAGTACCATCAGCTTGTGTTATTTTTTGAGTGAAGGGAATAGAACCATCTTCCTTGTTTGTTACTGTCGCATTAATAGCCGGTCCATCTTTTTCGAGTGGATTAGCAGGATCTGCCGCAACATTTGTTATATTAAAGGAGAAGTCTCCCTTTTTCAATTCAGGTTGTACTGTCGTATTAAGACTCTTTAGGACCTTCTTTAGATTAAGTTCAATATCAATAGGTTCGTTTTTTACATAATAGTAAACCGTTTCATAGCTAGGTGTCAATTTATTTTCCAAACGGAAAATGTTACCTGAAGCAACTGGAACACCATTAATCGTATAGGACGTATCTGAGCTACCACGGTTTACATAAAACTCACCTGCAGAAGAATAACGTGGACTATATTGAGCAGCCTCAGTAGCACTTACAGGATTTTCTTTAACTTCAACATTATTTTGTGCTACAGTCCCAGCCCAGGACATTCGATAGAAAGTGCCATCTGGACGTTTATAAATAAAGTCTGCGCCTGAACCTCTAGCAAACTCTAAGTCACCCTTATAGTTAGTGTTTTGTTTATCTGAGAAAATAGCAAAAGGTTGCCCCTTAACAAGCTTATCTCTATACTCAGGTTTAAGACCTGGATAGCTTGGCGTATTATTATCTCTATTCCAACCAGCATCATCAATGGTAGGGTTCTTACCAAGATCTTCTGGATGGTCAATTTTGTTATTGCTTCCCGGACGAATGACTGTCTCGTAAACTTTTACATATCCATCAGTATTTACGTCTTTAGCAATCTTGTTTAAGCTATCAGACTTAATGGCCCACATTTCGATACGGACGGTACCATCCTCTTTGACAACTTCCTTAATACGTTTAACAGCACCCTCTGCATTGGCGACGTCAAACCAACGTTGACCTACTTGATAAGGCTTTTTAAGCACATCTACAAGTGAGCGAGGATCCGCTGTTTGATAAAGACTGTAACCTTCAAAAGCACGAAGGGCTGAGGCATGGAAATCCTGTCCCTCCATAGCAGTTAGAGTAAAGCTACCAAGACTTTCTTCGTTTCCAGTTTCTCTATATGACTGTGTACCAACATCTGGTGTACCATCTTTATTTACAAGTTTATAATCACCCGCAGTAGATGAGTTTTTAATATAGTTCCCATTTGTATCTTGAACAAATTTACCGACAAGACGATTCTTATCATAAGTTGATGCATTTTTATCAACAACTTTATAATACGTTGTTTTATGAGTTAGACGTGGAATGTAGTATTGTGGATCCGTGATTGTAGTACCTTCGTTAGCAGGATTAACTACATCATAGATTTGAATAGCCGAACGTTGGCCATCAAAATCAGTAGCACTACCATTGTATTTCCAAGTTGCACGTAGAGCTGGACGGTTTGTCTTATCTGCATCCACAATATTTTCAAAACGGAACTCAATATAGGCCTGCTTAGCCCCAGAAATAGGAGCAAGTGTAGCTTGACCTAAGTTAACAGTACCAGCACCATTGATTTGTTTTGTTTCTTTAACAGTGTTTGTAGCACCATCTACCAACTCAATGGTTACATTTGTAGAGTTGTCGTATGGTTTAGACATACGATAATAGTACTTCGTGTTGTATGCTTTATTGAATCCCATCAAATCAGTAACGAGATAAGTATACTGAGAAGTATTTGGATTCAATTGGTAGTTAATACCAGCTGTAATATGATCATTTGGATCTTTTGGCGTAGGTACAACAAGAGGACGGTTAGTAATCGTTGCTCCGTTAGGATCACTCATAGTTGGTGTCGCTGTTGCTGCACCAGTTGTGTGACTTGTTGATTCTGGATTATCAAGCGAACGACGTCTACGACTGCTACGACTACGTACTTCTGGTGCAGTTCCTGCAGCGGACAATGGGTTCGCCGTCAACATTGTTGTCAAGGCTGCTGTATTCGCAGCAGACGTTGGACTTGGTGTTGACGTTGTCAAAGTTGTCGTTGCAGGTTGTGCCACTGAAGCCGATGTAGGCTGTGTTGAAGTGACTGGCTGAGTAGCTGTAGGCGTTGATACAGGTTGTGTTGTAGCCGTCGGTTGTGTTGTTGAAGCGACTGGCTGTGCCACTGTAGGTTGTGCCACTGTAGGTTGTACCGCTGTTGGAGTTACAGCTGATGTGCTAGTTGCACCTGTTGAAGAAGAAGTTGCTGAACCTACAGATGTAGTACCCGCAGCTGTTGGAGTTGAGCTAGCAGTAGCTGCAGCCGTTGCTGTTGTCGCTGGTGCTGTAGCTGTAGACGTTGTTTCTGTTGTTGAAGCACTTGGTACTTCAGAAGCTGGTGATCCCAAAGGAATTGTTGATGTAAATGTTGCAGAAGCGGATGGGGAAGTCACGCTAGCTGCTGGATTTGATTGGGGTGCTGTTGTCGTAGTATTGACTAAACTACTTGAACTTTCTCCTGCTACGGATGTGCCCGGATTACCCGCCGATACAGTTGGAGTCGCTACTTCATCTGCCTGTACACTATGAGCAGCAAAAAGTGCTGTTCCTAGCAAGACTGAAGCGACACCAAACGAATATTTACGCAATGAAAAGCGTTGGCGTCTATTAAAAAAGTCTTTCATTAAAAATCTCCCTCTAAAAGATAGTTAGTTATAGGTCACATGATTATAAGTCAGTTTTCTCATAGTCATGATTCACTCCATATTCTAACATTCTGACAATTTACAGTCAAGGTTTTAATCTCACTTTTTTAAAAAAACATTAGTTGTCTGACAATTTTATTGTTTTTACTTCCTGAATTCTATCTAAAATATGTCAAAACTCTTTATTATGGCGTATTTACCAGTTTCTATGAAAATATAAAATTCACTTTCATTTTTAACCTAATCGTCTTGAACATGTTATCATTCTAAACTCCTGAGAAAATAAAACTAGTTTAAATGGCTGATATTCTCATTTATGCTTTAATATTTCTTCTTGTTGAAGCAAAAAATTAACCTATCATATCCGCATGTTAAAAAGTAAGTAAATTTATTTTTTTGTTTTTCAAACACTACAATCATATCTTGACTCATTTACTAATTGAAGTCCAAGAAGTCTATCAGACAGCAAAAAGTACATCACAAATATTAGACACTAAAAAGATTGGCCATGCTCCAAATTGTTCGAGTCAGCCAGAATGTTCATTTATTCAATGTTTGGATTTTATTTTTTTGTAGCAAATAACGTTTGTAAGTAACCTTAATCATTAAGTATAGAAAGACTTAGACCTTACTGGTTTGAATAATCTTCAACATCTGCTTTTTCAGCTAATTTCAGGAGTTAAATTGACTTCAGCTTCTTTATAACTTTATATAAACTTATTTTCTATAATAAGGTAGATCTGTCCTATTTCTCTCATAGCATAGGTGGAGACTGTTGATAAGGTACATCAGCGGTCTAAGAGGGCTAGATTTTCATTTGACAAAAGCCGTCAGACAGCGTACAATCGAGACAAGTAACATTCGGAGGTAAATGGAGACATGAACAACTAAGTCTATTCACAATAAACCTGCTTTATTTGATAGATTGTTTTCATGTCTTTTTTGCGCTCTTTTTCTGTAGAAAACTTGTTGATGGTATCTGCGCTTTTTTGCGTCCACACTATCACTATCTCCTAGAGAGCTTTTTAGCTAGATTCAAGACGGTTCTATCTTATAAGGTAGGACTGTTTTTTGACCTTTGATATTGTTTGAAGTAAAAAACTACTTCCCATGAAACAATATCCACAAACACTCTGACCTAGGAGGTCCTATGATACAGATTCAACACCTAACCATAACACATACCAAGGATTTGCGTGAACTTGTTCATGATCTAAATCTAACGATAGCTACAGGCGAAAAAGTCGCCATCATTGGGGAGGAAGGCAATGAAAAATCTAGTCTCCTTGCCCTTATGGTCAATCCAAAAGCACATTTTGACCATCTGTCTTACGAGGGAACTATTAACAAAACAGATAGCCCACAGGTCTATATTCCCCAGCAAATTTCGGATAGCTTGCAATCTCTAACCCTTAACGACTACTTCTTTGCGAACACTTATGACCTAGACTATACCACCCTCTATCGTCTGGCTGATGAACTTCATTTTGATAGTGAGCGTTTTGCTAG
>OGHW01002115.1_pt1 | contig 12981 bp, 8 predicted proteins | sample 1571641 | NCBI WGS metagenome assembly OGHW01 (sample SAMEA2582066, study PRJEB24529) | metagenome | biome: Human gut stool | place: China | collected 2011 | reverse complement strand
TAACGCGTCTGCCAATTCCGCCATATCCGCATATTCTGTTGTGTTCCTGCGCCGTTGCGCCGGGAACGATAGTTATTATACCAGATGCAGCAGAATTGTCAAGCACTTTTTTGAAAAACTTTTCGTCTTTTTGGAAATAATCATACTTTCGTAAAAAACTGTCGTAGGCTGTGGTTCTGGTCAACATAGTGTCGCACCGGGTATCCTGTAAGCGTTTTTGCGGTGCCTTGCGTGCGCTGTGCGCGGTTTTGGGTTTGACAGGGTTTTCGCGGCGATGTAGAATAGAGGTACTGTTTTCTTACAATTATATAGAGGAGCGTTTTGCCATGTTGTATTTTGAAAACGACTACTGCGAGGGTGCACACCCCGCCATTCTGCAAAAGCTGACCGAGACCAACTTTGAAAAGGTCTCCGGCTACGGCACCGACCCCTACTGCGCCAGCGCCCGGGAGAAGATCCGCGCCGCCTGCGCCTGCCCGGAGGCCGACGTGCAGTTCATCTCCGGCGGCACCCAGAGCAACGCCATCGTCATCGCGTCCATGCTGCAGCGGTGGCAGGGCGTAGTGGCTGCTGCCACCGGCCATGTGGCCGGGCACGAAGCCGGTGCCATTGAGTACACCGGCCACAAGGTCATCACCCTGCCCCAGCACAACGGCAAGCTGGACGCCGCCGAGCTGCGGGCGCTGGTAGCCACCTTCTACGCCGACGACAACCACGACCACATGGTGTTCCCCGGCATGGTGTACATCTCCCACCCCACCGAGTACGGCACCCTGTACACCAAGGCAGAGCTGGAGGCTCTGCACGCCGTCTGTCAGGAGTACAAGATGCCGCTGTTCTTAGACGGCGCACGGCTGGGCTACGGTCTGGCTGCAGAGGGCACAGACGTGACGCTGGCCGACCTTGCACGGCTGACCGATGTGTTCTACATCGGCGGCACCAAGGTGGGTGCGCTGTGCGGCGAGGCTGTGGTGTTCCCCCACGGCGCACCGGCGCACTTTATGACCATGGTCAAGCAGCAGGGCGCACTGCTGGCAAAGGGGCGGCTGCTGGGCATCCAGTTCGATGTGCTGTTCACCGATGACCTGTATTTCTCCATCAGCAAAAACGCCATTGCCACCGCCAACCGCCTGAAGAAGGGCTTTGCGGAAAAGGGCTATCGCTTCTTTATGGACTCCCCCACCAACCAGATCTTCCTTGTACTGGAAAACACCCAGCTGGCCGCGCTGGAAGGCAAGGCAAAGTTCGGCTTCTGGGAAAAGTTCGACGACACCCACACCGTGGTGCGCATCGCCACCAGCTGGGCCACCCGCATAGACGAGGTGGAAGCACTGATCGACCTGATGTGATTCTGCGCCCCTTTCGGGGGGTATAACGATTTGAATGCCCTCCGCGTTGCTCTGGGCATTTTTAGCGGAAAAACATTTATAATTTTGGGACAGCGGAGCGTCTGCGGACGCTCCGCTGTCCCGTTTTCACGGAAAAGGCTCAGAAGCGCCTGTCGGCGCTTCTGAGCCTTTTTTATCGTTCTTCTGTGTTCCACGGCTGCGGGGTGCTTTCCAGCGGCTGTCCGGCGGCAAGGGAACGCTCCATCAGCAGGGCAAGGTAGGCGTCCTGCAAGGCGTCTGCCAGCGGGTACACCTCTGCCCCGCCGGCAAGATAGCCCTGCATCCTGTCCAGAAAACAGGCGATGGCGGTCTCGTCCTCGTTCAGCCCCGCCTGCGCGGCGGCAGCTGCCAGCGGGTCGGGCAGCGGGGTCAGTTGACGGCACACCGGCTCCCCGGCGGCATCCAGACAGCGCAGGGTGTCGTCGAATACTTCGCCCCGCTCTCCCTGCACACTGGTGTGGGTGCTGCGCAGATAGGAGTGGTACTGCACGCCGTTAAAATCCAGAAACGCTGTGCCGCCGCCCGCAAATTCCAGCGTGTGCTGCTGCAAGGTCTTTTCCACCAGTGCGCCGTTATGCACCGCACCCCAGCGGGAATCCGTTTCGATGATCTTTTCCGTCCAGCTGCGTCCGGTCACCCGCACCGGCTGCTGCCCGGCATTCAGGAACTGCCGCGCCAGACTGACCGCGTGGTAGCCGTGCGCCACCGACAGCCGGGCAAACTGCGGCGTGCCCAGTGCGCCGCTGCGCACTGCTGCCAGCCGTTTTGCCAGCGTGGGGTACAGCCAGTACTGTTCTGCAACCTGCAGCTTTGCGCCCTGCTGGTGCAGCTGCCAGAGGGCGCGCAATGCGTCCTCCTCCAGCGCCGCCGGGGTCTCGCACAGCACGGCAAAGCCCCGGGCAAGCCATTCGGTGCTGACGGCGGCGATGGACGCTTTATTCACTGCCACCACCACGAAATCCGGGTGCAGGGCAATGCACTGCTCCGCCGAGGTGCTTACCGGCACGCCGTACTCCCGGTGCATTTTTTCGGCCTTTTCCTCGGTGCGGCAAAGCATGGCGCACAGCTCGAACCGTTCCGGCAGCGCCTGCGCGATGCGCCAGTAAAACAGCGACCGCCAGCCGGAGCCTACTACAATAAACCGCAGTTTAGCCATTTGCCTGTTCCTCCTGAATATGCTTTTGCAGCTCCTGTTCAAACCGGTCTGCGTCCAGCGGCAGGGTGATCTTCTCCCCCAGCCATGCGGACAGGTAAGCCGCGTCGGTCAGTTCCAGCGCCCGCACGCCCTCCACGCCGGGGGCGGTCAGGGGCGTGCCGTGCAAAATGGCATCCGCAAAGTTTGCCAGCATCTCCGGGTAAGGCTCTGCCTGCGGCGCGAACTGCTCGGTAACGGTGGTCACGGTAAGCTGCTGGCGCTCGGTGCAGTCTGCGGTACGGCGGTAGGTCTCGGTGTCTGGCGTGTAGGTGTGTAGGGTGAGGGTGTCCTTTTCCAGCAGGGCGGTGCCCTTGGTGCCCACGATCTCCAACCGCTCGGTGTAGCTGCCCTCACCGGTGGAAAGAATAAAGGTTGCCGTGCGCTGCTGCGGGTACTCCATGAGCAGGGTGGCTTCGTCGTCCACCATAAAGTCGTTATACTTCCCGTAGGGTATCACGGCATAAATACTGGTTGGCATCCCGAACAGCCACTGCCAGATGTCCAGAATGTGCTGGCCCTGATTGAGCAGCGCACCGCCGCCCTCTCCTGCCCAGCTGGAACGCCAGCTGCCGGAGCGGTGGTACATCCATGTGCGGAAGTAGCGGCTGTTTTCCAGCTGCACCCGCTTGATCTCGCCCAATGCCCCATCATCCAGTAATTTTTTAAGCCGCATATACTTTTTGTAGCGGCGCTGATGGAACATCATGGCGAAAACAAGGCCGCTTTTTTCGGCGGCGCGGTTCATTTCCAGTGCCGGTGCCAGCGCGTTTGCGCTGGGCTTGTCGCACAAGACGTGCTTGCCGTGGGCAAAAGCCTGCATCACCAGCGCCGGGTGGGTCTTGTGCGGAGTGACCACCAGCACGGCGTCAAACTCTTCTGCATAATCGTACAGCTGGTCGGCGCTGGGGCACACCCGTACCGTATCCGGCAGGGTATCTTTTGCCCACTGCTGCGCCCCGGCGCTGCGGCAGACCACGGCGGTCAGGCGCAATGCCCCCGCCTTTCCTTCTGCGATCATCTGGGCATACTTACGCCCCATGACCCCGGTGCCAATAACGGCTGCGCGTACTTCCTGCATGATGCTCCCTCCTGTTTTTCCACAATGCGTTTTGTTATGGGGGAAAACTGCGTTTCACCCCTTCAGGTTTGCTTCAATGGCGGCTTTGTCCAGTGCTTCACCGATGACGATGACTACCTCCTGCCCCTGCGGGATGGGCGCAAGGGTGTAGCCGGCAGCGGTGGCGTTCAGCTCCAGCCAGCCGCCCGCCGGGGCGGGTGCAAAGCCCTTGACCCGCAGCACCTGCCCGCACTCGGGCGCTGCGAACAGCCGTTGTGCGGCGGCCTGCAGCTGCTGCGGGGTGAGGTTCAGTTCCAGAAAGCAAAGGGAGGTAAAGGCCGCGTGCTGGTCAAAATGCAGCTTTTCGCAGCTGGCCTGCCGGTAGCCGCAGGCGGCAAGGGCTGCAAGGTCTGCATCGGTCAGGGCAGCCCAGTCCTTGGCAAGGATCTCCCCCGGCGCAAAGCGGCGGGAGGACTTTGCAGCTCCCAGTGCACGCTCCAAGTGGGCAGCGGCGGCAGCGCACTGGGTGGGCGCTGCCAGCTGGGCGCGGCTCAGCAGCACACAGCCCGCGTTCATGGTCTCGGAAGCCAGCAGATACTCTGCCTGCGGCGAAAGCGTTTCCGGCAGCAGGGCGTCCACGATGGCGATGACGCTGCCCAGCTGATACCACCGGTCCAGCGGGTCGTCCCGCAGGATATCGAAAAACTCGTCCACGTCGAAGATGCCGCTGGGCTCCACCACCACCCGGTCAAAGCCGCGCATCGCCATGGCGATAAGCTTGGTACGCATCCGGCGCTGGTGGGTGTCGCAGTCGCAGCCGCCGCTGATGGTCTCCACATCGCAGCCGGGGCCCAGCACCTCCTGCACCAGCATGGCGTCCACGTTCACCGCGCCGAAGTCGTTTTCCAGAATGCACACCTTATGCCCCTGCTGTACCAGATACCGCACATACCGGCGCAGAAAGGTGGTCTTGCCTGCGCCCAAAAAGCCGGTGATGAGATCCACCTGAACCATATCTATTTACCTCCGTTGCAAAAGCCCTCCCAGCGCCGCAGCGCCCGGGAGGGCATATATTTTAGTCTTTTTTCCGGCGCTGCAGCTCCCGGATGATCGCGGCCGCTTCCGGTGCGATTGCCCCCGGCACAATGGCCGGGCGTGCCAGAAAATAGCCCTGCAAAAGGTCTGCGCCCAGCTCAATGACCGTGCGCAGCTCGGCGGCGGTCTCCACACCCTCGGCAACGATCTTCATGCTGCGGGGGTGGGCATAAGTCACCACATTGCGCAGGATCTGCTGCTTGTCCGGCGAGGCATCGATGCCCCGGATGATGGCGATATCCACCTTGATAAACCGGGGCGCAAGCTCCAGCAGCGTATTCTCGTTGGAATAGCCGCTGCCGTAATCGTCCAGTGCAAACATCCCGGAAAATCCCGGTGCATTGCGCTTTGTTTCCAGCGATGCGTGGTCGATGGCTTCTTCCTCGGTGATCTCGATGACCATGCGGCGCTTCAGCGCGTGCCAGCGGCTGTCCAGATACTCGCTGTCCGCCCGGGTCAGGGTGACGCTGGCGATGGAGTTGATAAAGAGCATGGCATCCCCGGACACGCTGCCCGCCCGGCACAGGTTGTCGAAGGTCTCCAGCGCCTTGGTAAAGGTGATGCGCTCGATCTCGTACAGTGCGCCCTGCTCCCGCGCCAGCTTCATGATGGTGGCCGGGGAGCGCAGGGTTGGCAGGTCGGAGCGCATCAGCGCCTCGTAGGCGACTACCCTGCCGCTGCGCGCCGAGAAGATGGGCTGGAAGCAGTAGAACACCTGCGCATTGCTGAGCAGCTGCCGGAACTCCCGGCGGGTGCGCTCGGCGTAGGCTTCGCGGTTGTACACCCCGATGTCGAACTCCTCCACCCGGCCCTTATCCGCGTGCTTGACCTGATACATGGCAAAGTCGGCGTATTTTTTCAAGGTCTCCCAGTCCTGCCCATCGTCCGGGTACCACGCGATGCCGCCGGAAAGGCTGATGTGCAAGGCGTTGCCGCTGGGTAGCAGCGCCACGCTCTGCTGCATGGCATTGGTCAGGCGGTCGATCTTTTCCCGTACTTCGTCCCGGCTGCGGTAGCCGTGGAACAGCACAAGGAACTCGTCGCCGGAAAGGCGGGCGCAGACAGTCCCGGCGGGGGTATTGTCCCGCAGGCACTGGCCGGTGCGGCGGATGTACTGGTCGCCCCAGTCGTGGCCGTAGGTATCGTTGATGTGCTTGAGGTTATCCAGATCCATCATCATCAGCGCCGCCACGCCCATGCGCTCCGGCGCGGCGAACAGCTCGGTGCACACCCGGTTGAAGGCCTGCCGGTTGTACAGCCCGGTCAGGATATCGTGATCGCGCTCGTGCTCGATGCGCTTCCGCTCCAGCACAGCGGCGGTCACGTCCTCGGCAAGGCCGATCTTGGCGTGCCCCTCGATGGTGCTGCGCAGCATGATGTACCGCACCCCGTCCGGCTGCTGAATGGTCAGCAGCTCGTCCCCCTCGGCGGTGCGGGCGCAGGGGTTCTTTTCCCGGATGTCCTTGAGCACCTCCTCGAACCGGCGCACGCTCAGCGGCTTGCCCGTGATGCCGGGCTTGCCCAGCAGGGAGAAGAAATTATCGGTCACGAACACACTGCCGGTGTCGGTGCGCAGCTCGTAGCCGCCGATCTCCACACTGGCCATATCCATGATGCGCAAAAACTTGGTGGAGTTGGTCACCAGCTCCTTGTTCAGCTCGGTAATGGTCTCGGCAAAGCGGTCCACCTCCCGGATGGCGGTGCGGGACAGGCGGGGGAAGGTCTTTTTCTCCTGCGCGTCTATCACCTCGCGGTACAAACGGTTGATGGGTCTGGCCAGCCGTGCCGAGACCAGCAGGCTGCCCAAAACGCTCAGCACCAGCGTGATCGCTATGGTGGTCAGCAGCACCTCGCGCACCCGGCTGGAAAAAGCCAGCAGCACCGACTGTTCCATGGTACCCGTCAGAAACCACTTTTCGGCGGCAAAGGGCGCGTTGCGGTTATACACCTGCAGCGGCTCCAGCACCATATAATAGCGCTTATCGTTCAGCTCCACCCAGTTTCCGCCGTTGCCGTCGCTGCGGCAGTTCAAAACGCCCAGCGGTGCATCTGCCGTTACCAGATCCTCGCCGGAGGTCACGGTCTTGCGCAGGGAGAGCACGCCGTCCGTCAGCGCATCATCGGTAGTGGTCACGATAAAATAGGTGCCTGCCTTGTCCTCGTCCAGCTCGGTGAAGGGCAGTTTTGTCTGCAGATAGTCCGTGAGCAGTTCCACGCCCACCACGCCGTATACCGTGCCGTCCGGCAGGATCAGCGGCATCGAGTAGGCAATGGCGTGCCGGTCGTCCCCTGCCAGACAGTAGGAGTTGGTGGTCCAGCGGCCATAGCTTTCCGCCGAAAGGCCGGCATCGCTCTTATACGCGGTCTGAAATACCGTGCGCAGGATGCCACCCTTGGTATCTCCCTGATAGGGGAAAGCGGGCTGCCAGCCCTTATCCGTGCCGATGGCCAGCTCTTTTACCACTGTGGCGCTGGCGCGTTCCAGCAAAAGGTCGCTGTTGCGCTCCGAAGGGCGGGCGTCCGGGTCCATATCCCGCAGGTAGATGCCGGGCATTTTTTTGCCCACCTCGCAGGTGTCCAGATCATGGGTGTTCAGGATGAGAAAGATGCCGGTCACCTGCTTTGTGCGCAGGGTGTCCAGAAGCTGCGGGGCAAGCGCTACCAGCAGGGCATCGCTCTGTTCGCTGCCGTTATCCAGCGTGTCCAGCGAGATATCGCCGCTTTTCAGCAGCTGCTGGGTGGTGGCGGTGATCTGCTCGCTCAGCTGCTCCAGATCCTCCGCGTTCCGCAGGATCTCCTGCACATAGCTGGCGCGGTTGCGCACCCGCATGGTAAGCAGATCCTTGGCGTTTTCGTCCAGCTGCTCGGTCACGTTGATGGCAAGGATGCTGGCGACCGCCATCAGCAGCTCCACCGCCAGCACCAGCATCATGGTGGCAAAAATATTGTAGAACACGGTTCTTTCCGGTCTGTTTTCCAAGCGCTGCCGCTGGCGCTGTTTCCATGCGTCAAACATCGCCCTGCCTCCTTTCCGTCTTTTTTGCGGGCGGTCAGCCCTCGTACTGCTGTAACTGCGCAAGGGTGGCCTGATACCACGCCTCAAAATAGTCGTCGGTCAAAAACTCTGCCGTGGCTGCCTCCGCGCTCTGGCCTGCGGCGATGCGTTCCAGCACCGTGTCCCGGTCGGCACTGGCCTGATCGCCCATGCTGTATTCCAGTATCTTGCGGACTGCATTGCCGCCTGCAAAGGCCGTAGGGGTGTACAGCTCGTTTTCGCGCACCGTTTTTACCGCGCCGGAAAGGGTCTGCTCCATATTGTCGGTCAGCTCCAGCCCGCTTGCGCGGATGGCGTCCATGTCGTTGGCGGCGGTGGTCACCGGCAGATAGCCCGACTCCACCGCGAAAGCGATGTTATTCTGCGGCTCGGTGAACCACTTTAAAAAAGTGACTGCGCCGTTGATCTCGGCCTCGGTGCCGGTGGTGACCACCATGCCGGCACCCTGCTGCACCGCCACCTTTTCGCTCCCGGCAAACCGGGGCGCAGGCAGCACCTTCATCTCAATATCGTGGACCTGGTTATCCCCGGGCATGACCTGCTTCGGGAAGAAGGTGGCGCTGGCACAGGAGCCTACACAGCCCAGCAGTGCACCGGTTTTCACGTCGTCGCTGCGGAAGCGGCCATTGGCAACAAAATACCCCTTGACGAAGGGCACATAGTAGTTATCCCACAGTTTGCGCACCACATCACGGTCGAAGTGCAGGGTCATTTTGCCGTTGTGCACTTCAAAAATTTCGCAGCCCAGCTGCTTTGCGCCCACAAGCATATAGTTTGCCAGCGCGTCCCGGCCAAACAGCGCCTTGCCGCCGGACCAGTTGTAGTACTGCTCGGCCACTGCGGTCACACCCTCCATGGTGGAAAGGGCACCGTAACGCACAAAGGTTTCCTTTGCGAACCGCTGCCAGTCGGTATCGTTAAAGAACATCAGCTCGGTGGATTTTGCCACCGGAAAAATTTTTATGCTGCCGCTGCCGTCAAAATCGCCCTCGGTGATATAGCCGGGCACAAAGGCGGCCTTTTCATCCTCGGTCAGATAGTCCTTCAGGTCCACCACCATGCCCATCTGGTCCAGCTTATAAGCGGTATCCGCGTAGGCGGCAAAAATGGTGGGCATCTCCGCAGAGCCCACCTTGCCTTCGGCAGCGTCCATCACGTTGGCCTCCAGATCGTTCACCGTGCCCTGACTGGAACCGGACACCCGGATGCCCTTTGCCTTGCCGATGGTCTCGTTGAAGGTGCTCACAAGGCGGTTGAAGCTTTCCAGCTGGTCGCCGTTATAGTAGTTCCACACCGTGATGTCGGTCACTGCTTTTTTGCTCGTTTTTGCATCGCAGCCGGTCACTGCCAGTGCTGCCGCCGAGACCGCAGCCGCCGCCAGAAAGCTGCGGCGCGAGATTCTGTTCTTCATCCCATACCCTCCCGGAGTACACAGGCACATTTTACCCCATACCATACTATTTTATATAATACCACCGTTTCCGGCATAGTGTAAACTCTTTCTTAAAAAATCTGGTAAAAAAGTGCAGATGACGAATTTTCGTCTTATTTTTTGGTGGTTTTGTCAAGGTGTGTGTCCCCCGTAAAACAAAAAACCGGACAGCCCGCAGACTGCCCGACTTTGTATTTTTTATGGGCGGGGCGCAACTGCCGTTTTCGGTTACGTCCCTGCCCTGTGAAAATGGGATAGCGGAGCGTCCGCAGACGCTCCGCTATCCCGAAGTAAAAATAATTATTCCTCTAAAGATGGCCAAAGCACAAGCGGCGGCCATTTTTGATCGTCCCGCGTTACATCCGTATCCGCTGCGCGGCGCGGGCGATGGAGGCAAGCAGCGTCACAAGGCGCTTTTCGTCCATCTGGCCGCAGTAGGTGGTAAAGGTGTAGTAGCACCCCTGCACGCAGAAGGAAAGCACCACCTTGCGCACTACGTCCGTCTCAAAGGTGGGGTCGGTCTGGGCGATGCACTGGCACATGGCCTGTTCCACCCGGTTGATGAACAGCCCCTGCCGGGAGCCGGAGAAGAGCACGCTGATCTCGGCCTGATGCGCGGTGAAGGCGCGGAACATCTCCCGCGCAAGCCACTCGGTGCGCTCACTCACATCGCTGGCGGTCAGGCGGGGCAGGCTTTCCACCACCGCGTGCACCATCTCGTCCTCCATGGCGTTGGCCAGCGCATAGATATCCTGATAATGGGCGTAGAATGTGGATTTATTGATGCAGGCACGGTCGCACAGCTCCTTGACACGGATCTTCTCCACCGGCTTTTCGCGGCGCAGCTCCATAAAGGCTTCTTTGATGGCGCGCTCGGTTTTTTCAATGCGGATATCCAGAAAACCCACCTCTTTTGCATTTTTGTTGATTTTCCAACATTTTTCCGGTTTTGCGGATAGACAAGCCCCGCAAGCCTTTTTATACTGGGTATAAGCGGAGCAGCGTTACTCCTTGCGGTACAAAAGCCCCTGCTGCTCCAAAGCATCGCGGATGCGGGCAAAGGTGTCCTTGTCCGGGCAGCGCAGGGTGTGCAGGTGCACGCCGCCGGTCATGCGGCTCAGCAGGCTTTCAGGCGCATCCGCAGCCTGACGGATAAAGTTGTCCACATCGTACCGGTTGCACAGGTTCAGGGTGGCGCGGATCTCGCCGTACAGGCTATTTTCCACCGCCACATCCACCACCGTGCCGCCCTGATCCACCACGGTGTACAGCTCACGGCGCATCTCCTCCTGCGTGCGGTGCACACAGGCCAGAATGCCGGTATAGCCCTTCTCCGCCGGGTGCAGCTGATAGCCCCGGGGGGTGGCATCGATCTGCGCCCCACCGGCACGCAGCAGTGCCACATCCCCTACCACGATCTGCCGCGACACCCCCAGCTCTGCCGCCAGTGTGCTGGCGCTTAAAGGGGCACCGGCGCTGTTCAGCCGGGTCAGGATGCGTTCTCTGCGCTGTGCTGCATTCATAGAGGGTCAGGCTTCCTTTCCGTAAAACGACTTTTCTCTCCTTATTGTAGCAAAACGCGGCGCAATGTGCAAGGTTATTCCAATCTCAGCAGGGTGGCGTAATTGGAGGGCAGCTGCACCTTCATGCGGTTCCACTCGGTGGAGACCAGCACCTCCTGCGCGCCCACGGTGTCCGCCAGCAGGTCGGTGACCTTGGCGGTTTCCACCGGCAGCTGGAACTCCAGCTGTGCGGGGGTATCGCCGTTGTTCAGCACCGCCACCACGGCCTTGCCGTCCAGCACCCGGGCAAAGGCGTAGCACTGGGTAGTAAGCTGCAATTCTTTTACCTCGCCGTAGGTCATTTCCGGCAACTCAGCCTTGCATTTCCCCAGCGCTTTGTATACACTGGTAACAGGATTTGTGCGTTCTGCATCAGCGTAATCGCTGAGCTCCAAGCAGGGGCGCAGCGGCCAGTCGCTGCCCCACTCCTTTTTGCCCTCGATGCCGAACTCTGAGCCGTAGTAGATGGACGGAATGCCCCACAGGCTGTACACCAGAATGGCAATATGCCGGATGTGCTCTTTGTTGCGCAGCTTGTTGGGCAGGCGCTCCACGTCGTGGTTATCCGAGAAGAGATACAGCCGGGTGTCGTGGCACAGCCCCTGCAGCCGGCGCATGGTGTGGGCAATTTCAAAATAGTTGTGGTCGTTGTGGCCGCTCCACAGGCCCTTGTGCAGCTCGTAGTTGGTGACCGAGTGCAGCATTTCCGGGTTTGCCCAGCGGCTGTAATCGCCATGGATGACCTCGCCCATCAGCCAGAACTCCGGCTTTACCTCGTTTGCCAGACGGCGCAGCCCGCGCATGAAGTCGAAATCCAGCACATCGGCTGCGTCCAGACGGATGCCGTCGATGTCGAACTGCTCCACCCAGAAGCGGACGGTATCATAATGGTACTGCTGCACCTCCGGGTTGCGCTGGTTCAGCTTGACCAGCAGGTTGTATCCGCCCCAGTTGCCGTAGGAAAAGCCATCGTTATACTCGTTGTTGCCCCAGAAGTTCACATCGCAGAACCAGTCCTTATAGCGGGCGTTCTCGCGGTTGGCCTGCAGGTCTTTGAAGGCAAAGAAGTCCCGGCCCACATGGTTGAACACACCGTCCACAATGACCTTCTGGCCCCGGGCATGGCAGTTGGCCACGAACTCCCTGAACTCCTCGTTGGTGCCCAGGCGGCGGTCCACCCGGCGGTAATCGATGGTATCATAGCCGTGGGAGCCGCTCTCGAACAGCGGGCCGATATAAATGGCCGTGCAGCCCAGATCTTTGGAGGCGTGCTCGGCCCAGGCGTTCAGCTTTGCGAACGCGCCCGGTGTGGGCTGGCCGTCGTTTTCGTGCGCACAGCCGCACAGGCCCAGCGGATAAATGTGATAAAAAACTGCGGTATCATACCATGCCATAGTTACTCTCTCCCATATCATTTCTTCTGCCGCCCAGCAGCGGCAGGCTCAGTATACCACAAACTCCGCCAATTGTGTGGATGTTTGATAAATTTTCTGCATAGTCTCTGTTAAAATCAGCAAGTGTGACGATTTTGATTAAAAATTATTGGTAAATATGACCGGGTGTATCCCGTTGAGAAAAGGAGAAATCTGCATGAATTTTCCCACCATCGACCGCTCGTTCTTTGCGGGCGAATGCTTTGATGCCTACCGTGTGCTGGGCGCGCACCCCTGCCGGGATGACTTTGGGCAGGAGGGCTGGCGGTTTGCCGTGTGGGCCCCGGGGGCTGTGGCTGTGGAAATCTGCGGTGGCTTTGACGGCTGGGGGCCGGGCGTTCCCATGCAGAAGGCCGACACCGGCGTGTGGAGCGGCTTTGTGCCCGGCCTTGCCGAGGGAGAGCTGTACAAATACCGCATCCACGGCAAGGATGGCAGTACCGTGATGCGGGCTGACCCCTACGCCTTTTCCACCGAGCTGCGGCCCGGCACGGCCAGCAGACTGGCCCGGATGGACTTTGCCTTTGACGATTCCAGCTGGATGGAGCGTCGGGACAAGTGCCGCAACCTGCCCCTGAACATCTATGAGCTCCATGCAGGCAGCTGGAAGCACAAGCCCAACGCCACCCGCGAGGACGGCTCGGACGGCTGGTACAATTACCGGGAGCTGGCCCGGGAGCTGATCCCCTGGCTGCTGGATCACCGCTTCACCCATGTGGAGCTGCTGCCGCTGGCAGAGCACCCCTTTGACGGCAGCTGGGGCT
>OGHW01002106.1_pt1 | contig 13045 bp, 10 predicted proteins | sample 1571641 | NCBI WGS metagenome assembly OGHW01 (sample SAMEA2582066, study PRJEB24529) | metagenome | biome: Human gut stool | place: China | collected 2011 | reverse complement strand
TTTTCCCCATAAGGCTCCGATGGCATTGACCTGGCTGACCACCGGCTGGGCAGAGAACAAATCCATTCCGAAGTTGAAGCGGAACCATTCATAGGGAGAATAAAAATCATCGTTGAAAGGATTCCCGTAGTCGATGCGGAAATTAATGTTCAGACTGGTCGTCCCCGTTTCGAACCTTCTTGTTCTGCGAGGAAACGAGGTCCCATCGTGACGATAAAATTGACGGGAACGGAAGAGGAGGTTCGTCCTTTTGAAGAACCGTGTCGCCAGGCTTCCCCCGAAATGATACGGTTGAAGGCGCGGACCGGCGACAAAATGCCTGCCAACACCTCGCGCCCCACACGTTCGGCTCCCGACGAACGGTTGTCTATGAACAGGTCGGACAGCCGATAGGTGATTTCACCCAATTCGATTCCTCCGAACGTTGTCGCCAGCATGTCGTTGATCGAAGGCGGTTCATTCTCCATAAAGAACTCCCACATCAGGCTGCCGCCGGCTGCAAACGGGGCGGATTGCCAGAAGTTCATACCGTTGCTGCGAGCTGCGTTGAAATAGAGTGAACCGTGATAAGGGTGGGAGAAAAGGTTTGTTGTGAACTGGTCGGTGTCCCATACCGGACCTTTTTTGAAATTGCTTTTGATCGTATGCCCGTTGATATAAGCCCAATCCTCTTTTACGATATATCGGTCGAAGCTCCAGACGAGCATATTGAGTCCGAATGTTTCGAGTGCCGCTTTCCAAGGGCGGCGGGGTTGGAGTAGGGTTGAGTCACTTGTATAATGACGATGTGTAATTTGAGGTATATATTCTTGTCCCCGTATCCAGGGGAACGAAAACAGACAAATGAGTCCGGTTAGTATAAATTTCTTCATTTTTCCCTTAATTAGATAGTCATCAGCACCTTTTTGAATGCAAACTTATATATAATTAACAGCCGGATGTTCGTTTGGTTTAAATAATTATCAGGTCATCTTTATAGAAAACCGCAACATTGCGAGGAAATACTTATTTTTGCAGAAAAAATCAAAATGATAGACTTTATTACGTTTTGCGATTACACCGGGACATTCGCTTTTGCGATTAGCGGCATCCGTTTGGCTTCTGCCAAGCAATTTGACTGGTTCGGGGCCTATGTTGTCGGTGTGGTTACGGCGGTAGGAGGCGGTACGATCCGCGATATCCTGCTCAATGCCACCCCTTTTTGGATGGAACAAGCCTCTTATCTCATCATATCGGCTCTGGCGTTGCTCTTCGTTATCATATTCAGGAAATATGTGATTAGCTTGAACAATACTTTCTTTATTTTCGATGCGATAGGGCTGGGACTGTTTGGCGTGGTCGGTATCGAGAAGGCGCTGACATTCGGATTCCCGATGTGGGTGGCCATTGTGATGGGGACGATTACGGGGGCTTTCGGCGGTATGATCCGCGATATCCTGATTAACGAGGTTCCGCTGATTTTCCGAAAAGATATTTATGCGCTGGCATGCGTGTTCGGAGGCATTATTTATTACGCTTGCTTACAGATGGGTATCGGGCCGTCACTGACGCAGCTTATTGCTGCTACCGGAATATTCGTTTCACGGATAGTGGCAGTAAAATATCATATAAGCGTCCCTGTATTAAAAGGAGAAGAATAAAATTATTAACTTTGCGATATGACAGCAAGTATAAACATTCAAAGTGAGAAAGCCTCGATCCTGCTCATCTATACCGGCGGAACGATCGGTATGATCGAAAATCCCGAAACCGGCGTGCTGGAATCGTTCAATTTCCAACATTTGAAGGATAATATGCCGGAACTGAAGAAGTTGGGGTATGCGGTTTCGACCATTCAGTTCGATCCGGCTATGGATTCATCGGAGATGGGGCCGGAGTCATGGATGAAGATCGTAAAGATTATTGCAGACAATTACCAGTTGTACGACGGCTTTGTCGTGCTTCATGGTACGGACACGATGTCTTTCACGGCATCTGCTTTGAGTTTTATGCTGGAAAACTTAAGTAAACCGGTCATCTTTACCGGTTCGCAATTGCCGATCGGTATGTTGCGGACCGACGGGAAAGAAAACCTGATCACCGCCATCGAGATCGCCGCAGCCAAGGAAAACGGTGTCCCGGTTGTGCCGGAGGTCTGTATCTTTTTCGAAAATGACTTGTTGAGGGGTAACCGTACGAGTAAGATCAATGCGGACAACTTCAATGCTTTCCGTTCATACAATTATCCGCCGCTGGCACATGCCGGTATCTACATAAAATATGACACCGGGCAGGTTTACCATCCTGTTTCGAGAAAGCCGTTGAAGCCGCATTATCTCTTGGACCGGAATATTGCGGTGCTGAAACTTTTTCCGGGGATTTCTCCCCAGGTGGTGGAAAGCATCCTGAACATACCGGGACTGAAGGGAGTCGTGATGGAAACGTTCGGAAGCGGTAATGCACCGTGCTACGATTGGTTCCTGACGATGTTGAAAGAAGCGGTGAGCCGGGGAATTGTGATTGTAAATGTAACCCAGTGTAGTGCCGGAAGTGTAGAAATGCATCGGTATGAGACTGGTCATAAATTGTTGGAAGCGGGAGTGATAAGCGGTTTCGACAGTACGACCGAAAGTGCTGTTACCAAGCTCATGTTCCTTTTCGGCCACGGCTTGACGCCGGAAGAGGTGAAGGACCACATGAACTGTTCGCTGATCGGGGAGGTGACGATCCCCGACTCATTTCGCCCGTAATTCCTCTTAAGGACTGAATTGGAAATTAAAATGAAACTATCATTTCTGAGTTTAGCAAGTGGAAGCAGTGGAAACTGCTATTATCTGGGAACGCCCGAATTCGGCGTGTTGATTGATGCAGGTATCGGTATTCGTACCATAAAGAAGGTGTTGAAAGATAAAGCGATCGATTTCTCCAAAATTGTTGCAGTCCTGATCACGCACGATCATGCCGATCATATCAAGACTGTAGGTTGTCTGGGAGAGAAACATTGTATTCCTGTCTATACGACAGAGGCCGTCCACCGAGGAATCAGCAAGAGTCGCTATGTGGAGGAAACGCTTGTCAGTTCGCGTAAGGTGATAGAAAAGGAAGTGCCTTTTATGATCCGCGATTTCCGCATTACTGCTTTCGAAGTCCCGCATGATAGTACCGATAATGTGGGTTATTATATCGAATATGGAGATCATAAGTTTACGTTGGCAACGGATGTCGGCCATATTACCGAAACGGTAAGTAAATACATGGGCATGGCGAACCACCTGATCATAGAAGCCAATTATGACGAGGAGATGTTGCAATTCGGCACGTATCCTGCTTTTCTGAAGGAACGCATAGCTAGCCCGACCGGACATTTGAGCAACCGTGAAGCTGCCGAATTCCTCGCAACTCATTATGATCCCAAATTAAAAGATATCTGGTTGTGTCACCTGAGCCGTGACAATAACCATCCCGAACTTGCTTATAAGACAGTCGATTTCCGCCTGTTTCAAGAAGGGGTACGGGTTGGAAAGGATGTTTCCCTGCATGCTCTGAAACGGACTACACCGTCTGATATATTTGAATTTGATTAAAATTTTGTGTAAAAAACGCGGAAAAAGTTTGCGAAGAAAAATTAAACTCTTATCTTTGCACCCGCAATCGAGAAACAACGATAGCATGAATGACTTGGTAGCTCAGTTGGTAGAGCAAATGACTCTTAATCATTGGGTCGAGGGTTCGAGCCCCTCCCAGGTCACAAGCTAAAAGGCCTTTTACAGCGTTTGCCTGTGAAAGGCTTTTTTATGATATAAATCGCCAATGGTTATGTAAATAAGTTTATTCCGGGAATTCATTTTAGGCTTCACCTTTCCTTGGCACATTTTGATTGTTAAAGTATAAAAGGGTGAAGCTAGGTATCAGGACTGCCTTCACCTTAAAAATCTGCTTTCACCTGTCTCGTGTCTCATCCTGATTCAAATTAGTTGTATCTGTTTCGGCTTCTCATCCAAAGCAACATATTCGAGCGAAAAATAAAAAGGTTATCAGTTTCTTTTATATTCTAATATACAGTGAATTGAATCTAATCTTATAGTTCTTTCTGTTATCGGCCTGGGTCAAAAGCCTTTTTGCCCCTTGTCAAAAGCCTTTTTGCCCAAGGTCGAAAAGGTTTTCGACTTAGGTCAAAAGCTCTATGATATGATAGTTTAATGATAGAAGTATAGCGGTTATCACTCTATCGGCTTTGGATTGATCCCTACAATTGGTTTTGTCTTTGCGTTAATCTCCGATGATTATTGGGTGAATCCAGCCTTGTTCGCGCGCAAAAAAGATCGTTGAATGATAGTTGAATGATAGTTGAAAACAACAACTATCATACTATAATGTCCTGTTTTTTAACAATATACGAACCTCAGTGATAGTATGATAGTTGTTTCTCTTTTTAACTTTTGTGGGGATATCCCATATCGTTGGCAATAGGAATTGGCTTTCACAAAGGAATTTTGTCAATCCTGCGCTGATGCCGACCGCCTTCGAACGGGGTGTTCAGAAAGGCTTCGACCGTATGAGTGGCTTCCTCTTGACTGATAAATCTGCCGGGCATTACGAGTATGTTGGCATTATTGTGCTCGCGTGCGAGACGTGCTATCTCTTCTTGCCAGCACAGAGCGGCCCGTATTCCCTGATGTTTATTGAGTGTCATGGCTATTCCGTTTCCGGATCCGCAGATGGCTATTCCGGGATATACTTTGCCGGCTTCTACAGCTTTGGCAAGCGGATGGGCGTAGTCGGGATAATCACAACTTTCAGTCGAGTCGGTTCCGAAATCTTTATAGGCCAACCCTTTCGAGTCGAGTATTTGTTTTACGAATTCTTTCAGTTCGTACCCTGCGTGGTCACTACATAAACCTAATGTTTTCATATTTATCTGTTAGAGGAGTTTGGAGATTTATGATTTATAATTTCAGATTTATGATTTACCAACTATTCATAAATCTGAAATTATAAATCATAAATCTGAAAATTAATTCAATAATTCTTTTACCTGATTGTATACGTTCTGACCCGTGAAGCCGAGTTTTTCGTCCAATACCTTGTATGGAGCGGAGAAACCGAATGATTCGAGTCCCCACACCTTACCGTTGGCACCCACCAATCCTTCCAGGTTGACCGGCAGACCGGCAGTAAGCCCGAATACCTTGCTTCCTGTTGGAATGACAGATTCCTGATATTCTTTGCTCTGGCTGCGGAATAAGCCTTCAGACGGAACAGAAACGATGCGGACCTTGATGCCATCGGCGCGAAGCAATGCTGCTCCTTCTTCCAGTGTGGAGACTTCTGAACCGGAAGCGACCATGATTACATCAGGGTTTTCGTCACTTTCTACAATATAAGCTCCCTTTTCAGCCTGCAAGGCTTCGTCGTAGCGGTTTCCTTTTGCGGGCAGGTCTGTGATGTTCTGACGGGAGAAAATCAAAGCTGTCGGAGTGGCTGTGTTTTCCATAGCCATCTTCCAGGCAATTGTTGTTTCGGTCACGTCTGCCGGGCGCAATACCAACATTGAGTTGTGTCCCTTGTGGTTCTTCAGCTTTTCCATCAGACGAATCTGCACTTCCTGTTCAACCGGTTCGTGTGTCGGTCCGTCTTCGCCTACGCGGAAGGCATCGTGAGACCAGACGAACTTAACCGGCTGTTCCATCAGGGCAGCCATTCGGATAGCGGGTTTCATGTAGTCGGAGAATACGAAGAATGTGCCGCAGGCTACGATTACACCTCCGTGGAGCGACATGCCGATACATACGCAAGCCATCGTCAGTTCGGCAACACCGGCTTGAAGGAATGCACCACTGAAATCGCCTTTTACGAATGCATGTGTTTTCTTCAGGAAGCCGTCTGTCTTGTCCGAATTGGAAAGGTCGGCTGAAGAAACGATCATATTTTCTACCTGGGTTGCCAGCACGCCTAAGACGGTTGCCGAGGCCGCACGGGTCGCTTGGTTCGGTTTCTGTTCGATAGCCTTCCAGTCGATGACAGGTGCTTTGCCTGAGAACCACAAATCCATCTTGGCGGCCAGTTCCGGATTAGCTTTCGCCCATTCTGCTTTGGCCGCATAGCGTTCCGCAACGATTGCTTCCAATTCTTTAGCACGTTTGGCATATAGTTCCGCAACTTCGGGGAAGATCTGGAACGGATCGTCCGGGTTTCCTCCTAAGTTCCGGATGGTGTCTGCGATAGAGACGCCGGCTGCCGAAAGAGGTTGTCCGTGTGTAGACACCTTGTTTTCGTAGCTGCTCTTGTCAGCACCCACAGCACCCTTACCCATGATCGTGTTACCGATAATCAGGGTAGGACGGGATGTTTCGGCTTTCGCCTCGGTCAGTGCCCGGCGGATTTCCGTTACATCGTTTCCGTTGATTGTGATGACTTTCCAACCCCATGCTTCGTATTTCATGGCTACGTTTTCTGTCGTCACTTCGCCTACGGTTGTGGAAAGCTGGATGTTGTTGGCATCGTAAAACATAATCAGGTTGTCCAGTCCCAGTGTACCGGCAATACGTCCGGCTCCCTGAGAAATCTCTTCCTGGATGCCACCATCGGATATATATGTGTAAATCGTCTGATTCATGACGTCACCCAGGCGTGCTTTCAGGAACTTGGCGGCGATAGCAGCACCTACGGCGTAAGTGTGGCCTTGTCCCAACGGACCGGATGTGTTTTCTATACCACGCATCACGTTGACTTCGGGATGTCCCGGAGTCACGCTACCCCACTGGCGGAACTCTTTCAGTTCGTCGATCGTGAATTTGCCTGCGAGGGCGAGTACTGAATAAAGCATCGGCGACATATGCCCCGGGTCCTGGAAATAGCGGTCTCTGCCTTCCCATGCGGGATTCTTGGGATCATACACGAGGAACTCTGAAAACAGTACGTTCACAAAGTCTGCACCACCCATTGCACCACCGGGGTGACCGGATTTCGCTTTTTCTACCATTGACGCAGCCAGGATACGGATGTTGTCCGCTGCTTTGTTCATTAATTTAATATCGTTCATTGTGATGAGTTATTTTTATTTTTTGCAAAGATAGGCAATCTCTTCGTAATGACCATCCTATCGATGAAACAATTCATTTTCTGTAAAGTTTCCTAATTTCCGATATTTCTCATAGAGAGCAAGATACGCCAGATGATTTTTATGATTCGACTGGTATTCTTTTGCAAAACCTTATCCTATAGTCCGCTGTGTGTCTTCGATTTTGGCATATATGCACGGTGCTACGGCTGCGAACATGGAAACACCGAATGCGCAAGTCTGTTCCGCTTGGGCTACTTTGTGATCGGAATATCCGGCACATCTGTCAAAGTCAGCATATTGAATGGGGATTTTGATGAAATACCATTGATTTCTATTATGCTCTCGATCTTGATATCATTTTCCAGAAAGCGGCCGACAAGTTCCGTACCGATATTCGGAATGTCGCACCCGGCCTGCGTCCAATTTGTGTGTGTTCAGGTGTGTGATGTTTTTTATTATAGGGAGAAATAGAACCCTTGTTCCAGCAGATGGTCATATTTTTCTTTGTTGAACATATAATAGAAAGCCCCTCTTTTGGAACCTTTCTTGTCTTTTTCATCCAACTTCTCCAGAATATCCATCGCATTTAGTTTTTTGCGGAAATTACGCTTGTCCAGTTGAGTCTGGTAGATGGCTTCATACAGGTTCTGCAATTGCGGTAACGTGAATTTTTCGGGAAGCAGGTTGAATCCGACCGGACGGGTAGCGGCTTTTCTGCGCAGACGGGCTAATGTGTCGGTGATCATTTGGTTATGGTCGAAAATAAGTTGTGGAACTTCGCTGACCTTGGCCCAGACCGCATTATACTCTTCCAGTGTTTCGCTACTGAAATCGTTCATATTGACGAGTGAATAGTATGCTACGGATATTACCCGCTCTCCGAGATCGCGGGTAATGTCTCCGTAAGCACCTACCTGTTCCATAAAAAGATTATCAATGCCGGTACAGTCGGTAAGCACGCGTGAGGCGGCCTCCTCTATACTTTCTCCTGCTTTGATAAAACCGCCCATCAGAGACCATTGTCCCATCATGGGTTCAAACTTACGTTTATAAAGTAATACATTAAGCTCTTTTTGATCGAATCCGAGTATAATACAATCTACTGCAACGTAAAATTTGGTTTCGTTCTGATAAAAAGCGGCTGTCATGATTTTTTTATGGAATTATGATTAATTTATTATGCGAGCTTGCGTGCGCCGTCGCTGATTACTACATTATATAACTTAGGTTCGTGGCCGAATTTAGCAGTGTAGGATTCAAATGCTTCTTTTACAAATGCATCGTATTTTTCTTCTTTCACCAGATTGATTGTGCAACCGCCGAAACCGCCGCCCATTACGCGTGAGCCGGTTACACCGCACTTTCTGGCAACATCGTTCAGAAAGTCCAATTCTTCGCAGCTGACTTCGTACAATTTGCTCATGCCATGATGTGTTTCGTACATCTTCTTACCTACGGTTTCGTAGTCGTCTTTTTCTAAAGCGTCGCAAACGTCGAGTACGCGCTGTACTTCTTCGATCACATATTCAGCACGCATATAATCTTCAGCGCTGATGTCGCCTTTGACTTCGTTCAGCATATCCATTGTTGCATCGCGCAAGAACTCGACTTCCGGGTGATTGCGTCGGATTGCAGCGGCAGCGTTTTCACAAGACTGGCGACGTTTGTTGTAAGCTGAAGATGCCAGCTCGTGCTTAACGACTGAATCCAGTAAAACCAATTTGTAACCGACCGGATGGAATGGGAAATATTTATATTCGAGTGAACGGCAATCCAAACGGATCAAACTGCCTTCTTTTCCGAATACGGAAGCAAACTGGTCCATAATACCGCAGTTTACACCGCAATAGTTATGCTCCGTAGACTGGCCGATCTTAGCTAATTCAAATTTATCGATGTTCAAGGAGAACAAGTCATTTAAAGCAAATGCATAGGTACTTTCCAATGCAGCGGAAGAGGACATGCCTGCACCCAGAGGTACATCGCCTGCAAATACGGTGTCGAATCCTTGGATCTGTCCGCCACGTTTTATGGTTTCGCGGCAAACGCCGAAAATGTATCTTGCCCAGCTCGCTTTGGGAGCGTCTTCTTCGTTCAGGCCAAATTCGGCGTAGTCGTTCAGGTCAACAGAGAAAGCACGAACTTTACCTGTGCCGTTCGGTTTGATTTCAGCAATCATACCTTTGTCGATAGCACCTGGAAATACGAAACCGCCGTTATAATCGGTATGTTCTCCAATCAGGTTAATACGGCCTGGAGATGCATATACGCTACCTTCTGTTGAGAATAACTCCTGAAATTTATTTCTGATCTTTTTTTGCATGATATTAATTATTTAGATGTTTTATAAATGAAGAAAAGGTGATGTGTCAAAACTCCGTTTTGACATGGCGGATCAAGTCCCAGATGACTGGGCAGTGAGTGTTGACACATCTCCATTCCATAATTTGACGTATTGTAGTCTTATTCTGACTTTTTCGACGGTTTGGAGCCGATAGCAGCATAGAATAAAATGTAAGCGGCACTGAAAAGCACAACCCAATAACTGGTCATGTAGTCGGTCATGTCGGCAACCCAACCTTGGATAGCAACCATTACGGCGCAACCGAACACCATTGTCATAAAGATACCGCTGGCAATAGCCGTGTATTTACCTAATCCTTCAACGGCCATGTTGAAGATGCCACCCCACATAACACTGGTGCAGAGACCAACGAGGAGGAATGCCAGAATACCGATGGGTACTTCCTGCCAGATAACGCTTAATGAAGCCCAGTCTATGCCGGGAACTTCAACTGTACTCGTTTCAGGTGAAAACATTCCGAAGCCCACTAATAGCAAGGTAGCACTTGCGACAGTCGTGATCATCGTGCGGCTGGAAATTTTGGCACCGATACTTGCTCCTACGAAACGTCCGATAAGCATCATCAACCAGTAAACAGCTACGATAAGGCCTACAGTACTGGCCGGTATACCTTTAGATGTCAGATATTGCAGGATATAGGTGGGAGTACCTACTTCTACGCTCATATACAAAAAGATAGCCAAGGCTCCCAATGCAAAATGACGATGGCTTAAAGCACCTTTAATTAAACTTGTGTCGACCGGAGCCTGTTCGGGCTCTTCGATTTTAGTGAACATGATCACTACAAATGCGATGACAAAAATAGCCAGAGCGATCATCAGAGCAGGGGTGGCATCGGCAATATGTGCCTTGGCTGCATCACCGATAAGAGCTCCCATCAAGATGTAGCAAGCAACGGCTGCGGTACTGTTGAACACACCTCCGAGTTGAATCAGCTGGTTACCTTTGTTTCCGCCACCTCCCAACAAGTTGAGCATCGGGTTGACTACGCAGTTCAAAATACACATGGTGAAACCGCTGGTAAACGCTCCGATCAGATAAACCAAGAAAGCGCTTTCCTTGCCTACGTGACCGCTCAACCATTGGATTAAAATACCGATGATACCTATGGCTAGGCCGATAAGAGCCGTTTTTTTGTAGCCATATTTGGCAATCAGCATACCTGCGGGGATTCCCATTACCAAATAGGCGATGAAGTTACCATAGTTTCCGATTTGGGCAAGGACATTGCTTGCTCCGAAGTCGTTCTTTACAATAATAGCCATTGGTGAACAAAGATTTGTCACGAATGCGATCATAGCAAAAAGTGCAATCATGATGATGATGGCACTCCATTGTTTTTTTTGTTGAGTCATTGATTGATGTTTTTTTGTTATTATTAATTTGTTACTTGTTATTCGACAGAAAATTTATAAATTGTCTTACTCTGGAACGTTTCACCCGGGCGTAGGACGGTGGACGGGTACTCCGGTTTGTTCGGGCTGTCGGGATAGTGCTGTGTTTCCAGACAAAGGGCGGCACGTGCCGGATAGCGTTGTCCGTTCTTGCCGACGAAATTGCCTGTCATCCAATTACCTGTGTATAATTGCACACCCGGTTGTGTCGTGTAGCATTCCATTACGATGCCGGTTTTGGGCGATGTGCAACGGGCGCAGAGTGACAGCTCGTTCTCTTCTTTTTTATTTAATATATATGTATGGTCATATCCTTTTCCGAAATTCAGTGCTTCAAAATCTTCATCGATACGTTCGCCCACTTCGTGTGGAGTACGGAAGTCCATCGGAGTTCCTTCTACTTTTTCTTTCGGACCATAAGGTATAGCCGTTTCGTCGGTTGGCAGATAGTAGTCTGCATTGATTGTCAGTTTATGATCATATACGGAAGGATCACCTTGGCCGGAGAGGTTGAAGTAGGAGTGATTGGTCAGGTTCAGGACGGTCGGTTTGTTTGTTACCGCATGATACGTGATTATGACCTCATTGTCATCGGAAAGATGATAAGTCACTGTTGTATCCAGTTTTCCGGGGAAGCCTTCTTCACCGTCGGCAGACGTGTATTTCAATTCCACCGTCTGGCCGTCGATCTTGTTTAGGTCCCAGACTACGGAATTGAAGCCTTTCAAACCACCATGCAGGCTGTTCGGCCCATTATTGATAGCCAATTTATCGTACACAATGCCATCCAATGTGAATTTTCCGCCTGCGATACGGTTGCCGTATCGTCCGCAGATAGCTCCGAAATAAGGTTCTTCGGAAACCAGGTATTCGTCTATAGAATTGTGTCCTGTTACTACATCGGTTAACTTTCCGGACCGATCCGGTACCATAAGCGATACAATCTTTGCACCGTAGTTGGTAATGGTAAGTTCTGCTCCTTTGTTATTTGTAAGGATGCATAGCATCGTCTCCTTGCCGTCTATTTGCTTGCTGAAATTAGCTACAGTTAAGCCAGACAGCGTGCTTTCGTTCTTCATGTAAATATAGTTTCAAAATTGTGTGTAAAATTACTCTCTTCTTTGTATTCATGCGCTACTTTGAAGATGTTTTATAGCATAAAACGGCTTTTTGTCTGCTAAAACGGACGATACGTCTTCTTTCAATCGGATTTATTAGTGTACATTTGTAACTAAATAATCTTTGTATTCACGGAAAAACACATACCTATGACAAAAAGTATGAAAAAAGCCATTGCCCTGTGTCTGTTTAGCATGGGTGTTGTCGGTTTAATGGCACAAAGTAATGAATTTAAGATAGATGTGCAGAAAACAGGTGCGCCTATCCAGTCGACCATGTACGGGATCTTTTTTGAAGATATCAATTACGGAGCTGATGGCGGCCTGTATGCTGAACTTGTCAAGAACCGTTCTTTTGAGTTTGAAAATCCGTTTGGGGGCTGGACGCCCTTCGGGAATGTCAGTGTGCAGACCCAGAAGCCCTGTTTCGACCGTAATCCGCATTATGTCCGCCTTTCTTATGAAAAGGAGCTGACCGGAACCGGCCTTGACAATGAAGGCTTCAATGGGATCGGCATCAGGGAAGGGGAGAAGTACGACTTCTCTTTATATGCCCGCACTCGGTCCGGCGGTGCGCCGGTCAAGCTGCGTATAAACCTAGTGGACAGCCGGAATGACCTGTACGAGCAAAAAGAGATCGAGGTGAGCGGCAAGGAATGGAAGAAATATACGGTTGTTCTGACGCCGGGAGCGACAGAAGCCCGTTCTCGTTTGCGTATCACGATGGTGACAAAAGGAATTGTCGATCTCGAACACATTTCATTGTTTCCACAAAAGACATTCAACAACCGTCCGAACGGCATGCGTGCTGATTTGGCACAGGCTTTGAAGGAGCTGAAACCTGGTGTCTTCCGCTTTCCCGGCGGTTGCATCGTGGAGGGAACGAACAAGGCTACCCGCTACCAGTGGAAAAACACGGTCGGTCCGGTTGAGAACCGTCCGATCAATATCAATCGATGGAACTATACATTCTCGCACAAAAAGTTTCCGGATTATTATCAGTCCTGCGGCTTGGGCTTTTTCGAATATTTCCAGTTGAGCGAAGATATTGGGGCTGAACCGCTTCCTGTGATTGTGTGTAAAATTACTCTCTTCTTTGTATTCATGCGCTACTTTGAAGATGTTT
>OGHW01002103.1_pt1 | contig 13062 bp, 7 predicted proteins | sample 1571641 | NCBI WGS metagenome assembly OGHW01 (sample SAMEA2582066, study PRJEB24529) | metagenome | biome: Human gut stool | place: China | collected 2011 | reverse complement strand
TGTGGATGATGTTTTCCTGATGCTGGATGCGAAAACATGTAAGACAGATTACGTCAGTCCGCATGTGGAAAAGCTGCTGGGCATTACAGTAGAACAGATTCACAACATCACTCTCATTGACGAGTGGTTCCTTGAAAAGCTCAAAAATCTTATCGCCGTTGAAAACGAACTCAAGAACGGCGAGCTTACGGAGAATCTCTATGTTCGTGCCAAGAACAAGGGATTCCTTGACAGAACAATTGAAAAAATCACAGGCAGGAAGGTTGAAAATCCACTTGTTCCTGTTTATAAAATGGTTGATACCTGCGCCGCAGAATTTGAGGCTGAAACTCCTTACTTCTATTCAACATTTGATAAGGAAAATGAAGCTGAGGAATTCATCAGGGAGCAGAAGAGCGATAAGAAAACAATTATCGTATTCGGTTCGGGTCCTATCAGAATCGGTCAGGGTATCGAATTTGACTATGCGTCTGTTCACTGCGTATGGGCGCTCAAAAAAGCAGGCTACGATGTTGTTATCGTAAACAACAACCCTGAAACAGTATCAACAGACTTTGACACAGCCGACAGACTTTATTTTGAACCGCTCACAACCGAAGATGTTATGGGCATAATAAAGACAGAGAATCCGTTCGGTGTAGTTGTTGCATTCGGCGGACAGACAGCCATTAAGCTTACAAAGTTCCTCAGCGACAACGGTGTAAATATTCTCGGCACATCATACGATGCCATTGATATGGCAGAGGACAGAGAGCGTTTTGACGAGCTTCTTGAAAAGTATCATATCAAGCGTCCCCGTGGCGTAACGGTTATGACAACAGACGAGGCTCTCGATGTTGCAGACAAAATCGGTTATCCTGTTCTTCTCCGTCCGTCATATGTTCTCGGCGGTCAGAATATGATTATTGCATTCAACGAAGATGATGTCAAAGAGTATATGGCAATCATTCTTGCACAGAATATTGAAAATCCGATTCTTATTGATAAGTACCTTCAGGGTACAGAGCTTGAAGTTGACGCCATTTGTGACGGTGAAGATATTCTTATTCCGGGTATTATGGAGCATATCGAGCGTGCCGGTGTTCATTCGGGCGACTCAATTGCGGTTTATCCGGCATGGAATCTCTCAGACAGAATGACTCAGATTATTATTGAAAGCTCAAAGAACCTTGCAATCGAACTCCGTACAAAGGGACTTGTAAACATTCAGTACCTTATCTATAAAGACGAACTTTATGTTATCGAGGTAAATCCCCGTTCTTCAAGAACAATCCCTTACATCAGTAAGGTAACAGGCGTTCCTATGGTTGACCTTGCAACAAGAGCAATGCTCGGCGAAAAGCTCAAAGACATGGGCTACGGCACAGGTCTTTACAGAAAGAGTCCTTACATTGCGGTTAAGGTTCCCGTATTCAGCTTTGAAAAGCTTATCAATGTTGATAACCACCTCGGTCCTGAGATGAAGTCAACAGGTGAAGTTCTCGGTGTTGCAGGCACACTTGAGGAGGCTCTCTATAAGGGACTCATTGGTGCAGGCTACAAGATGAAGAAAAAGGGCGGTGTGTTCATCACAGTCCGTAATTCGGATAAGGCTGAAATCGGTGAAATCGCCAAGAAATACTACGACCTCGGATTCAGAATCTATGCAACAGAGGGTACAGCGGATGTGCTCAAGAAGTACGGTATTGACGCCGTAAGCGTAAAGAAAATTCACGAGTCCAAGACAAACAATACTCTTACACTCATTGAATCGGGCAAGATTCAGTATGTTATTTCAACATCTGCAAAGGGCAGAATTCCTTCAAGAGATTCTGTTAAAATTCGTCGTAAGACTGTTGAAAGAAATATTCCGTGTCTTACATCTCTTGACACGGCAAATGCACTTGCAGATTGCCTCAAGAGCCACTATTCACAGCACAGCACGGAGCTTATCGACATTAACCACATGAGAGAGGAAAAGCTTATGTTAAAATTCACTAAGATGCAGGGTATAGGCAATGACTATATCTATTGCAGCACTTTTGATCAGGAAATCAGCAACCCCGAGGCGCTTGCTGTAAGACTTTCCGACAGACATTTCGGCATCGGCGGCGACGGTATTATTCTTGTTTGCCCTTCAAAGGTTGCAGACGCAAAGATGAAAATGTACAACCTTGACGGTTCAGAGGGTAAGATGTGCGGTAACGGTATCCGTTGCGTAGGTAAGTTCCTCTATGATCACGGTATGGTTGATATCAACGAAAAAGACGAAATTACAATTGAAACACTCAGCGGTATCAAGAAACTCAAGGCTTATACTTCTGGCGGAAAGGTTAACCGCCTCAGAGTTGATATGGGCAAGGCTATTCTTGATCCGAAGGAAATTCCTGTTGTTCTTGACGGTGACAAGGTTGTTGACAGACCTGTTGAAATTGCAGGCAAGAACTATAACATCACCTGCGTATCAATGGGCAACCCACACTGCGTGGTATTCATGGACGATATTGATAATCTTGATATTGAAACCGTAGGACCGGAGTTTGAAAACGATAAGCTCTTCCCTGAAAGAGTGAATACAGAATTTGTAACAGTTCTCGATGACCATACAATCAAGATGAGAGTGTGGGAGCGTGGCTCAGGCGAAACATGGGCTTGCGGTACAGGCGCTTGTGCCGTTGCGGTTGCCGCTTGTGAAAACGGTTTCTGCAAAAAGGGCGAAGACATCAAGATTAAGCTCAAGGGCGGCGATCTTATTATCAACTATACTGATGAAACGGTATATATGACAGGTAATGCGGAAAAAGTATTTGAAGGCGAAGTTGAGGTGTAATCGTGGAGATAACCGAACATAAGAAAAATAAAAAATATATATTTGTAACAGGCGGTGTCGTATCCGGTCTTGGCAAGGGTATCACAGCCGCATCTCTCGGTAGACTTTTAAAGGCAAGAGGGCTCAAGATTGTTGCTCAAAAGCTTGACCCGTATATCAATGTCGATCCGGGTACAATGAGCCCGTATCAGCACGGCGAGGTATATGTAACGGAGGACGGTGCAGAAACCGACCTCGACCTCGGCCATTATGAGCGTTTTATTGATGAGGACCTTAACAAGTATTCAAACCTCACAACAGGTAAGGTTTACTCAAATGTTCTTGAAAAGGAGCGCCACGGCGACTACCTCGGTAAGACAGTTCAGGTAATTCCTCACATCACAAATGAAATTAAGTCTTTTATCTACAATGTAGGTGAAAAGACCAATGCCGATGTTGTAATTACGGAAATCGGCGGTACGGTGGGCGATATCGAAAGCCAGCCGTTCCTTGAGGCTATCCGTCAGGTATCTCTTGAAGTCGGCAGAGAGAACAGCATCTTTATTCATGTAACTCTCGTTCCCTATATCAAGGGCAGTGAGGAACACAAATCAAAGCCGACACAGCATTCTGTAAAGGAGCTTCGTTCACTCGGTATCAATCCCGATATCATCGTTCTTCGTTGTGACGAACCTCTTGAGGAGAGCATTTTCAACAAGATTGCACTTTTCTGCAATGTAAAGCCGGATTGTGTAATCGAAAATATTACTCTCCCAACGCTTTATCAGGCACCTCTTATGCTTGAAAAGAGCAATTTCTCAAATGTTGTATGTCGTGAGCTCAATATTGTAACGGACAAAAAGCCTGACCTTTCCGAGTGGGAAGAAATGCTTAGCCGTATCAACAACCGCACAAAGAAATGCACGATTGCTCTTTGCGGTAAGTATGTTGCTCTCCATGACGCATATCTTTCTGTTGCAGAGGCACTTCGTCACGGTGGCTATGAAAATTCCGCCGATGTTGAAATCAAGTGGGTTGACTGCGAACTTCTTACAAAGTACAAGGTTGACGAGCTTCTCGGTGATGTTGACGGTATCCTCGTTCCGGGCGGCTTCGGTAACAGAGGTATCGAAGGTAAGATTATGGCTGCAAAATATGCCCGTGAGCATGATATTCCGTATCTCGGAATCTGCCTCGGTATGCAGACTGCAGTAATCGAATACGCAAGAGATGTTCTCGGCTATGCTGATGCCAACAGCGGTGAGTTTACACCAGAGGGCAAGCATAATGTTATTGACCTTATGCCTGAACAGGAAGGCATTGAGGATATGGGCGGTACAATGCGTCTTGGTGCATATCCGTGTGTTATCAAGCCCGATTCGCTTATGGCTAAGGCTTACGGTCAGCATGAAATTTCCGAGCGTCACCGTCATCGTTATGAGTTCAATAACGATTTCAGAGAGGAAATTGAAAATGCAGGCATGAAGATTACAGGTACTTCACCTAACGGACTTCTTGTTGAGGCTGTTGAAGTTCCCGACAACCGTTTCTTCGTTGCTGTTCAGTATCATCCCGAGTTCAAGTCACGCCCGAACCGTGCTCATCCGCTTTTCAGAGAATTTATTAAGGCATCACTTGAAAAGTAATTGATTTTTCCACCTAACTTTCAGATTTAAAGGACTGATTTTAATGAAGATTAACAGAAATTTTGACAATCTCGTTCCTAACTATCTTTTTGCAGATGTTGCAAAAAAGACAAATGCATATATTGCGGCTCATCCCGATAAAAAGGTTATCAAGCTTGGTATCGGTGATGTAACCCTTCCGCTTGCTCCTGTTGTTGTTGAGGCAATGAAAAAGGGTGCAGAGGATCTTGCTCACAAGGAAACCTTCAAGGGCTATCCCGATTATGAGGGCTACGAGTTTCTCAGACAGGCTATTTCAGATTATTACAAGAGCTTTGGTGTTGCAGTAGGCGCTGACGAAATCTTTGTATCAGACGGTGCAAAGTCGGACTGCGGTAACATAGGCGACATCTTCTCAAAGGATAATATTGTTCTCGTAACCGATCCTGTTTACCCCGTATATGTTGACTCAAACATTATGGCAGGCAGAGAAATTGTTTATGCCGCATCAAATGAGGCAAACGGCTTTGCCGCTCTTCCTGATGAAAATGTAAAGGCAGACATCATCTACCTTTGCTCACCTAACAACCCGACAGGTTCTGCATACAATGCCGAACAGCTCAAGGCTTGGGTTGACTATGCTCTTAAAAACGATGCAATAATCCTCTACGATTCAGCTTATGAGGCATTCATCACAGAGGATCTCCCTCGTTCAATTTTTGCAATCGAAGGTGCAAGAAAGTGCGCAATTGAAATGTGCTCACTTTCAAAGACAGCAGGCTTCACAGGCACAAGATGCGGTTACACAGTAATTCCTAAGGAGCTTGAGCGTGACGGTCACAATATCTATGCAACATGGTACCGCCGTCAGGCAACAAAGTTCAACGGTGTTTCATGGCCTGTTCAGTGTGCTGCTGCCGCTGTATTCAGCGAAGAAGGTCAGAAGCAGATCAAGGAGAACATTTCTTACTATCAGGAAAATGCAAGAATTATCGCATCTGCTCTTGATGAACTAGGCATCTACTACACAGGCGGTAAGAACTCACCTTACATCTGGCTCAAGTGTCCGAACAATATGGGCAGTTGGGAATTCTTTGACCTCCTCCTCAACGAGGCAAATGTTGTAGGTACTCCGGGTGAGGGCTTTGGCGAAAATGGTGCCGGCTACTTCCGTCTTACATCATTCGGTGACAGAGAAAACACAATTGAGGCTGTTGAGAGAATCAAAAAGGTTCTCACAAATCTCTCAAAGTAATTTTACTGAATTCAGATTATTATATTGAATAAAACACACAGCGGATAACCCGAATTTTGAGGTTATCCGCTGTTTTTGTTATCGGTTATTATCAGTAGGGGCGCTCATTGGGCGCCCGCTAAGTAACGGCACAATATTTGTGATAAGACAGATTATATAAATGCCGCAAAATAATTGTCATACAGTAGCGGCGAACCTTGTTCGCCATTTGTTTTGGTAGTAAAACCAAAACAAACAAATACAGATTATTCGTTTTAACTGATTTTTATATTAAAATTAGTTTGACATTTATTCAATTCGTGTTTAGACACGAATTGATTGGCGAACAAGGTTCGCCGCTACTGATTTGTGCCATTTATAAATTCAATCTTGATAGAAAATTTTTCGGCATCCGATGAATGCAATACGCAATAAAAAAAGGACATTCCATTTGGAATGTCCTTTTGATATCATATTAAAATCAGAACTTAATCTTTTCAGCAATATAATCGTTGAGCTTGTCAATTGCAACTCTTTCCTGCTGCATTGTGTCACGGTCACGAACCGTTACACAACCGTCGTCAACAGACTCAAAGTCATATGTGATACAGAACGGAGTACCGATTTCGTCCTGTCTTCTGTAACGCTTGCCGATTGAACCGGCATCGTCATAATCAGTCATAAAGTCGGCTGAAAGCTGTTCATAAACCTTGCCGGCCTGCTCGTTGAGCTTCTTTGAAAGCGGAAGAACGCAAGCTTTGTACGGAGCAAGTGTCGGATGAAGTCTTAACACAACTCGTGTATCCTTTTCGTCAATAACTTCTTCATCGTAAGCCTCAACAACAAGAGCAAGGAAAAGACGCTCAACACCGAGTGACGGCTCAATAACATACGGAATGTACTTCTCGTTTGTTGTCGGATCAAAATACTCAAGTGTCTTACCGCTTGTTTTGCTGTGCTGTGTAAGGTCATAGTCTGTTCTGTCGGCAACGCCCCAAAGCTCGCCCCAACCGAACGGGCAGAGATATTCAAAGTCTGTTGTGGCCTTTGAATAGAAACAAAGCTCCTCTTTTGCATGGTCACGAAGGCGGAGATTTTCTTCCTTAATATTGAGAGAATAGAGCCAGTCACGGCAGAAACCTCTCCAGTATTCAAACCATTCAAGGTCAGTGCCCGGCTTGCAGAAGAATTCAAGCTCCATCTGCTCAAACTCACGAACACGGAAAATAAAGTTACCGGGTGTGATTTCGTTTCTGAAAGATTTACCGATTTGTGCAACACCGAAAGGAACTTTCTTACGGCTTGTTCTCTGAATGTTAGAGAAGTTCACGAAAATGCCCTGAGCAGTTTCGGGACGAAGATAAATTTCATTCTTGCTGTCCTCTGTAACGCCCTGGAATGTTTTGAACATAAGGTTGAACTGACGAATGTCTGTAAAGTTGTGCTTACCGCAGTTAGGACACGGAATCTCTTTTTCCTTGATGTAATTCATCATTTCTTCATTTGTCCAGCCTGCAACATTTGTACCATCAAAATCTTCAATAAGGTTGTCGGCACGGTGACGGGTTTTACATTCCTTACAATCCATAAGCGGATCAGAGAAACCGCCGAGATGACCCGATGCAACCCATGTCTGCGGGTTCATAAGAATTGCAGAGTCAAGACCTACATTATATTTGTTCTGCTGAACAAACTTTTTGAGCCATGCGTTTTTGATATTGTTTTTAAGTGCAACACCGAGCGGACCGTAATCCCATGTGTTTGCAAGACCGCCGTAAATTTCGGAGCCCGGGTAAACAAAGCCTCTGTTTTTACACAGGGCAACGATTTTATCCATGGTTTTTTTGCTGTTTTCCATAACTTAACCTCTCTTAACAGATAGATAGATAAAAATAACCATTAAAATAATACAATTATTTGCAACTGTTGTCAAGTAAAAACACCAAATGTAAGCGCATAACAATAGGTTTAAAACAATAATTAGAAAAAATTCACAAACTTGCCAAAAACCACTTGTAAATCTGAACATTTTGATATATAATGTAATTACTCGAAATTTGAGTAACAAAAAAGGAGGAATTAGCGATGAAAAAATCATCCAAGGTTCTCAGTTTGGTGCTTGCAGTTCTTATGGCTGTATCCTGTTTTTCAGGCTTGACCATATTCTCTGCATCAGCTGAAGAAACCGACACAAAAATCTATTTTGACGCATCTAATCTCCCTGCAGATTGGGGAACAACAAAGACAGTATACTGTCACCTTTACGCTGTAGCAGGCGATGATTTACCTGAAACATCTTGGCAGGGTAAGGCAGAGAAATGTAAGCAGGATTCTGCTACAGGTCTTTACTACTTCGATACTGCAAAATTGAAGTCAGCTGACGGCACTAATCACGGCGGTCTTAAAGACAACGCTGACTATGCTGTAATTTTCTCAACAATTGATACTAAATCACAGAGTCACCAGACCTGTAACGTAACACTCGGCAAGCCTTGTCTCGGCGACACAATTTACCTCACAGGCGGTACAGTTGAGAATACCGAAGATTCATCAAAGCGTGACTTTGCTGCAACATGGAAGAAGAACAGCGATAACTACGGTCCAAAGGCTGCAATCACATCACTCGGTCATGTAACTGAGGGCAGATTCCCGATTTACCTTTCAAGAGCAGAAATGGTTGCACAGGCTCTTTTCAACTGGGCTGTTAAGAATGCTAAAAACTACACTCCCGAAACTGTAGCTGACATTTGCGCACAGGTTGAGGCTGAGCCAATGGATGTTTACAACGCTTATGCTGAGATGTATGCAGAACAGCTTGCTGATCCTGTAGCTTATCCCGAGTGTGCTCCGCTTACAACAGTAGCTACACTTCTCGGTATTGATCCTTCAGGTACAACAGCTCCTGCAACAGAAGAACCTACAACTGTTGAGCCTACAACTGTTGAACCCACAACAGAGCCCACTACAGAACCTGCAACAGAGCCTGCTGACGCAACACAGTATGTTGTAGCAGGTGTTGAGTCACTCACAGGTTATGAATGGCAGGGTTCTCCTGCACTCGCTCCCGAAAACGTAATGACAAAGAGCGGCGATGTTTATACAAAGACATTTACAGCTGTTCCGGTGGGCAAAAGCTATCAGTTCAAGGTTGTTGCAAACACAGGCGACGAGCAGAAGTGGATTGGTTTTGACGGTACAGACAACAATGTAACTTTCGATGTAGTAGAAAGTGCTTGCGATGTAACTGTAACTTTCAATCCTGCTACAAACGAGATTACTGTAACAGGTGACGGCGTTAAAATGGTTACAGACCTTGAAATCAACAGCATTACAGTTGTTGGTAACGGCGAAAACAGCTGGCTTAACGGTGTAGCATGGGGTGTTGACGCTGAAGTTAACCACATGACTAAGATTGCTGACAAGGTTTATCAGATTACATACACAGGTATCGAGTCTGCTGACGCTGCATACCAGTTCAAGTTTGCAGTTAACGACGATTGGGCTGCTAACTGGGGTCTTTCTGTGCAGAGCGCAGCTGCTATAGGCAAGGATTTTGACCTTACATTTAATGGTGAAAATATGCTCCTTAACACAGTTTCTGCCGGTTATCCGGAAGATTCACTTGTTGATGTAACAATCACACTTGATCTTACAAACTTTGATTATCCGTCACGCTCAGGTGCTAAGGCTAATATTAAGATTGACGGTAACCGTGTTCCGCTTCTCGGCGATGCTGACGGTGACTACTCAATTACAGTTGTAGATGCTACAACAATTCAGAAGATTGCTATCAACCTTATGAGTATTGCTGCTGATGATGCAAACGCATTCAAGACATGTGATGCTAACGAGGATGGCAGAATCTCAATCAAGGATGCTACTCTCGTTCAGAAGTACGTCGTTGGCGGTTACGAAACAGGCAATGTCGGTTTACCGATTACTGTTGAATAATTAATCGCTGTTGATTAAATTCACAATTGCAATTTACCCCACAGGATTTTCCTGTGGGGTTATTTTTTGCCGTAAAACAAGGAAATTTTGCCGATAAAGGTGCAAAGTGCAGTAATATGTGGTATAATCATAGTGCAGATGTTCCGCTTTACTCATACGGTGGATTTGTTCTGAATTTAAGCAGAGTTATATTTTTCTTAGACTTTGAGGAGCTGACGCTCTGCGTCAATTAAAAATGTTCAAAAGGGAAAGAGGCGAAGGATGTATGTATATTCATGATATTTCGAGAGACACTCTTACAACCGAAACATATCCGGGTGATCCCGAAACTGTTGTGACTCCGCTGAGAAGTATTGATGAAGATGACGAGTGCAATCTTTCGCAGATTTCTATGTGCGTTCATGCAGGCACGCATATTGACGCTCCTCTCCACTTTTGCCCTGACGGCAAGGGGATAACCGATTTAAGGCTCAACACTTTCTACGGAAAATGCACAGTAATAACGGTTAAGGGTGTGCTGACGGGCGAAGATATGGACAGGCTGTTGCCGTATTGCCGAAAACGCATACTCTTTCGTGGGAACGGCAAAACATACCTTTCACATTCTGCCGCAATTGTGCTTGCACAAAGCAGGGTGGTGCTTGTCGGTACGGATGCCGAGTCAATCGCACCTCCGTTTGATGAAGTTAAAACACATCTTGAACTCGGCAGAGCGGATATTGCCGTTCTCGAAAATCTCAATCTTTCGGGAGTGGCTGACGGCGAATATGATTTGTGTGCGTTTCCGATAAAGCTCGGCGGAGTTGAGGCGGCACCATGCAGAGCAATACTCTTTGAACAGGAAAAAGGATTAAACTAAGGTGATATTTATGGTAAAAATGGTAGTATTTGATCTTGACGGTACGCTTATGAATTCGCTTACCGATCTTGCTATAAGTGTGAACTACGGTCTGAAGCTTAACGGTCTTGAAGAAAAGCCGGTTGAAAATTATAAAACATATGTCGGAAACGGCAGAGAAATGCTCATCAGAAGGGCAATGGGAGATGCGTGGACCGACCACGAGCTTTTTGAAAAGGTCAAGGCTGATTATGACAGACACTATGCCGTTCATTGCAACGACCACACCTCCGCATATGACGGTTGTGCCGAAATGCTTGAAAAGCTTGCAGAAAAGGGTGTAAAAACAGGTGTGCTTTCAAACAAGCCGGATGAATTTGTTGATAAAATGCTAAAAAAAGCATTTCCAAATCACAGGTTTACTCAGGCATGGGGACAGAAACCACAGTATAAGACAAAGCCCGAGCCTGATGCTCTGCTTGCACTCCTCGATATGAGCGGTGTAACTCCCGAAGAATGTTTCTATGTCGGTGACAGCGATGTCGATGTGTTTACGGCAAACAATGCGGGTGTAAAAATGGCAGGTGTTTCATGGGGATTCAGGGAAAAAAATGAGCTTATGAACGCAGGTGCGCCGTTTGTTGCAGACACAACCGAAGAACTTTTTGACTACATTTGCAAATTTATATAATAGTATGAACAAGATAAACTATCAGAAAGAACTCGACAGGGTAATTGACAAAATAACGGAGGAGGGAAAAGTCCCAAAACTGCTTTTGCATGTGTGTTGCGCCCCGTGTTCGTCATACTGCCTTGAGTATCTTTCAAAATATTTTGATATCACGGTCTATTTTTACAATCCGAATATTTCGATTGCGGATGAGTATAATTACCGCCTGAGCGAAGAAAAGCGTCTTGTGTCGCTTATGCCGTTTGAACATCCTGTAAAGGTGGTCGAGGGCGAATATTTGCCCAAGGATTACTTTGAGTATGTCAAAGGCCTTGAAAATGAACCCGAGGGCGGAAAGCGGTGTGAAAAATGTTTCAGACTGCGACTTGAATCCTCTGCACGCTACGCAAAGGAACACGGCTTTGATTATTTTACAACAACGCTGACAATCAGTCCGCTGAAAAATGCGCAGTTGCTTAATTCAATCGGTGCGGAGCTTGCCGAGAAGTACGGCATTCCGTGCTGTACAGCGACTTCAAAAAGCGTGAAGGCTACAAGCGTTCAATCATCCTTTCAAAAGAATATGACCTCTACCGCCAAAACTATTGCGGCTGCGTCTTTTCAAAAAGGGATAGTATGCAGAGAAAAAACTAATTAATATACCCAAAAGACAAATCCCCGTCAGAATTTCTGACGGGGATTAATCGTGTTTGCAAATTATTTAACTGAGGTTAACGCATATTAACTTGGTTGTTTTACACAACCGATTTGAGGTATTCGACAATTTCCTGCTGTGTACTCATTTCAAGCACCTTTGCGGTAACTTTGTCTGCCTCTTCTTTTCTCCATGTGGAAATTATTTTTCTCACATTGAGAACTGACGGAGCGGAAACGCTGAATTCTGTGAGTCCGAATGAAATAAGCAACGGAATCATCAGCTTGTTTGCGGCAGCCTCACCGCACATTCCGACTGAAATGCCGTTCTGAACACCGCACTCAATTGTGCGCTTAATCATTCTGAGAACGCTTGGCTGAAGGGGAGAGTAGAGGTAAGACACATCGTTGTTGCCTCTGTCACAAGCCATTGTGTAGCCTGTGAGGTCATTTGTGCCGATGCTGAAGAAGTCTGTCTCTTTTGCAAGCATATCTGCGATAACTGCCGCAGACGCTGTTTCAACCATAACACCAACCTGAATGTTTTCGTTGAAATTTATGCCCATATTGCGTAAATCGGCTTTGCATTCTGCGACAAGCTTTTTGCCCTCACGAAGTTCATCCATAGTTGTGATGAGCGGGAACATAATCTTGATGTCACCGAATGCGCTTGCACGCAAAATGGCTTTAATCTGTGATTTGAAAAGTTCACGGTTTTTAAGGCAATATCTGATTGCACGGAATCCCATGAACGGATTTTCTTCTTTTTCAAGTCCAAGGTACGGAATGTCCTTGTCACCGCCGATATCAAGTGTTCTGATAATCAGCGACTTGCCCTTTAAGATAAGAGCCGCCTTTTTGTAGGCCTCAAACTGTTCGTCCTCTGTCGGAATTGAAGTTCTGTCCATGAACAGAAACTCTGTTCTGAAAAGTCCGACACCCTCGCCGTCTGCATCAACTGCCTTGACAGCGTCTTCGGGTTTTCCTATGTTGCAGAAAAGTTCATAAACTTCTCCGCTTGCGGATTTTGTTTCTCGTCCCCTGTAATTTTCAAGCTCTTTGCGTTCTGCAAGAAAAGCGTCACGCTTTTTGGAGTATTCTGCAACTGTGTTATCATCCGGATTAACAATTACAGCACCCTCACTGCCGTCAACTACAACTGTGTCGCCGTTTTTCAGGCTTGATGCGACACCCTCAACACTGAGTACGGCGGGAATCTCAAGCGCTCTTGCAAGTATTGCAGAGTGGGAAGTTGTTCCGCCTGTTTCAGTAATAATGCCTGCTATGTTTTCTTTTACAATA
>OGHW01002102.1_pt1 | contig 13066 bp, 8 predicted proteins | sample 1571641 | NCBI WGS metagenome assembly OGHW01 (sample SAMEA2582066, study PRJEB24529) | metagenome | biome: Human gut stool | place: China | collected 2011 | reverse complement strand
GAAACTCATATAGGAGGTCTTTTTGATGGCTCAAAATGAAATCGTTGAAGTCAGCACAACTTCAAACGATCTCAAGACTAACCGGCGCGTGTTGGTAGCATCACTGTAAGCACACTATAACCATGTCGATGGCAGTCTTAAAATGTATGAAAATGGCAATCTCAAATTGTACATTTTTAAATTGCCATTTCTGTACAATTTTTAATTGCCCTTGACACCACTTTCTTTTTGAAGTAGGGAATTAATCATCACTAATGCGATTTGACAAAGACCCGAAAGAATACGCTTAGCCTTACTTACGATACTTTATCTCTGAAAATGGGCAATCTTTGAGTCAAACAGTTGCTTAAATAGAAAACTAATATGTGCATAAATACAAGGATAAATATAGCTTTTAGTTTTTATTTTATAAATGGTAATATTATAGCTATTTTAGTTATATATTAATAATATTAATTATAATAATCCTATTAACAAAATTGTTTATAGTTGTTAGTTAAAAATATTAAATAAACATATTGTATATGTATTGAAAAATGTTGAGATTTAAGGTACAACTAAGAATAAAATGTAAATATAGGGGGAGTATTACTAATGGGAAAAGTACATTTTAAGTTATATAAGGCTGGAAAAAAATGGTGTGTTATGGGAATCGTTGCCCTAACAGTTGCGTTTGGTACATTTACTTTTGCGGATACCGATAATGTAAAAGCAGCAACACAACAGCAAATTACTGAGGCACAAGATGCAGTAGGAGGATTGCAACAACAGTATAATCAGCAAACTGGTCAGCTTAAACAGGATCAACAGTCAATTAATGACGCACAAAGCACAGTTGCAGAAGCACAAGATAAAGAAAAAATTGCGACAGATAATTTAAACAAAGCTCAAAATTCTGTAAAGCAAGCACAGCAAGAGTTACAACAAAAGCAACAAGAACAAGGTAGCGCAGCCGGTCGAATTGAGCAAGATAAGGCTAATATTTCTAAAGAAGAATCTAATGTTACAGTAGCAAATAATAATTTAAAAGCAGCGCAAGATAATGAAACTGTTAGTCAAAAAGATGTTAATGAAAAGGCCGCAGATGTTCAACAAAAGCAACAGGATGTAGATAAAAAACAGACAGAGGTTGATCAAAAACAATCGAAGGTAAACAATACTAATAGTCAGATAAATAAATTAAATGATCAAATTGAACATAATAATCAGTTCCAGGTTCCAAATGACTATGCTAAAAAAATAATTAATGGAACCAGTCTTGATGAAGCTGATGTCAAAGCACTTAACCAAAATACATACCATCATTCAAATCAAGCTGCACAAATCTCATTTGCTGACTTAAATGATCTATCGCAACAAGACTGGGCAGATCTTTCTACTTTCGCAGCTGGTTTAATAAATGACATTCGTGTAGCAATGGGACAATCTCCGCTTCAGGTTACCCATGGATCAGTATCTTTTGGTAAGGATAGTGCCAATAATTACCTAAAACATAATTATATTGATAGCTATAATCAAAAAGGATCAATTGTAGATGCAGCAAATGAGAATGGCTTATGGAATTTTAGAGAGTATGTTAAATTAAATGGAAATTTAAATCGACAAGTGACAAATTGGTCCCAAAGTTCAATTTCCTTTGGTAATTTTGAAAAAGTGTCTACCAGTTATACGTTTACTCCAATTACGATGGATAGCCTTAAAGAAGATACATACAAGATGATCTTAAACGGTTTATGTAATTCAAAGAATGCACGTAATTTCTTGAATGGAGGAGATTTTCTTGCTATTACTGGAATGGATCAAGAATTAGATTTATTAATTATTAGTAATGATGATATATCAAATAATTCATCGTTTGATAAAACTAAGTATGCAATTCCATCTACAGATACATCAGAATTACAAAACCAATTATTGAAGTTAAAAGATTTAAAAAAGGATCAAGTTAAGCAACTCACTACTACTCAAAATGATTTAACATTGGTTCGACAATCTTTGCAATCAGCAAGAGGTGTACTGAAGACAGCACAAAATAATTTAGATGATGCCAAGAAAAACGTTGCTGATAAAGAAAAACTACTGGCGGTTGCTAAGGACCAGTTAAAAGAAGCCGAAGATATTTTAACGAGTGACCAAAGAATTGCCGATGGTGCTGACGTTAAAAAAGCCACTACCCATTTTGAAAAAGTAAAGGCTGATCAAGAAAAAACTCAAAAAAATGCAGAAGCGGCTAAAAGTGAGTTAAGTGATGCTCTGAATAAACTCCAAACTGCTAAAAGTAAATATACGAATACAAAAGCTAAGGTAGATGAAACTAAAAAGAAGCTAATAATGGCACAAGAATATTTACGAAGCATTATGGATGGTTGGAGAAAAGAAAATGGAAATGACTATTACTACTCTAATGGTTAGAAACAAACTGGCTTTTTAGAATTAGACGGTTACATGTATTATTTGGGGAGAGATGGAGCACGTTGGAATAGTCGTTGGATGAATGCTTGGAATAATAAATATTATTTTAAAGCAGATGGGACTCGTGCTACTTCAGAAATAGTTAAAGTAGGTAATGATTATTATTACTTTGACAAAAATGGAATTATGAAGGCTGATTTCTTCTTGAACCAGAATGGTAAAGTTTCCTATTTTGGTAAAGATGGTAAAGAATATCGCGACCAATTTTACAATAACTGGGGCCACACCTATTACTTTGATAAAGATGGGGTACGATATACTAACCAATTTTACAGTAACTGGGGGCATGCATACTACTTTGGCAATGACGGTGCACTGTATACTAATAAATTCCTAAATCAAAATGGAAAGATCTATTACTTCGATAATCAAGGAATCATGTATCAAAATCGTTGGTATAAAAATTGGGGAAATAGCTACTACTTTAAAGCCGATGGCACGCGAGCAACTAATGAAATTGTCAAAATCAATGGTAGTAACTATTATTTTGATAATGAAGGTATCATGAAAACAAACTTTCAATTAAAATAGGAAGAGAAGGGTTATTATAGCGTCTTTGGTAAAGATGGTAAAGAATATATGAGAATCAGTGCTCCGTCTAATAATTCTGTAAGCTATTCTAATACAGATGCTAAGACGCTACAGTTTATGACGAAAAATGGCATTAATAAGTGAGTTAATACAAATGATATTTAGCTAAACACATGATTGATAAAATGAGATAGAAAACTTTTAAGTGGACTATCTCATTTTTTATTTATATTAAGATAAATTTAAGCTATAATGACTATAGTTGTATTTTATCAGCTAATATCTGTGTATTTTTTCTGAGGGGGGAATAATTTGATGAAGTATAATAGACGTTATCTTTTCATGGCAACGGCTGCTCTCACCGCTTTTATCCTAACTGGTACTACATCGATTAAGGCGCATGCTGACGATAATCAGGCAGTAATCGTAACACAGCAACAAACGGCATCAACTGGTAGTCAAAAAGATACTAGTGTTGATACTATCGTTACAAATGATTCACAATCGAATTCTGACTTATCAAGTGCTACTAATTCTGATGGGAACTCTAACTCGGTAGATAGTAGTAGTCTAATTGTGAATGAGAACAATAGTCAATCTGCTGTAGAAGATACGAATGTAAATACTACTACTGCAGCTGCTTCTGCTCCTAAAAATCAGTTTGTTACTAGTGCCAATGGTAAGATTTCATACTATGACAACAATGGTCAAAAAGTAGCAGGTAGTGGCAATACTGCTGATACACTCGCATATCGAACCATTAATGGCAATACATATGCCTTTGATAATGATGGAAATGCCTATACTGGCTTTTTGTCAGGGTAGGGTAACATGTATTACTTTGGCAATAATGGTGCTCGCTATACCAATCGGTGGTACTACAATTGGAATAATTACTACTACTTTGGAAATGGTGGCGTAAGGTTAACTGATGACTTTTTAGTAAGTAAGCAGCTACCATTGAATGATGGTAAGGGTGGTTTAAAAGACACGGATCAATACCACGTTTATTACTTTAATCCGAAAACTGGAGTAATGGCTCGTGACCAATTCTATAATAATTGGGGTCATACTTACTACTTTGGTAAAGATGGTGCACGTTATAACGACCAATTCTACAGTAATTGGGGTAATATGTACTACTTTGGCAAAGATGGTATTCGTTACACCGATCAGTTTTATAACAATTGGGGTAATACGTATTACTTCGACAAAAATGGTGTTCGCTATACCAACCAATGGTACTCTAACTGGGGTCACAAATATTTCTTTGGTGTTGGTGGTGTTCGTGCCACTAATGTGTATTTTAACGCTTTAGGAGCTGGTGGAGATTATGATACTCACTGGGCTGATCAAAATGGTGTCGTAAGTGATGTTCACTACTTTAGTCAATACACGCCGGTATTTGCACCTTGGGGTTGTGCTGGTGCTTCATTGGCAATGCTTTTGAGTATTAAAAATGTTTATCCTGATCTAAAGGATTTAATTTACAATGAACCTAATGTTACTGGCAGTCGTAATCAAGGCTGGGAAGGCGGTCAATCAGGTAGCGTCGTTTCTGGTATTGGGTTTGACCATGTTGTTCAACCAAATGCTTTAAGTCGTTACGGACAGATGTTCTATAGTGGTGTTCGCGATATTTCCAACACTAGCTTGTCAAATATCGCTAATATTGTTAAGAGTGGACATCCAGTAATTTACTATGGTTGGTCTGCTTATGATGCAGGTGGAGCCCGCAACCACTGCAAGGTTATCTTAGGCTACAATGCTCAAAACAATACTTTCCATGTTTATGATCCGCTGTATGGCTACAAGAATCGTTGGACTGCAAACTCAACTGGACACAACGCTTACGATCTTGGTAATGATGCTTGGGTCAATGCAAGTCATATTCAAGGTGAAATGAATGGCCAAGCTATTTCTATTTACTAAATAAAAATTAATTTTAATAGATTAATTTGGCTCTTTGTCAAATCGTATTGGTGAAGATCAATTCCCTGCTTCAAAAATGAAGTGGGGAATTTTTAGTTATCGAATCTAAACTTTTTGATTGATAATAAATCATTTATACTTTAGTACTAGTATTCTTTAAATCTTTTAACAAAATTTGACGATAGCGCTTTACATCTGCTAAAGTTAGAGGGTTAGTTATGATAAAAAATTAGTTTATTGGAGTATAGCAAGACAATGAATGGCGACTATCAAACACGTGCCGAATATCGACACGATCATAATCAAAATAATCAGTCACAAAACAGTCCCAAAAAGCCGCGTAACAAGCTGCGTTGGGTCTATCGCTTTATTGGTTTGATCATCGTATTGCTCTGTCTCGGTGGTGCTTATGAGTATCATAAGATTCATAGTACTGCTCAAGGCGTCTTTTCTGACGGTTCGGGTAAGATCAGCAAGAAGCTGAAAGAAGGCAAGCCGGTATCGGTTCTGGCAATGGGGACTGACGTTGGTGCTCTGGATCGTGGGAATAAGGGTGGTAATACCGATACGCTTGAATTGGTTACTATTAATCCCAAGAAAGAAACGGTTACTATGACCAGTATTCCACGCGATATCTTGATCAAGGTTGATACTGACGAAGGTGCGGACTATGTTAAGCTGAATGCCGCTTACCAGATTGGTGGCGCTAAGCAGACTGTCAAGCAGGTTAAAGAGCTTTTGGGTGTGCCGATTGATTACTATGCCGTTGTCAACATGGGTGTTTTGAAGAAAGTTGTTAACGCGGTTGGCGGGGTCGATGTCAACAACCCATTTGCCTTTGATTATGAAGGTCAGCATTTTGCCAAGGGTAAGCTGCATTTGAATGGTCATGACGCCTTGCAGTATTCCCGAATGCGCTATGATGATCCTAAAGGTGACTATGGCCGTCAAAACCGGCAGCAGCAGGTTATGAAGAGTGTTATGAAGAAATTCAAGGAGTCGGGTTCCATTTCGGCTGCCAACAAGATTATGGACGCGGTTAAGGATGGAGTTAAGACCAATATTCCAATTGACAACGTGGCAACTTTATACACCAACTATCATGTTGCACTAAAGAACATTAAGACTGAACATTTCCAAGGCTTGGATGCGACAATAGAGGGCGTTTCTTTCCAGATCGCCTCGCCAAAGGAAATCAACCGGGTTTCGAAGCTGATTCGGAATCAATTAGGTTTGAAGGCTAAGAAAGTCGTTAACAATGAAACCAAGATGTACAATCTGCAGACGACTTATGATGGCTACACCAACACCAATTTTGTCTTGCCAAACGGCGCTTCTTACAATACGCTTGGCAGTGGTACCAGCAATACGATCAGCTCATCCTCTAAAAAATCGAGCTCTTCGCTAAGCGGTAGTTCAACTTATGGAACAACGTATAGTGCTGATACGACTTATGGTTCGTACTCTACTGACGATTCAACCAGCTATAGTGTTGGATACTAAGTAAAAGCATTACTGTGACATCGTCAGAGTAATGCTTTTTTATTATTGATATTCTATAAATAGAGAGTTCGGAATGTGAAGTATTATATTCTGAAAACTTGATTAGTCCTTTATTTATAGAGATGCTTTTTAAGATTTTAATATATTTATTTTTTGTGGATAACAATATTGAAAGAATAACAATAGGGAGTATAGTATGTTACATTCTCGTTACTTGCAATACTCCTTTTTAGTAAGCGCTAACCTTGCTAATATATAGCGGATGAATAAAGAGATTTCAAATTAAAGGCCTTTCACTTCGTAATATTTTTGAAATATTTGTTACATTATTGTTTGAAATGAAGTATAATAAGAATGTAAAGAAATAAGGAAATTCATTCAGGAAATTCTAATTTGATCGGGGGTAAGGATCATGATGAAGCTGCAACACAAAATTTTAACAAGTTCAATTATTTTAATGGCTGCACTGGGACTGACGGGTTGCGCCACCAGTTCCAACACCTCAACAACTACTGGTCAAGAAACAAGTAGTGCAAAGGTAACTAAGAGTGCCAAGAGCGCTAAGAGCGTAAAGAAGGCAGCAAGTTCTTCAAGTCAAGCTCAAAGTAGTTCGGTTGTTTCAAGCAGTTCAGCACAGAACGAGAACTCAACTGTATCTACTCCAGCAACTTCCAGTAGTGAGACGGCTGTTTCTAAAGCAACTCAAACTAGTACGGCTCCAGCAACTACCACTACAACGGTAACCCAACCAACAAATGTTAATACTGACAAGGTAGCTGAATCCAGCAGTGTTGTAAATAACAATGAAAATACCAACATTGAATCACAAGTAGTAGCACAACACGTTGATACTGAAGAAGCTGGCATCATTAATGGATTAGTACAAGCTGCCGGTCTGCAACAAGAAAATGGTGATCAATACACTGTTACAAAAGGCGAAGATGGCTACTACCAAGTAGATGTACGCAATTCAAATGGTGACCCAGATGTTGCTCACTTGAAGGGAATCTACCAATACAACCCAACCACTAATCAATACAAGACAATGGATCCAACAACCGGTGAATTCAACTAGTTAACGAGTAGGCTTTCATCCTAAACGATGAGAGCTTTTTCTATTTATAATGAAGTATTATATTTAATATAGGAAAATTAAATGTACTTTTGGAGATGATGTTTTTGCGGCTATTGGTAACTGGTGGGGCCGGCTTTATTGGCAGTCACTTTATTGATTATGAACTTACACACGATCAAAGCATTGAGATCGTAAACCTGGATGCTTTGACCTATGCCGGCAACGTTGCCAACAACGCGCAGGCAGCTGGCAATGCTCGCTATCATTTCGTTCATGGCAGCATCAACAATCGGGAGCTGGTTGACTGGCTGCTGCAGGAATTTGCCATTGATCATATCGTTAATTTTGCGGCCGAGTCACACGTTGACAATTCACTGAAAAATCCGGAGCTCTTTACCAAAACCAACGTCTTAGGCACGCAGGTTTTATTGGATGCTGCTTATCAGGCCAATATTCAAAAATTCGTTCAGATTTCAACTGACGAGGTCTATGGTACGATGGCGCCTGGGCAAGCGGCTAAGGAAACCGATCCGCTGCATCCCAGTTCGCCATACGCTGCCAGCAAAGCAGGGGCGGATATGCTGGCGATGGCGATGGTGCACACGTTTGGCATGCCAATCTGCATTACGCGCAGCACGAACAACTTTGGCCCGCGTCAGCATCATGAGAAACTGTTGCCCATGCTGATTCAAAATGCGCTGCGCAATCGACCGCTTACCATTTACGGTCAAGGTACCGACCGGCGTGACTGGTTGTACGTTAAAGACAACTGCGCGGCCATTGATTTGGTTTTGCGTCATGGTCAGTTGGGCCAGATCTTTAATATCGGTGCGCATCAAGAAAAGAGCAACAATGAGGTTACGAAAATGGTGCAGACGGAATTGGGCTTTTCCGATCAGTTGATTCGTCACGTTGCTGAACGGCCTGGCCATGATCTGCGTTATTCGCTTGATACCAGCCAGATTGAAACCCAACTGCATTGGAAGAGTCAGACAGATTTTGCGCTTGGCCTGCAGGAGACGATTGCCTGGTATCGCAAGCATCAGCGTTAAGTTCCAGCGCGGAAGTCCTTGTATTAATCGATTGGTCAAAGTGTGGTCCAGTTTCAGCGCGGAAATTCCCATGTTAATTGACTGACGGCAGCCTTGAAGCTGTTTTGTGGTCGTCATTATGATGGTTCCCTACTTTCGATAAGTTAATCGTTGGTCATCAAGAACTGTTAGTGGTTTGGAAATCTGGCTGTTGCAAATAAAGTCAGGCTATGCTGAAAATATGATTGTTCCAAGACAATAATTTCAAGTACTAAAGCGCCGGACCACCTTTACAATCGTTCGACGTTTTTATAATGTAATGATTTCTCATCGGGAATTATTGCAGTGCATTTTAACGAATTAGATGACTGCCTGGCTTTTATGCTGGACGGTTTTTTGATTATTAGGAAGTTGCTGCTGAACAATATTCTTACGATGAAGTTCTAAAAGAAAAAGCAACTTCTAAAAGCTTCTAAAAAGATCTAAAAGCGGTTCAAGATCCAAATTCCGTTTACTATGACTATCTCGAGTTTTAGAGGATTGGTTTCGTTTGTCGGCGTTGAAAAATTAAAACAGCTCGATCGTAATGGTCGGGCTGTTAATTATATAGTAGAAAAAATTTAAAAATCGTGGCGGCAGCTGGCTCGCAAAAAATTTTTTAAAGCTTGATCCAATCATAACTGTCACGTTTTACTCGGTGCAAAATTCTTGTCAAGCCTTGATATATCAATGATTAGCAACTAAGATAGTCTTTGGCTCTTTTTGGAAGTGATGGGATTTTTATCATATATCCAGAAAAAATTAGGGCGATTTTTGAGCGTATCAAACGATAAATTAGCGTTAAATTATACATTGAATTCAGTTCGATATGCGATTCATGTCAAATCAAGAATTGAGTTTTAACATGCTTTTGATCGCCTTAACGTACGATTATGAAATCTATTTTATAACCTTGATCTGCAATAACAAATCACTGACTACAACATATAGTGATTTAAAAGTCAAGGGTTAACTAGATGTTGTGTTTTGCGTTAATATAGATCATGTTAATTAAGAGGGGGACGATGGCTATGAAACTGCAGACGGAAAAAAACACCGGGCTAAAGAGTCTGGCTGATTTGAAAGTTATCAAACGCGATGGGACTGAAACGCCCTTTTATGCCTATAAGCTGAACTTGATCTTTAAGTCACTTGACGCGGATTGGGCAACGCAACAATCCGTCTGCCAAGCTTTGTCACAGGCCTTTAAGGATCAAGCAAGCGCCACGACCGTTGAGATCGCTGAAACTTTTGTTGATGGACTGCGCCAGGCGGGTCATGACGATCTGGCAACGCGCTACATTGAATACCGCAAACAGGATGAAGAAGCCTTTGCCGAGGCCACTAATCCGATGAACAAGCTCCATCAGCTGTTTGGCCGCGATTCCCATATCGTGCACGAAAATGCCAACAAGGATTCGCGCGTCTTTAACACGCAGCGGGACCTGGAAGCCGGCGTGGTCAGTCGGGCACTGGGCTTGAAGATGCTGCCGGAAGTCGTTGCCAAGGCTCATCTGCGCGGCGACATCCACTGGCACGATTTGGACTACTCTCCAGTTATGCCAGAAACCAACTGTTGTCTGATTGACTTTGACGAAATGTTCAAAAATGGCTTTAAGATTGGGAACGCATGGGTTTCTTCACCACGCTCCATTCAAACGGCCACGGCTCAGATGTCGCAGATTATTGCTAACGTAGCTTCACTGCAATATGGTGGCTGCTCGGCCAACCGCATTGACCAGCTGTTGGAACCATACGCCCAGCTGAACTACGATAAGCACATGAAAGACGCTGAGGAATGGGTGGCACCAGACAAGCGCGAAGCCTATGCCAAGGCCAAGACCAAAAAAGACATCTATGACGCCATGCAGGCACTGGAATACGAAATCAACACGCTCTACTCCAGTCAGGGGCAGACGCCATTTACGACGATCAACTTTGGTTTGGGAACTTCCTGGATCTGCCGGGAGATTCAAAAAGCAATTTTACAGATTCGCATCAAAGGGTTGGGCAAGGAACATCGGACGGCGATCTTCCCAAAGCTGATCTTCACTTTAAAGCGCGGTCTGAACCTCAAGCCAGGCGATCCCAACTACGATATCAAACAGTTGGCGCTGGAATGCTCGACTAAGCGGATGTACCCCGACCTGCTGATGTATGACAAGATCAAGGAGATTACGGGCTCATTCAAGACGCCAATGGGTTGCCGGTCGTTTTTACAGGGCTGGAAAGATGAAAATGGCAAAGAGGTCAACTCTGGCCGGATGAATCTGGGCGTGGTTACGGTCAACCTGCCCCGGATCGCTTTGGAGGCCCATGGCGACAAGCAGCTGTTCTGGCAGATCTTTGATGAAAAGATGAACATTGCCAAGATCGCGCTGGACTACCGGATCAAGCGGACTAAGGAAGCCAAGCCGGAAAACGCGCCGCTGCTTTACATGTATGGTGCGTTTGGCAAGCGGCTGAAGAAAGACGACAGCGTTGATGAGGTCTTCAAGAACAGCCGTGCGACCGTATCATTGGGCTACATTGGTCTGTATGAGGTCTGCTCAACGTTCTACGGTCCAAAGTGGGAACACAACAAAGAAGCTCACGACTTTGCGGTTTCAATCGTCAAACAGATGCATGACCTTTGTGCGCAATGGGAAAAAGAAGAAGGCTACCACTTCAGCGTCTACTCCACGCCAGCCGAGTCTTTGACGGACACGTTCTGCCGGGATGACGAAAAGAAGTTTGGCCTGGTTGAAGACGTCACTGATAAGGAATACTACACCAACAGCTTCCACTATGACGTCCGCAAGCATCCGACGCCGTTTGAAAAGCTGACGTTTGAAGAAGACTTCCCTCAGTACGCGGCGGGCGGTTTCATTCACTACTGCGAATATCCAAACCTGCGTCAGAATCCAAAAGCATTGGAAGCCGTTTGGGACTGGGCCTATGATCACGTCGGCTATCTGGGTACCAACACCTCAATTGATCAATGCTTCAAGTGCGGCTTTAAAGGCGAGTTCAAGGCCACGGCGCGCGGCTTTAAGTGTCCACAATGCGGCAACACCGATCCCGCAACCTGTGACGTGGTTAAGCGGACTTGCGGCTACCTTGGCAATCCTCAAGCACGGCCAATGGTTCATGGTCGTCACGAAGAAATCATTCACCGGGCTAAGCACATGGATCCCGGGATGATCAAGACGGCCGCTGAATTCCAACGGAGCCGGCAGCTGGATGACAAGGCGCACGCCAACATCACCGGCGATCAGATCTAGCAGGCTGCCAGCGTCTGGTTCAGCATCTTAAGCAGCCGGCAAAATGCTCAGCTTGGCTTTAGGCAAGGTGCTGCGTCTGCATTTTAGAGAATCAAAGTGCTGAATCCGTGTCTTGGAAAACTCGGTGCCCGCAATTTAAAGACCACGCGACGATTGGTGCAATGATCAGCATGGCTGGAAAATATTGCTGACTTATAATGACGCCATATTAAGCATCGGCGTTTCAATCAAAATTAAACAACTCGTGAATACCGCTAAGGGTCCGCATTCGGCTAGACCGAACGTCGGGCCTTTATTGCTTTAGAAAGGAAGATATACATGGCAAAAGAACGTCCAATCAGACTCCCCAAGAATCCTAAGCCCAAGGAATGGCTGGCTGAGGATCATTCCTTACAATACATTGCTGACTACAAGCCATTTAACTTTGTCGATGGTGAAGGGGTGCGCTGCAGTCTTTACGTCAGCGGCTGCCTGTTCAACTGTCCTGGCTGCTACAACAAGGCTGCGCAAAACTTTCACTATGGTCAGCCATATTCCCAGGAGTTGGAAGATCAGATTATTGAAGACCTAGATCATGACTATGTCCAAGGTCTGACGCTGCTGGGCGGGGAACCGTTTTTGAATACTCAGGTTTGTTTAAAGATCATCAAGCGCGTGCGCAAGGAGTTTGGCCATACCAAAGACATCTGGTCATGGTCAGGCTACACTTGGGAAGAACTGCAGCAGGAATCCTATGACAAGCTAGAAATGCTGAGCCTGATCGATATTTTAGTTGATGGGCGTTTTTTGGAAGGACAAAAAGATCTGACGCTGCAGTTTCGTGGCAGTGCCAACCAGCGTATCATTGACGTGCAAAAATCATTGAAAGCCAATAAGGTTATTATTTGGGACAAGCTGGTTCACTAGAAAAGAGGCTATCATGACACTAAAAATTAACAATCTGCATGCCATTATCAAAGAAACCGGCGAAGAAATCTTAAAAGGCGTTGATCTAATGGTGCCAACTGGCGAGATTCATGCCATTATGGGTCCTAATGGCACGGGCAAGTCAACGCTGTCGGAAACGATCATGGGCTATCCGGCCTATGAGGTTACGCAAGGTACGGTAGAGTTTAATGGTCACGACGTTTTGAGTCTGCCAGTCAATGAACGTGCCAGACTGGGGATGCTTTCAGGAAACAGTCGCATGCCGTTTCGTATTCTTCATTACGGGCATACCG
>OGHW01002098.1_pt1 | contig 13071 bp, 8 predicted proteins | sample 1571641 | NCBI WGS metagenome assembly OGHW01 (sample SAMEA2582066, study PRJEB24529) | metagenome | biome: Human gut stool | place: China | collected 2011 | reverse complement strand
CGAAGGAGCAGGCCGACGCGGAGGCGAAGGCCAGGGCCGAACAGGAAGCCGCCGCCGCGGCCGCCGCGCAGCAGGCCCAGGCATCGCAATCCCAGTCGTACTCGTTCGGCTCATCCTCGAACCGCGGGAACTATTCGTATTCGTCCAGCAACGGCGGCGGCTCCTCGTACGCGCCGTCGCAATCCACCAGCAACGGCGGCTCATCCTCGGGTGGCTCCAGTTCCGACCTGCACATCGTCATTGGCGGCAGCGGCGTCCCTGCCCAGAACGGGCAATGCAGGCCAGGAAACACTTGCATGGATGGCGTCTGCAACACCTGCCCATGATCCGCCATATGATGCGTGCCTTTCTTCCCGCTGATGTCCAAACCGGCCTGGCAAAAAACGAGTTTTGATGGTCATGGCGCGACCGGGCCATCCGGCCGCGCCATGACCATCAAGATAAAGGAGAAAACCAGTGGGTTTTGCAAGGAAGAAGGCCGTCAAGGCGGCGGTGGCCGGCCTCGCGGCGGGCGCGATGCTGCTCACGGCCATGCCGGCCTACGCCGGCATCGGCTCCGGCGGCGGGGGAGTCCATGGAAGCGGCGGCAACGTCGGCCCGAGCGGGGACATCCTCTACCTCCAGGACGACAGCAACTACACGGATTCGCCGGCCCAGGGCTGGGGCCAGGCGTCCATCGACTACGCGCTCCAGGCGATGCGCAACTCCGGCTACAAGATCCCCACCGATGACAGTTACGCCATCGTCTCCCGGATCAAGAGCTCCTGCACCGAGGCGATCAACCAGGCCGTCGCCGACAAGTCCGACGGCGACGCCACCCAGGCGCGCGTCATCGGCGTCGCCGCGACCATCGCGGACAGTTCCGGCGGACTGGTCCCATGGGGCACCAACCCGACCGACTTCCGCAACCGCTTCGACGCCAACTGGAACGCCCTGGGAGACAAGAGCGACGACCTCAAGGGCTACGACTCCACCTGGATCCAGAAAGTGCACGACAAGTTCACGGACCAGATCACCACGACCGGCAACCAGTATCCGACCGGCGTGCAGGTCGTGTGTGTCGCGGTCAACAACCAGCAGCCGCCACACGACTATGACCTGACCGTCACCACCAACCACAAGCAGAGGACCGACCTGAAAGTCGGCTCCACCGATCCGATCGGCGACACCCTGCACGCGAGCAACAACGCCAGCGGCATCAAGGAGAACCTGCACGGCACCGCCATCATCCACTACGAAGGCCAGAAGAACGGCTACGTCGCCGCCAGGACGGTCAGCAAGCCGATCACCTTCGCCAATAACGGCGACACACAGCTCGACCGCCTCGCCACGCCCGCGGACTTCGGCATGGGCCACTGGCAGGAGGGCCAGTACTGGATCGACATCCAGGTCGCCAAGCAGGGCGGGATGAAATCGTCCGTCGACACGGCCGACAAGGACCCGTCCGAGACCTGGACCGTGAGCGCCGAACCGCCGACCCCGCCGACCAAGACCATCGACGAGGGCGTGAGCGCCGACGGCATGACCAACCGCACCATCATCCGTTACGGCACCGGCAAGGGCGGCTACGAGATGGCGTTCAAGGACCAGATCACGGCCAACGGCGTCGACTACACCGTCGACGGCTACAGGCTCGTCGACAAGACCGACAACGACCGCGACGTGAGCGGCGAGTTCATCATCACCTGGGACCGTAAGACGGACACCGTCTCGGCCGTGCGTTCGGCCGACAAGGGCGAGATGCCCCTCGACCACCAGTACGAATTCAGCTTCGACATCACCGTCAGCAAGCCGAAGGACTTCAGGAAGGTCAAGGACCACGCGACCGGCAAGTGGAACCAGGAGGCCGAGACGGATGCCGGCAGCAAGGAATTCGACACCTGGCAGCCCAACCCGGACAAGAGCTGGATCTTCGAGCAGGACGGCAAATGGCGGGCCGTCATCGACCCGCAGGAGACCAACAAGACCGGCGGCGACTCCCACACCTACCTCGACGGCGACAAGGTCGGCAGCGTCGTCAACGGCACCATCGGCAGGAACCTGATCCAGGCGCCGAAACAGTTCACCCTCACGGATGACTGGGCGGCCGCCGACTACCTGTTCGACCCGGACACGAAGGACATCCGCGTGTATGAGGCCACGGCCGGCACCGACCGCGAAAGCGGCGTGAGCGACATCGTGACCACCGGCAAGGACGTGACCGACCAGTTCGCCATCACCGTCCAGGGCACCAAGGCCACCGCCACCGCCAAGGCCTCCTACCTCAAGGGATTGAAGGGACTGAAGAACCCGAAGCAGGTCACGCTCCTCATTCCCGGCGCAGTGGACTTCGCAGACGGCAAGGGCGCGGCCCAGGTGCGCGACGACTTCGGCAAGAAGGCGGGCGACGAACTCACCTTCTGCACCGCCCCGGACGGCAAGGACCTGACCAACAGCGGCTCCGAGACCGTGAACAACCACACCGAGCCGACCAACGAGCCGCAGATCTGCGGCTACATCCCGCCGGCCAGGAAGGACGTCGTGTCCGAGGCGAGCCAGGGCGGCGACCAGGAAAGCGTGCAGGGCAAGGTCGTCCAGCCCGGCCAGAAGGTCGAATACCAGCTGACCGCGCAACCGCAACTGCCGTCCGACCTCGCCTACACGGTCAGGTCCGTGAGCTTCACCGACTCCTACGACGCCTATCTGAAACCGGACAAGCAGACCCTGGAGATGATGGACCTGAACACCGGCAAGCCGGTGTCCAAGAAGAAGTACACGACCACGTGGGATGACTCCAAGCACATGTTCACCCTGACCGTCACCGACCAGGAGCTGATCGGCCAGTGGCGCGCGGGCGCCAATCCCCGCCTCCAGGTCCGCTTCGAGGGCACCGTCGCCGATAATGCCCCCACCGACCACAAGGTCGGCAACAAGTGGGTGCTGACCCTCAACAACAGCTTGACCCCGTCGAACGAGGTGTTCAACATCCCGCCGAAGCTCGACCCCGTCAAGCGGGACACGCGGAAGGACCCGACGGTCAGCATCGACGGCAGGACCGCCCTGCTGGGAGACGAGATCCACTACCATGTCGACATCGACGCCAAGCAGGACAACCAGGCGTACAAGGTCTGGAGGCTCGGCATGACCGACGACTACGACGACGAGTATTTGAAGCTCGACGCCGCCAACGTGGAGATCACCGACGAGACCGGCAAGGACGTCACCGGCAAGTTCAACCTTCAGGACAGGGACGGCGTGCTCTACGCCTACGCCAGGCTGGTGGACACCGGAATCCCCGCGACGGGCGAGACCGTCAAGGGCGACCCGCAGCCGGCCGACCTCAAGGCCTACGGCGAGTCCGACAGGCACGACCCGCTGTCCCAGCCCGCCATCGACCAGAACCTGTTGGGCCACACGTACACCGTGTCCATGCCGATGACCGTCGTCAAGGTCACCGACGGCCACGTCGTGCGCAACAAGGCCACGCAGGTGCTCGACAGGATCCGCAAGGACACCAACGAGGTCACGAACCCATTGAAGCCCATCAACCCGGCCAAGGAAGTGACCGTGAAGGTCGGCGGCGCATCCGCCAACGGCAGGAGCATCTACAAGGACAGCACGTTCCTCTACCAGCTCGATTCCAGCATCCTGCCGGCCCACCGCGCCTACCCGCAGGTCGACCGGTGGGACATCGTCGATTCCCTCGACCCGGCCTTCGATGAATGCACCGGCCAGTGGGCCGTGTACGCAACCCGCGACCTGCTTTCAGGCGGCGAGGTCGTCGCGTCCAAGGGCGACAGGATCGCCGGCTCCGGCTTCGACAGCTCGAAGTTCGGCGGGGATCTGTTCACCCTCTCCACGGCCGTCGTCGACGGCCGCAACGTGGTGACCATCGAAGCGACCGGCCGTTACCGGGCCCTCGTCTCCGACGACTCCCATGAGGCCGGCTGGCGCGCCTACATCCAGTGCAAGCGCCTCGCCGTGACCGACCGCCACGAGAACCGGTTCACGGAGCACTACAACGACAAGACACTCGAATCGAACGTGGTGTGGACCCGCACCCCGGACATGACCCCGAGCATCCACATCGAAAAGTACGACGTGGAGTCCGGCGAACAGGCCGGCGACCGCGACGACGTGAAGGACGCGTTGAAGATGGGCGGCGACGGCCAGGAGATCGCGTTCAAGATCACGAACACGTCCAAGACCGACTCCTCGACCGGCGAGGGCGCCTGGTATCTGGCCAGGGATCTGAAGATGGTCGACAAGACCATCGCCGGCGAGGGCGAGGTCGTGGACCTGAAGTATCCGGACAATTGGGACACCCTGGTGCTCAAGCCCGGCGAGTCCACCATCGTGACCGGTACGCTCAAGGGCGTCCGGCAGGGCGGCAGGCACACCGACCGCGTCAAGGTCACCGGCACGCCGCTCGTCGAATGCCCCGTCACCGTCACCGACCCGTTCGGCGGCAAGAACGACGAGACCCGTCCGTCCAACGCCGTCGACGTCAAGGACGGCGACAAGACCGTCACCCTGTGCTCCGACACCGTCGTGGAGTCCAACACCGACGACTGGAGCGGCTACCGCCCGTCCCTCGCCCGGACCGGCGCCGCGATCGGCGGCATGCTGCTCGCCGTGATCGCGGTCGGCGCTCTTGGCACGGGCCTGCTCCTGGCACGCCGCAAGGCGGCCGGAACCGGCCCGCGCGGCGCACACTCCGGCAAGTGAACCGTTGACACAGTGACCAGCCGCACGACATGACGGGGCGGACGATCCAAGGGAACACACGTGCCCATGTACCGGCCGCCCCGTTTGTCATTTTTCCGAGTTATTCCGGATGTTTTTCTTTCCCGAGTTTCGTTCATTCATACTCCGGTATAATGGCACACTTTTTATCAAAAAAATAAAAGGTGAGCCAAATGATTCTGCATGTCGCATAATGACACTGCATTATGATTATATTTCGTGGAACAGTATGAGGACATGAAGAATAAAATCATCCAGCTTGTCAGGTTCGGACTTGGTGGAAAATCGAATGACCTTCGCATGTACGTATCCAGATTGGTGCGTAAGTACAGGGTAAGCGACGCAGTCTTCTCGAAGGAGCTTGAATCGCTGCTTCATTCCGCGGCCACGCCTGAGACGGCTCCGGCCCGGGGTGTGAGTCGTGAAGTACATCTTACTGGGAATCCTCCGGTTCTCTGTATAGGACGGCTGCCCGAGATGGGGGTGGATAAGCCGTTGCTGACCGAATGGGTCGCAAGGCAGATCGAGGAAATGATCGAAGAACGTGAAAAAGCCCACATACTTGCCAATAATGGCTTGGAACCGACATCGACGGCGATTTTTACCGGTCCTCCCGGAGTGGGAAAGACCATGACCGCGCAGTGGATAGCCCATCGTCTCGGTCTGCCGATGTACCGTCTTGACCTGGCCGAGGCGATTGGCAGCCATCTTGGAGAGACCGGAAGCAATCTCAAGGCCGCGTTCTTGAAAATACGAGACACTCCTGGGGTTCTTTTCCTCGATGAGATCGACGCTATCGCGAAGACCCGTTCGGACGATTCGGACATCGGTGAGATGAAACGCGTGGTGACCGTCCTGCTGCAGGAACTTGATGACAGGAACCCGGCGAGTCTCATACTTGCCGCGACGAACAACGCGTCACTCATCGATCCGGCCGTGTGGCGCAGGTTCGAGGTGCGAATAGATTTTCCGATGCCGGACGCAGAACAGATCACGCAGATGCTTAGAAAGGAACTTGACCCCTCCGGCAACCTTGGGGAGACGTCCGCCACATGGATCACCGCCTTGGGCCTTGTATTGAAGGGGGTATCTTTCAGTGAGGTGAAGTCCGCCGTGATGCGCATCAGGAAGAGGGTCGTGCTTGAGCAATGCCCGATGGAGGATGCCGCCATCGAGTATGTCAGGGAAAACGCGGACAGACTGAATCACGCTCAAAGAATCGCGCTTGCCGTCACATTTGTGGAGACCGGCATCATGACGCAGCGACTTGCGAGCGATATGACCGGGGTGTCACGCCAGACAATACGACGTAGGATCGAAAAAACAGAATCGAAAGGATGATTCATGGGAATGCACTATTTGATCGGGCATGGTGAAAGGCTGTCCGAACCGATTGTCCTTCCTCATGGGGGCAACAAGACGAAAGACATCTATACGTATGAGGAATCGCGTGAACGGCTACGGCCGGAATTGCATGCTGCAATCGCGAATCTGCCGAAGGACCCAGAAATCGCGCCCGATGACGTGCATGTCCTGCAATTTGTACTGCATCCGAAGTATCTGGCGAAATCCTACCATCCCTCCGGACTGATTAAGATGGTGGGTCTATCCTTGGTCGGCAGTAAGCCGACGCGAATCACAACATCTGACACCTCCAGCAGTGACGCACGCCTATCCAGGACATTGCTGGTAGCGGGCCGTAGACAATCGCTGGAACATTTTGATTCGCTGCTGCAGGATCCAGACCTTGATAGAGACGAATATAGCGGCATCGGCGATATCGTGAAAATTGAACGGATCAGCAATTACACATCCGCCGACAAATACCATCCCGCTCCGCCCAACGACGACTGGTATGAATTGGTCCTCCATCAATTGGACACGGCTCTGGCTCCGGACAATGTCCGTGGATTCCTAGCCCTTGCCGGAAAACTCGGAGTGGAGGTTGAGGACGAGATGAACTTCCAGTCCAATGACCTGTTGTACCTTCCGATCCATGGATCGGGGGGGCCGTCAAGCGACTCGCCGAATATACCAGTGTCCGGGCTTTGCGACCGATGCCCAGACTGAAGCTCGAACCGATTGGCACCGGCGTGCGGGCGGTGCGGAGGCCCGTTGAGCTTCCGAAACCGCCTGATGCGCCAACAAGTATAGACGTTGCGGTACTCGATGGCGGGCTGCCGCCAGACAATCTCATAACTCCATGGGTGAACTACATCAAGGCGAATCCCGATGCTGATGATGATCGACGGGTTCTGGGACATGGGCTCGGGGTATGCTCAGCCCTGCTGTTCGGCAACCTCGGTTCCGGACAGCAGCCTCTGCATACACGTGTGACGGCGGTGAGAGTGCTCGACTCGGAGACGATGTACGACGATTCGATTGGGATGTACAAAACGCTCAATAATATCGAGAACGTTCTGGAATCCTACTCTTTTCAATATGTGAACCTAAGTCTTGGACCGGATCTACCAATCGAAGACGACGACGTGAGCGTATGGACATCGGTCTTGGATGGGCTATTGTCCTCGCGTGACATGCTGCTCAGTGTGGCGGTCGGCAACAACGGCGAATTGGATGCCGAAAGCGGGAACAACCGTATCGAGCCGCCGGGCGATGCGGTCAATGCCCTATGTGTCGGAGCTTGCGATTCCGAAAATGGGTATTGGACGAGAGCCCCGTATTCAGCTGTAGGCCCAGGTCGCAGTCCCGGAATCGTTAAACCTGACTTGGTTGCGTTCGGAGGAATCGAGGCCAACGAATTCATGGTGCTAGCTCCCGGGGCATCACCGACGGCGATACCGGTAATGGGAACGAGCTTCGCCGCTCCTAACGCGCTGCGCCAGGCCATCCGCATACGGGAGATTTGCGGACCGGAGATAACCCCGCTGTTGGCAAAGACATTGCTGATCCATGCGGCGGAACGCCGTAAAGATGATGACCAACGCGAGGTCGGTTGGGGTAGGGTTCCCCCCGATGCTACCGAAATCGTCACGACGTCGGATGACCGTGCTCTCATCGTCTATAAGGGGAGAATCAAGCCGGGAAAGATCGTAAGGGCCACCATTCCCGTGCCACTGCATCCTGGCCAAGGCAATATAGGGATTGCGGCGACGTTCTCCTTCATCTGCAAGGTGGATCCTCAATCGCCGGATTCGTATACCCGATCTGCGCTCGAGGTCACATTCAGGCGTGACGCGAATCGTGTCGACGAAGGGAGACGGACGCCGAATAGCACGCCTTTCTTCAGCGTCAGCGCCAGAGGGACATCCGACCTGTATTCCACGGAATCCGAAAGGAGATCGGATCAGGGAAAATGGGAGACCGTGCTGCATGCCGAAAAAAGCTGCAAGGCGTCCACGCTCGTCAGGCCGGTGCTCGACATCCACTACAATGCCCGCGAGGAAGGCGGCGGATCGCATACGTCGAATGAGCTGGAATACGCGTTGGCGATTACGATCTCCGCTCCGAAGATCAAGAATCTCCACCAACTGATATTGGAGAAGTATCCTCAGCTAGTTTCCCTCGAGCCCGTCATTGATGTGGACGGTGGAACGATGTGATTCCAAGACCTGGTCGCCGTAACCTGGGACGTGTCCGGCAAGACTGGCAAGGTCATGACGTCCACCGGAGCAAATGCGAACGGCGTGTTCCTCGTCGCCGTCGCCTTCACCGCATATCGGCTGGATCGTGCTCGATATGAAGCGCCGCCGCAGGAAATCGACGCTTGCCGTAGCGGAACATGCATCCGACGATGCCCAGTGATGAATAATTAAACAACGGTGCGCCCGGCCACCGGACGTGCCACCAGCCCGTGTACGGCACGCCACGCCTTTCTCAATTTCCCAGTGGCACCGGGTTCGACTCCCGGCACGGGCACCGGAAACGGGCGGCACCATTCTCCTTGTGACGGATAGGTCCGTCTTCCTTTCGCATGATGCCGTCCCGTTTCCATGTTCCGCGGCCCGCGGAACGCCGGACGGTCGGCGGGATCTCATCCGACCATCGTCCAGGTCTCTTCGGTTTCGGCGGGAACGTCCAAACCGGGGTCTTTTCGACGGCCATACCGTGGTCATGTCATCCAAAACAAGTCGAAAGGAAACCATCATGTACGGAATCACCATCGCAGCAGACAGCGGCAGCGTCGTCACCAGCGCGTTGCAGCTGTTCAGCCAGTTCGCCATCATCGGCGGCGGCCTGTGGGCCGTGTGGGGCGTCATCGTCCTTGCCGGCGGCCTGAAGGACCAGAACGGTCCGGCGACCCAGTCGGGTATCTGGCAGGTCGTCGGCGGCGGCATGGTCATCGCGGCCGCGGCCCTGTTCTCCAACATCGCCCTGTAGACGGGAGGCCACGCATGGTCGATTTCATCGTCGGCATCCTCAACTCGATAGGGTCCGGCGTCGGCGACGACATCGTGGCCGACCTGCTGAAGACCCCCGCCGAATACAACGCGGGCATGTACCAGCTGAGCCTGGCCATCGCCCGCTCGGCAGTCAAACCCATCGCCAGCACGATCCTGGCTATCATGTGCGTGCTGGAGATCGCCAGGGTCAGCACCAGGGCCGACGGGGACCGGGAGCTGGGCGTCAAGCTCATCGCCATGGCGATGTTCAAACTCGTCCTCGTGTTCACCGCCGCCCAGCACTGCGAGCTCATGCTCAAGGCCATCGACGAGATCGGACAGTCCGTGATGAACGGCATCCACACCGCGGCCCCCACCACCGGGACGGCGGCCGGCGCGGGCCTGGGCGACGGCATGAGGAGCGCCATCGAGTCGGCCGGACCGTTCGGACAGATCCCATGCCTGATCCTGCTGATCATCCCGTTCCTCGTCTCCAAGGGCGCGACCATCGTCGTGACCGTCGTGGTCCTCCTGCGTTTCGTGCAGATCTACCTACTGACCGCGTTCAACCCCCTGCCCATCGCTTTCATCGCGCAGGAGGAGACAAGGCAGTGGGGCATAAACTACTTCAAACAGTATGCAAGCGCGGTGTTCCAATGCGCGACCCTCTATCTGGCGATCCTCATGTACCGCACGCTCGTGGGCGGCACGCTCAACCCGAGCAAGTTCAAGGACGGCGACAGCCTCTCCGGCTGGGTGATGGACAACTTCATCGGCCTGCTCCTGGCGAGCGTCATGCTCATCGGCGTCGTCATGGCGGCCAACTCCGTCGCCAAGAAGCTCTTCGGCGGCGAATGAAACACAACGCAATCCACATCCACGAAAGGAAGCAATCATCATGGCGTTGCAGATGCCCGTCTACAGGGAACTGACCACCATCGAATCGAAGGTGTTCATGGGGATGAGCTGGCGGCAGTGCCTCGCCACCATCGTCCTGGCCGTCGTATGCGGGGGAGGATACCTGGGCATGTGGCTCGGTCTGGGATGGGATCCGAACCTGTGCATGTATCTGATCTTCCCGCCCGGCCTGCCCATAGCCGCATGGGGGTGGGCCCGTCCCAAGGGGCTCATGCCCGAGAAATACCTGAAATACATCCTGCGCCACTACACGCAGCGCGAGGTCTACCTGCTCGACGGTCCGGGCAGACCATACCGCACCGGCGCGAAACCGACGATCAAGGAAAGGTGAGGAATGTTCGGAAAGAAGAAGCCCCCGGTCGCGCCGGACGAAGGCGGTGCCGAAGCCGGGACGAAGGCGCGGAGAAAGAAGGCGACGCGTCTGCCGAAGGGCGTCAAGCAGCTCATCGGCTACGACGCGATGCTGCGCAACGGGACCGCACGCCTGGGCGACGGACGGTGGAGCGCCACCATCCTCTTCCAGGACATCAACTACCAGTTGAGCCCGGAATCCCATCAGATGGAGATCATCGACCGGTGGGCCAAGCTCATCAACAGCTTCGAGGCCGGACAAAGCGTGCAGATCGCCTCCTACACGCGTTCACGCGGCGTGCGCGAGATCCTCGCCGACGTGATGATGGACGAGACCGGCGACGGCCTCGACCACTACCGGCTCGACTACAACCGCCTCGCCCAAGGCAAACTCGAATCCGTCAGCCGCAACACCAGCACCGTGAAGACCCTGACCGTCACCGTCCGCGAAAGCGACGAGCAGGCCGCCGTCGCGAGCCTGAACGCCCTGTGCAACAACCTCGTGGCCCAGTTGCGCTCCATCGACGCATGCGAGGCCACCCGGCTCGACCGCGAGCACCGGCTGCGCCTCATGGCCGAGGTGCTCCGGCCCGGCGAGGAGTTCCGGTTCGACGAACGGCGTTTCGAGCATCAGCCCGGCAAGCCCGATACCAAGGACCTCGTGTGCCCGTGGAGCATCGACGCGAGGAACCCCATCCAGCTCGACATCGAATCCCTGGACTCGAAATACCTGCACCGCACCATGTGGGTGTCCAGCCTGCCGCCGGAACTGTCCGATCAGTTGGTCAACGACCTGACCGGCCTGCGCGCCCGCGTCGACGTGAGCATCCACCTGGCGCCCATGGACCGCGGCGACAGCATGACGCTCGTGCGCCGCAAGAACGCCGAGGTCAAGATGCAGATCATGGACCAGCGGCGCAAGAACCGCAGGCAGGGCCTCGACCCCGACGATCTGCCCGACGACCTGGCCGACCAGCAGGAACAGCTCGGCCAACTGCGCGACGAGCTGCGCTCCACCAACCAGAGGCTCGTGGACTCGATCATCGTGATCGGCGTGTCCGCGGCAAGCCAGGAGGAGCTGGAGGTCGCGTGCAGGAACGTGAAGGCCAAGGTCAACGCCCAGTCGTGCACGGCCGAGAGCCTGAAGTTCATGCAGATGGAAGGACTGACGGCCGAACTGCCGCTGGGCAACAACCCGCTGCCCATGAAGCGCACCCTGACCACGAACAGCGCGGCGATCCTGATCCCGTTCACCACGCAGGAGGTGTTCGAGCCGCACGGCCTGTTCTACGGCAGCAACGCGAGGAGCGGCAACCCGATCCTCGCGGACCGGCGCAGCCATATGAACTCCAACGGGTTCGTGCTCGGCACGTCCGGCGGCGGCAAATCCTTCACGGTCAAGCAGGAGATCGCCGGCATGTTCCTCAACCGTGACGACGAGGTGATCGTCATCGACCCGGAACGCGAATACCTCGCCCTCGCGGCCGCGTTCGGCGGACAGATCATCCGGATCAGCGCCGGCACCGGCACGCGCGTCAACCCGATGGACATCGTCCTGGAGGACGACTCGGCCTCCGATCCCGTCAAGGACAAGACCAACAACGTGGTCTCCATGATCGGCGCGCTCATCGGCGGCATCGACGGCCTCGACCCGCTGCAGAAGGGACTGGTCGACCAGTGCGTCAGCAACCTGTACACGCGCTACCGCAACCAGGGCGGGGGAGTGGTCCAGCCCACGCTGCAGGACCTGCACGACGAATTGCAGGCGGGCGGCGAGCAGGTGAGCCGGTACCTCGCCGACGCGCTCAACCCGTACATCACAGGCTCCATGAGCGGCTTCAACGGCCAGACCAACGTGGACCTGTCCAACCGGTTCACCGTGTTCGACGTGTCCGGCCTGTCCGGCGAGCTGCGCACGTTCGGCATGATGGTCGTCATCGACCAGGTGTGGAACCGCGTCATCCGCAACAAGGCCAACGGGCGGCGCACCTGGCTGTACGTCGACGAGTTCCACCGCTTCTTCTCCAACCGGTACGCCGCCGCGCAGTTCAAGGACATCTACAAGCGCGCCCGCAAATACGGCCTCGGCGTCACCGGCATCACCCAGAACGTCGAGGAGATCCTCGACCTGCAGGACGCGCGAGAGATGCTGTCCAACTCGGACTTCCTCATGCTCCTGAGCCAGAACAGCACCGACGCGGACGCCCTGTGCGAGCTGCTGACCCTGAGCGAGGAGCAACGCCAGTACTTCACCGGCGTGCTGCCCGGCCAGGGACTCATGAAGATCGGCAGCGCCTACGTGCCGTTCGACGGGCGCATCCCCGCGGGCGGCGGCCTCTACCGGCTGTACTCCACGACCTTCCAGGAAGGAAAGTAAACGCATGAGCGGAACCCAAGCCCACCACGCCGGAGGCACGCGCGCCCGCATCGGACGCGCGGCCACCGGCGTGGTGTCCAGTGCCGCGCAGTTCGGCGCGGACCGGACCGACATCGCCGACTCCATGGGCCACAGCGCCGCCGAGATAACGGGACGCGCCGGCATGTACGGCATGTCCTCCGCCATGCACGGCGTGGGCTGGACGGCCGGCAAGGCGCGGCATATCATGAACCGTGGCAAACGCGCCCTGCGGTCGGGCAAGGGGATGCGCAAGACGGTCGGCAAACCCAAGGCGCTGTCCGAGGCGAAGCCCAGCGAGAAGATCGGCGAGTTCGCCGCGAAAGGCAAGGCGAGCAA
>OGHW01002097.1_pt1 | contig 13080 bp, 8 predicted proteins | sample 1571641 | NCBI WGS metagenome assembly OGHW01 (sample SAMEA2582066, study PRJEB24529) | metagenome | biome: Human gut stool | place: China | collected 2011 | reverse complement strand
GATGCAGCAGCATTCGCTAAACTTGTTGAAGTAGCTAAAAACGCTTAATAGCATAACAATACATAGTAAGGGCTCTCTTTGGAGGGTCCTTTTTATGGTTAAAGTAGATTTCATAAGATGCATTAATTAGCTAAATATTGTATAATAAACTCATTATGTTAACTTATTTTTATGAGGAGAGAACTTTATGACAGGACAAATGGAATCTCGCTTTGAAGGCTCTGTATTGGGCTATATCGGTTACAGCATTGCTGCATTCTTAATTACGATATGTACCTTCGGTATTGCTTTTCCTTGGGCTGAGGTGATGTTTAGAAGCTGGATTTGCCGTAATACGATTATTAATGGCAAACGCCTTTATTTCGATGGAACCGGTGCACAATTATTTGGCAGCTATATCAAATGGTGGTTCTTCACCTTTATCACTTTTGGTATCTATAGCTTCTGGTTGTTTAATAAAATGACACATTGGCGTGTTAAGCATACACATTTTGTTGAGTAGTTTAGCGATTACATAAAAATTTAATATTGCTTTTAGGGGCTCTTTGTCTGAGGTTATGGAAATAACTTCATTTTTGACAGAGGGCTTTTTCTATAGTGAAAGTTATGCTGTTACATGTATATTTTTCTCCGACTTATTGAAAATATAAGTATGTTATTCTATATATAAGCTTATTCTTTTTAATAGATCCATTTTAAATCAAGGCGGGTGAGGATATGAATCGTAACGAGCTGATTCACTATATACAGCAAGAATATATTTGTGATGTGGACTATCCATGGGAAAAATACCCTGAGTATACAGTTATTCGACGCAGAGATAATAAGAAATGGTTTGCTGGAATCTTTACCATTCGTGGACAGCAGGTAGGCCTCGATACAAATGAAGCGTTGGATGTAATAAACCTTAAATGTGATCCTGATTTGATTCCTAACCTGATTCGTGAAAGCGGAATCTTTCCAGCCTATCATATGAATAAAAAACACTGGATATCGGTCAATATTGAGGGCTATGGGGATGTAGAAAAAATGAAGATGCTGGTGGATATGAGCTATAGATTGGTGGGGAAAAAGTAATGTGTTAGTATTTGTGAATTAAAAATAGTTTAGGAAGTTTAATATAAAAGCCAGTGGTGCTATAAATTGAGCATCACTGGTTTTCTATTATATATACAATATTATAATTTATGTGGCTTGGTATTAAGTACATCTTTATTAGAGCTCATTTTATCCGCAGCTACTGGCTGGTTGGTTAGAACAGATTTCGGTTTGTTGTAAGTATAGCTTAATTGATGATTATAGGCTAATTTAAAATAATTGGCTAATCCTTTATTTGTACAGTAGATGTAGCAACCTTTTTGACCACGTGTCATTAATGTACGGTATGTATTTTTTACAATTTCATTTGCAATACGATGTCCCTCTTCAGGGTTTTCTTTTAAAAGTTTTTTGATACCTTTGATAGACTGATCTGTTTTAGCACGTTTATTAATATCTACGATGAGTTTGCCATTTTCATAACGTAGATCATCACCAATAATAATACCTACATATTCAAATTCAAGGCCTTGAGTGGTATGAATACAGCCCGCTTCATTAATAGAATCTGGATCTATTGCATATGTGGTAGAATTTTCCAAGTTCCAGCTGATTCCAAAATTATGTTCCGGTATTTGGATATCTTTTATAAGAGAAGTTGTTCGACCTTCCTTAGGCCAATCCCAACAATAGCCGGCTAAAACTCGAGATTTATTATTCATCTCATTTTTTGATTTTATAGCATCATACATTTCATTAGGATTATCATAGATTCTAAAATCATAATCGCCTTCAAAACCATCATAGTTTGCTGTTTCAGCAATTTGAAGAACATTGTCTAGCCAAGCTAAATAACCGTCAGAGCCATTACACCGGAATTGAGATTCTAGGGCTCCTTCATAGATAAGTGCTTTTTCTTCAGTGCTAAACTTTAATATCTTATCGATAGTGCCGGCATCTTTAAAGGTAACACGTTGATTTCGATCAATGAAGAAGACACTAAAGAGGGATGCATTAATAATTTCTTTGATTTGGTCTTCACCTTCATTTTGGTACATTCCAGATTTTTCACGTAATCTATGTGCTTCATCAACAATTGCAATTTGAAGTGCATTTTTAGAGCGCGTATGGAATGTACCACTACTTTGAAATAATGCCTTAATCTCTGTTTTCTTAAACCCTTTTTGGAGCATAGTACTATATACATTACGTGGAGCCGCATTAGATGTAATGTATTGAGCCATATAGCCACTATGAATACATTCAGCTAATAAATTTATTGCTACAACACTTTTACCTGTGCCTGGACCACCACGAACAATATATACCGTTTTTTGATTGTTCTTAATAGCATCAAGAGCAGCTTTTTTTATGCGTTCGAATTCAACTTTTTGATCATCAATAAGGACAAACTCTTTATTGCCCTTCAACATACTCAAAATAGAATCTTGTAGTGCTTTAGATGGCCTTAATTTACCATGTTCGATAGACTCCATGATATTTGTTGTGTCAGGCTTAGGAATATAGGTCTTAATGAAGTCACGTAAGTTATTCATCTGACCTAATGTAAACATAGGGGATACGTTTAATATGGCACTATAAATTGGATCTCGTAGTTCCGTTGAGATGCTTTCATCAAAGTTATGTAAAAAAGCACAAGGATGTAATTCAATAGGTCTAGTTTGCACATCTTCATTAAAGTTTTCAATGAGACTACAGTAAGACCATGCCTGATAGGATGGATGTGTGACTTCATGGAGTCCACCACGGAGATAGGTAGATACAATATTATCTTTATCAGTTACCTTGAAAGCTTCGCCCCATTGTTTTAACTCTACAATGACTACATGTTCTTTATCATGTTGATCTAAACCTGTAATAATAAAGTCCACTCGTTTTTGTGTATTTGGCACAATATACTCAATGGCGACACCAGCCAAGTCCGGTATAGCTATATCACGCATGACATTAGCCATATAGGACAATGAAGTTTGCCATGAATGAATCTCAGATTCGCCAACACGACGATATTTTTCTGTTAATGATTGATGTAACTTTTTGACCAAGACCCCTTGCTCGAAATCTTGGATGAAAGCTTGTTTGGTAGAAGAGTAGATAATCATATATTTATCCTAACTAAAAATGAAGGAAATTTCATGAAAGGTGTTGAATAATATAATTATATCATTTTGAAATATAAATATAGGAGCTATTTATTTAAGGCTCTTGTTACTTCACTTTTTATAAGGGGGATAATATAATGTTAAAGAGCGTATATAGAGATTTACTAAGGTGGAAATCAAATTTTTGTAATAGAATATGCAAGAAAGCATATAGCAAAATAAATAGTAAAATAATAGTTGAAAAAAATATTTTTAATATTTTAGGTCCAGAAGTTTTAGATACTAATGAAAAAATTTATACAGAAGCTATTAATTATGCCTTAGAAAATAGAAATATTAGGAATATTGCCATTACAGGTATATATGGAGCGGGTAAAAGTTCAATATGGTTATCTCATATTAAAAATTGGAAGGCAGAGAAAAATCCAATCTTTATTTCTTTGGGAAACTATCATGAATCAGTTGATTCTGAATCAAGTCAACTTGAAGAATCTGTACAAGAGAATCGAGTTGAAAGACAGATTATCAATCAAATATTGTCACAGCTTGATAAAGATAAAATTATATTGAGTAAGTATAATTTCAAAAAAAATATTTCCTGTTTTTCAGCCATTTTTAAAGCATTTTTTTATAGTATATTTATATTATCAATTTTGATTTGGTTTTATAGAAATGATGTAACTGTTATTTTTCAATCATATGTAACAAACTGGAGTATCTCAGATACATTTTTAGTTAGCATAATTCTGTTTTTTGTTCCCATAATAACTTTTTTTTATTATTTTATTAAAGAATATAGAGTGAAAATTGATAAAATTAATTTTAAGGGAGCAGAAGCTAAATTTAATGATACTGTAGATACTGATGAAACAATTTTTGATCGTGATATTAAGGAAATTGTTTATTTATTATATAGTTCTGAGGTTGAGTGTGTTGTATTTGAGGATTTAGATCGATATGATAATATAAATATTTTTACTAAATTGAGAGAATTAAATTTTTTACTAAATTCATTTATTTTAGCAAATAAAAAACGATATACAGTAAAGTTTGTATATATGCTTAGAGATGGTCTATTTCTTTCAAAAAATCGAACTAAGTTTTTTGACTTCATTTTGCCAGTTGTTCCTATAGTTGATTCTAGAACATCAGAGCATATTTTGGTAGAATTATTCGATTCAATAAATTTTCCCCCAACAAAAGATGTATTATCAAAAATTGCATTATATATCGATGATATGCGCTTATTAAAAAATATTGTGAATGAATATAAGGTATATTCAGAGGTTATACAACCAAAGGATATAGATTTAGATTGTAATAAGCTATTTGCAATGATAACACTTAAAAATATATTTCCTTATGAATTTGATTTATTACAAATAAATCAAGGTTATATTATTGATGTATTTCATAAGTTGGAAGATAGTAGAGAGAAAATTATACTTGACTTAAATAATAAGCGTACTAAGCTTATAGAAGAAATTGGTGTTATAAAAAATAAGATTGAATTTAATAAATTTGAACTCATGGCATTAATGATTCCTAGTAATGTATCTATTTATGATAGTGAAAGCAGTACCCCATGGAGTGAAATTTTAAAGCTCTGGAGTAAAGAAAAATCTCAACTTAAATCAATCTATTGTTATTATAATAATAACTCTTACGATTATGATCAGTTCTTAGAGAAATATATATTAACATCAGAAGAAAGAAAAAATACAATTGATAATTTATATGAAGACAAAAATTTTCAGATTAAATTTTTAGAAGAGAAGATTGAAGAGATAAATACTAAAATTAAAAAAATTGATATTTATTCTTATGTAGAAATTCTTTCTAATATGAATATTGAAGACCGTGAAAATATCTTTATAAACACAACTAATAAGATTATTGAAAATCACTATTTTTCATTAATTAGATTTCTTATAAGTGATGGTTTACTTGATGAAACCTATGAGTATTATAAAGGCAAATTTAACTTTGATAAGTCCAAATTATTAAGTAAAAATGATGTAATTTATTTAAAATCTTTGTATGAAAATAAACAATTAGATGTAAGCTTTAAAGTAAATAATCCAAAAGAAATACTTAGTCGTCTTTCAAAACGTGATTATTCTCGATTTAATATACTTAATAAGTATATTTTCAAAGAAGTCTTAAATGAAGGATTAGAAGATAAGATAATTGTAATTATTAAATCTCTTGACAAAGAATTAGGCTATTCTAATTTAGCTAAGATTTTAGATGACTTTGATTTGGAGGAGATTGATAAATTTATACAAAGTATAGTAACCATTGAGGTAGAGTATTTATTAGCAATTTTAAGAGGATGTAAGAATAATTATATTAATGCATATCAAAGAATATTGGTTGCTCTTATAACTAATAAGAATATAGATAATAAATATTTAGGTTCATTTAAAGAGATCTTAGAGGAAAATAGCCAAATTCTATCATTGGTACCAGATAATAGAGTAAAAACTTTGATTAAACATATTGATGATTTGAATTTAAAGTTTAAAGACCTAACAAATATCGGGCTGCCTAGAGAACTTTTGTTAAATATAGAGGAACGTAAGGCCTTTAATTTAAATATTAATAATATTCTTTTTATTACTAAGATAATTTCGGCTAAGGAAGTTGAATACGGACGTTTAATAACTAATATTTCAAATTTAGAGTGCTTAAAATCTTCTTCCGAGTATATTAGTGCTAATTTTGATGAATTTATTACTGATTATATAATGTCTAGTCCAAAAGATATAACGTATTATAATGATGAAAATGTGCTGATTAATGTATTTGCTTCTAAAATATCCAATGATCTTAAGATAAAATATCTTAGTAATAATAAATACATTATTACTGATGCAACTGCTTTAAATATTACTGAATTTGATCAAGATGTTTTTGATCAACTTTTAATTACAAATACTCTTGAATTTAATAAAGATAATTTAGCTTATTATTGGCAGAACATAAAAAGTTATGATGTAGCGTTAGTACAGTATATTGAAGATAATATTACAGATAGTAATATTAAGGAAATCTTATTAGCTAATAAGAATATTTGTGATAATTTAATAACTTACCCTGATATTAGTATAAGTTTATTTGATTTATTTTTACAATTTGTTGATAAAATGATTACTAAGCTTGAAGATGGTTTTAGTGCAGATAGAATTAGTAAGCTAATTAGCAAAAATTTACTAGCAATAACAGTTGAGAATATTAAATACATTGTAAGTAAAAATTCTCAACTGTTATTGCTAGTAAATTTTGGATGTTGTAACTTCGCTATTAAATAAATTAAATAGTGGTCCATTAATAGAGTTCATAGATTTTGATAGAACAGAATTAGTTAGGTATATTTTAAATCATTATCTTTCAGAGGAGAATATAAATTATATTAGTACTAATTTCTCAGAATTTATATATAAAGATGATTTTATAATTGCGTTAAATCAAGCCGGTCAACTCTTGTCTTATATAGATGTATGTAATAATAAAATTGTAATCTTATATTTCTTGAGGAATAATAATATAGGTATCGACGATAAAATAGAAATTATTAAAAATAAAATTTCAAGTATTAATGCAACTGATTTAAAAGAATACATTTTAGCTGTTGAAGAGGTTTCGGAGCTAGCTTCTATATGGGATGGAAAGTATCCAAGTGTTGATACTAGACCTAAGGAGTATCTTGCTGAGCTTTTAGTTCAATCAGGTGCGGCAAAGCGTAGGAAAGATAATAAAATAATGCTACATAGTTAAGTAGCTGTTTTATTACTGTTACACTTAATTTATTTATGAAAAGAGGTCTGCTAGTTTAGTAGATCTCTTTTCATAAAAGTTTTCTATTTATTCTGTATAATACTTTCATTAGTCTAATGAGAGGGTAGATATAGATGAAAGATTCTGCAAAGCAAATTATAAATTATTGGTATTCACTGGAGTGTTTGCAACCTAAAGAGGTTCCTAAGTATAAAGCCATTCCTAAGAAGTATATTAAAGAGCTCTTATTTACTACTGAAAATGGTAGAACTTCTATTTATCAACAGTCTGTAATTAAGCCATATTGGAAAACAACAAATTCCCGTGTTTCTACGTATGTCCTGCCGTTACCGAATTATCCTTATAATTACTCTATTATTGATGAGATTAAATATTTTAAGGATGAAAAGGACTATGTGTTAGATGATGAACATGCGGTTCTGTTATGTGTAGTTAAAGGGACTGAAGTATTAGAGGCCTTTATTGATAAATTAGAAATTGAACATCCTGAAAAACCATATTTAGGGAATGTGTATAGTGCATCGTTTCTCGTTGATGCGGATGGAGATTATAAAGAGGGCAGTCTTCAAATTGCTCCTTTTATTTGGGTGATTCATCAAATGATGTCTCAGCCTGATGTAGAGTTTAAAGATATTAAGCTAGATGGCTGGGATAAAGTTGTTACAGAAATCGAGGATGGTTTTAATCTTCCAGAAGAAAAGGTATCCCTTGATAAGGCTGCACGTGTGATTAATGCGTATATACAAGAACATATCTTGGATCCTATGGGCGTTACCATGTTCCGTGCTGGCGATGTTTATGGCTACTGTGGCTTTAAGGCAGAGGAGATTCAGTTGGTTAAAGCTGATACAATGCCTATTAATGATTTAAAATCAAGTTTTTTCCTTGATGATTTACAGTTGGTTTTACAGCACAGTGATACATTAAAGGATAATGATAAGGTATTAACGTATATTAATAGTCTTAATCAGAATATTGAGCATTATGATTTGTTAAAGGATACGGATCAGATGTGCAAATGGTATAATCCTAAGGTTTTACCATTTGGTAGATGGCCTTCAAAGTTTAATTTATCCTTTATGCAGCAAATTGCTGTTAATATTGCTAAGGAGAATCCTAAAGATATCTTTTCTGTTAATGGACCTCCCGGTACAGGAAAAACCACGTTATTGAAGGATATAATTGCTAGTAATATTGTTGAGCGGGCTGCTAAGTTTTGTGAAAGTAATCATGTAAATGATATCTTCAAAAAGATAGTTGGACGAGATGGGGCATCATTTTACTATAATATACCTAGTGACATTGCTGTATATGGTATGCTAGTACTTTCATCAAACAACAAGGCCGTTGAAAATATTACATTAGAATTGCCAAACATTTCCTCTGTGGAAGAGGGGACTAATGGGTCTACATTATTTAATCCGAATTCCTCTGATAAACAGGTCGATTTATCTTGTTTTGCTAAAGATGATAAATATAAATATGTCAAATCTAGTGAGGTATATTTTACATTTTTGGCCGATCGTTTAGCAGAGAGTAATGAACAATGGGGATTAATTTCAGCCAGACTTGGTAAAAAATCTAATATCAATACATTCATGCCTGCATTAGATGTATTATCCTCAGACATGTCTTCTATCATGCGTATGCCTAGTGCTCAAGATGCTTTTGAAAGTGCTAAAAAACAGTTTCAGGCACAATATAATCTTGTAAAAACATTATTTGATTATGTAACAGTATATGAAGACAATATCAAATTGATTCAAGAGTTGAATCTTAAAACGAATCAGTTACAAGAAGACGTTCTTTCAATCAATGAAGAGTTAAGTAAATATGATACATTAGATGATGATTTGTTGAACTTGATTGAGCATAAAAATAGTATTGAGACTAAATTAATAGAGTATAATGGACAACGTTCTATTATTGAAAAGCTATGGAGTGCTACTAACTGGTCTATTTTAAAAGCTATGAGTAATCTTGCATTGTTATCTGCTATTGAAGAAAATACTATAAAGTTTCAAAATATTAAAAGGGAATTGGATGCATTACACCAGCTGGTCGATGAGCGTGAGTCTATAATCAAAATAAAAGATAGTCTATTAGCTGATATTAAAGCGCTTGATGGTACTGTTCAAGAAGCTGAAAAAACACAGCAAGAGATTTTAGGTACATTAAAATCTATTGGTAAAGATACGATACATTGCTTTGATGATATAGCGTCAAAGGTAATATCATCTGATACGGATAGAGCAGAGGCACATACGATCTTCTTATATGTGTGTAACTACCTGAATGAATGTAGAGAACGTTTGCTATATGATGCCTCTCAATTACAAAAGGCTGTCGTTATGAGTGATGCTTTTAGAAAAAACATGCAATTACTTAGTCAGTATTGGGGATCACTAAGTGATAGAAAAAAATTGCAAAAAAACTTTGACCTTGATATTATTTTCCCTGCATTACTTAATTCTTTGATGATTGCGGTTCCTGTTATTTCTTCCACCTTTGCTGCTGTGGAGAGGTTCTTAGTTAACTGTAAATCTAAAAACTCGTTGGGGACCATTATTATTGATGAGGCGGGGCAAGCGTCACCTCATATGCTGGTAGGGGCATTATTCCGTGCTCAAAAAGCAATCGTAGTTGGTGATCCTAAACAAATTGAACCAGTACAAACTGTACAGGATTTATTTGTTGAAAGAATTGGTGGCGAAGGTATCGGTAAGTATAGAAATAAAGAATTATCTGTTCAAAGCCTAGCTGATGCTCAAAATCCGTTTGCAGGCATCATTAAAAACCTTGATGGATCTGAATCTTGGGTAGGATGCCCACTCGTTATTCATAGACGTTGTAAAGATCCAATGTTTACAGTCTCTAATGAGTTATCTTATGGTGGGTTCATGATTAATAGGACTATGAACCCTAAAGAGCCTATTGATCCATGTAAAGAGAGCTGTTGGATAACTTATGATGCAAGTAATATTGGCTCAAACACTGGTAAAGATAGATATATACAGCTACAAGGTCAAATTGCTTTTGAATTGATACAAAAGTTACGAGCAAGAAATACTAAGTTTAAGGATATCTTTATCATTACACCATTTACTAGTGTCGCATATGGTTTTAAAAAATATATAAAATCTATCAGTGATGATATTGTGAACTGGACTAAAGAGGATAATAAGAAAGATTGGCTAAATGATAATATTGGAACTGTTCATACCTTTCAAGGTAAAGAAGCTAAAGTTGTGATTTATATGTTAGGCTGTCAAAGTGATGGCTCTGCTAATGGCGCCATTAAATGGGTTAATGCCAATAACGTAAATGTAGCTTTTACAAGAGCAAAAGAATATGTATATGTTATTGGTGATGCTACTAAATGGGCAGAACTCAATAAAAATCTTGCATTTGCACAAAGATACCTACCTGTGTATACTTTGAAGGATTTTTAAGTAAATCCATGAGTTGCGTAACGAGAATAAGATATTGCCATTCTTTTGAATAATGAAGATTTATAGAAACAAACAGGGAAAGCAATCATATGATTTCTTTCCCTGTTTTAAAGCATAATAAACCTATGCAAGAAATAATATACAAACTAATCTCCAGTGTCGTCAATATAAATATGTATAAAATTTGCTGGTCCCGCTAAACTACGGCCGATTTCAATCGTCATAGGTCCATACATTATAAAGGATCTATTAGTCTTATCATGAATTATATGTGGCATAGTATAGAAAAATAAATTCATTATCTTATCAAAGTCATTTATAATTTCTTCCTTACCTAACAACAAAATAGGTTCTTGATTTTTTCTTTGAAAATGTACACAGCACTCATTAGCAAGTGAATCATAAAAAGAATGCTCATTTACATATCCAGTTTCTAACCAAATACTAATTGCCGTAAGCCAATCCAAAAAATCAACAGGCGTCTTATAAAAAATGTAATCTATAGGAGGTGAATTATGTTCAGCACGATGTTTATCAAGTCTAAAACTCGGAATTTCATCACTAACAATAATTTTGTTAATAAAATTATTTGAATCTAACTCAATAAACATACCTATAGCATAATTGTCTATTTCATTGTATGCAATAGCGAGCCCTCTTTGACCTTCATAAAAAAACTCTTTTGCTTTGGTTTCCCCCCAAAGTGTCATCATATGTGCATACACGGCTACATTTTCATCTCTGGTCCTTTTTGCCATTGAATTTAGAAAATTATATACTTCTACCTTTCCATTTTTTAATATATTCCTCTCAACATTAATATACTGACAATTGTCTGCTAACAAATTATTAATCCCCTTAAAATCAGCATATTCTAGTGCAGATTTAAATATTAATAACGCATGATTTACATTCATCTAGGACACCGCTTTCACTAAAAGAAAAACTAATTATTAGCGCCTTAATTATTGAATTAATTACTTATTGCAATTCAAGATAAAAATAAGGATTAGATAAACCAAACACCTCCTTGATACATATTACCAGTGTCAGATAATGTTGCATCTGTAATTAATTTTCGTAACTGTGCCCAAGTATATGCACCATTATCTAAGGGATATTGAATTGAATTTTGGTACTTAAAATTTTCATCATAAGTAATAAACATCAATATACCTTGTCGATTATCTAATTCAAGATCTAGTAATAAACCTGGCACACCATCATTCCAAACAAAGGAATGGCTACCTTTGGTAATCTTTGGGGATCCAGGAAATCCAAAGAACTCTACAGTCTTATTATCAATTTTATGTAACAGATGAATTTCGTCAAATGAACTAAATATACCCTTTTCTAATTTACTCGCAGGCTCAACCAAAATTTGTTGACTTAAATCTTTATCAACTGTGAAAGTTACACCATCTAGCTTAACATTAGGGTTATTTTCTTTAACGGCTGTTTTAGGGACTCTAAAAGAATAGTTCTTATAATTTTCTACTCGGCTATAGTTATCTAAATCTTGAAGAGAATGGATTGAAGGCAGTATATAATTTGCCATTATTCTATTAATATCACTTGATGTGACACTCTCCGTTGCACGAGGATACAGAATAACATTATATGCTTGCTTAGAATGCTTGCTCAACTCAAAATTTAAAGCAATAATATCCATATCTACAGCACCACTAAGAGTTGTTTTTCTCCAGTAACTTTTACTAAGACCATCATATTTAAAAACCACATCTGTTTTATCAGGAGAACCTGACATTTTACGTTCAATAATACCTGCAGCAATCAAAGGGGACTGAAATAAATAACTAGCCGTTGCATCTGGAAAATCACGTATTGCCTCTTTTTGTACTGCACTAAATGGGAATGTGACTGATAATCCGCCCTCTTTATTATGTAGATTCACTACTGTATTACCATCAAACTTACGGCGCTCAATAGTATAAAACTCATTTTTTAAGGATTCTACTGCATCGTCATCTACTACACCAAACTCTTGATTAAAGCGCGCTTTAGAATAAACCGAAAATGAATCTGCCTCCTTTTTAAATTTCTCATCATAAGCAGACTCAATTTTGTCAGTCGTATATACCGCCTGTACATATGCATCACGCGAAATACTTGGATCTGCGCCAGGAAGATTTACATCAATTGCATAACTAGTAACACTTACAGAACTCAAGATAATTGCACTTAATAATAATTGTTTTAACATATACTTCTCTCTATAAAACTATAATTTAACTGTATTGTAACATAATAAGAACACAATTATGAATACGATTACAAAACGAAAGAGGTTCCTATTGGTCACCTAGGTGACTATTAGGAACCTCTAATCTATTTACTTTTATTATTAACAGCACTATATTGAACTTGAGGCCTCTAAATGGGTCCAGCCTTTGCTAATCTTCTAGAGATTGGCGGTGATCAATATGAGTACATTCAAAGTGTTATCACTCATGATTTCCTTTGGCATACTTGTAGCGACCATTATCATGGCAGCAAAGTGATTGACCTCTAGCTGAAAGCTAGCTTTCTAATCGTGGTATGAAAAAAGGCCCGACATAGAAGTCAGACCGTTTCTTCAATTCAATAAATCTAGAAGCGAAGTCTGGCGTCGAAACCATTTATGCCTCACTTTGATATAAATTATA
>OGHW01002096.1_pt1 | contig 13103 bp, 10 predicted proteins | sample 1571641 | NCBI WGS metagenome assembly OGHW01 (sample SAMEA2582066, study PRJEB24529) | metagenome | biome: Human gut stool | place: China | collected 2011 | reverse complement strand
GAGCAAGCTCAACTGATTTATCAGATTTTGTCGGATGTTTATGACAAATCTCCGTGGACGATAGAACAAGTGGTAGCAGACTTGGCTTTGGATACTACGGAGTATTTCTATGTTTATGATCAGGAAGAAGTTGTTGGTTTTTTAGCCCTTCAAAATTTGGTGGGTGAGCTTGAGGTGACCAATATCGCTGTTTTAAAAGCTTATCAGGGGCGTGGTTATGCTAGTCAGCTGATGAAGCATTTGGAAGAGCGTAGTGAACCTATATTTTTAGAGGTGAGGGCTTCAAATCAAGTCGCTCAGGCACTTTATAGAAAATTTGGTTTTGAAAGTCTAGGAATTCGGAAAAATTATTATCATGAGCCTCAAGAAGATGCAGTTATCATGAGGCGAGAGGAAGTCTAATGGTAGATAGATATATTTTGGCAGTGGAGAGCTCGTGTGACGAGACTTCAGTTGCCGTTTTGAAAAATGAGAAGGAACTTTTGAGTAATATTATTGCCAGTCAGGTGGAAAGTCATAAACGTTTTGGTGGTGTTGTCCCTGAGGTGGCTAGTCGTCACCATGTGGAAGTGGTGACTATTTGCATTAAGGATGCCCTTTCAGAGGCGGGCATTACTGCTGAACAACTAGATGCTGTAGCAGTAACCTATGGTCCTGGTTTGGTCGGAGCGCTCTTGGTCGGGATGGCAGCGGCTAAGGCCTTCGCTTGGGCACATGGATTGCCTTTGATTCCAGTTAATCATATGGCTGGGCATCTTATGGCAGCGCGTGAGGTGCAAGAGTTGGAATACCCCCTCCTAGCCCTTTTGGTGTCTGGGGGACACACAGAGTTGGTTTATGTGTCAGAACCGGGAAATTACAAGATTGTTGGTGAGACACGTGATGATGCAGTTGGTGAGGCCTATGACAAGGTCGGGCGTGTGATGGGTTTGACCTACCCAGCTGGGCGTGAAATTGATGAATTGGCTCATAAAGGGAAAGATATTTATGATTTTCCACGCGCTATGATTAAGGAAGACCACTTGGAGTTTTCATTTTCAGGCCTAAAGTCAGCTTTCATCAATTTGCATCACAATGCAGAACAGAAGGGAGAAGTTCTAGTCAAAGAGGACCTTTGTGCTTCCTTCCAAGCTGCTGTGTTGGATATTCTCCTAGCTAAGACTAAGAAAGCCTTGGAACGTTATCCTGTTAAGACACTTGTTGTTGCTGGTGGCGTAGCAGCTAATCAGGGCTTACGTGAACGTTTGGCTGAAGAAATTACGGATGTAGATGTGGTTATTCCGCCTTTACGTCTCTGTGGTGATAATGCTGGCATGATTGCCCTAGCAGCTGCCATTGAATGTGATCAGAAACATTTTGCTGAGTTGGACTTGAATGCAAAACCAAGTCTTGCCTTTGCAGGATTTGAAGAATAAGAAGAACCTCTTACTAGTCTGGTAAGAGGTTCCTTTAGAAAGGAATTGAGTATGTCTGCCTTTCGTTTAGGTGTAAAAGCTGCAGTACCGACAGCCTTAGGATATGTGGCTATTGGCCTAGCCTTTGGTGTTGTAGCGGCGGCTTCTGGTCTATCGGCCCTTGAGGTTGGCCTCATGTGTGCCTTAGTCTATGGTGGCTCGGCTCAGTTTGCTATGTGTGCATTAGTAGTTGCAGGAGCTGGCCTTGGTGAGTTAACCTTGACTGTTTTCTTAGTTAATTTGCGTAACATGTTGATGAGTTTACATGCAACGACGATTTTTACAAAAACAAGCCTCTGGAATCAGCTGGGAATTGGTAGTCTGATTACGGATGAAAGTTATGGTGTCTTGTTGGGAGAATATGTGCATCATAAAGATATTTCTGCGAACTGGATGCATGGGAACAATATTTTCAGCTATCTGGTTTGGATTGTATCATCAGTTGTTGGGTGTTTGATTGGTTCCATGATTCCTAATCCTGAGCTTTTTGGTTTGGATTTTGCCTTGATTGCCATGTTTATAGGTTTGTTAAGTAGTCAGATAGATGCTTTGTTAGGTAAAGGTGTGCGTAAGCTATTCTTGATTTTACTATCTATTGCTGTGGCTTATCTAAGCTTTAGTGTCATTCTGTCGGAATCTTTGGCTGTTTTAGTGGCTACTTTAGTTGGATGTAGTGTGGGGGTGATGTGTGATGGCCGTCAATAAGTTTATTCTCATTGCCATTCTACTTGGGTTTGTGGTTAGCTGGGTGCCCCGTGTTCTCCCCTTTGTTTTAGTGAAATACAAGGGCTTACCAGATATCGTTGTTCGATTTTTGCACTACTTACCAGTTTCTATCCTCTTTGCTCTGATTCTCTCTAGTCTCACGACTGAGAAGATTGGTCACTTGCCACAGTTTAAGTGGATGGAAATACTGGCTACCGTGCCAACGGTAATTGTAGCCTTTAAGAGCAAAAATCTGCTCTATGCAGTAATTGTCGGTATAGTATCTATGGTCCTGATTCGTTTCGTATTTTAGCAAATGAAAAGACTTGGAGTTGCTCTTAGTGAGTCGCTTTCCAAGTCTTTTTTAGTTATTGTTAAAAAAGGCAGCAATATCGTCTTCACTGAGACCAATCATTGGATCTATAGTTGACCAATTTTCTTCAGTTAAACGATAGTTTTCTTCTGTTTGCACAGGTTTGTTAACAGACTTATCCACAGGTTGTGAATAAGTGTTAACAAGATCTGGGGATGGATTGATATTTTCCGAAAAGTCTTTGTTTTCAAGGGTTTCTGAGGGGTCGTTGTTTTTCGTTTTTGTTTGATTAGAGGCGTCTGTTGCCTCGTTTTTAACAATCTTTTCGACAGACTTATCAACAGCTTGTGTATAAGTTTGTTCAAAACGTTGGATGAGATAAGTATTTCGCTTAGCTCCTTCGTTGCGAACGGCATAATCAAAGGCTGCGATTTCCCCTAACATGACTAGTTTACTCTTGGCGCGTGTGATAGCGGTGTAGATGAGGTTACGTTGTAGCATACGTCCACTTTGTCGTGTGATGGGAAGGATAACGACTGGGAACTCACTCCCTTGGGATTTGTGGATTGACATGGCATAGGCCAGAGTAATCTTATTCCATTCGTTTCGAGGATAGATAACCTCATTGCCATCAAAGGACATGTAAATTTCGTCCTGCTTGCTTTCAGTATATTTACCAGGAATGAGATCAGTAATGATGCCGATGTCGCCATTGAAGACATTGAGTTCTGTATCGTTGACCAGATGGAGAATCTTGTCATTCTTGCGGAAGAAGATATCATTAAAGGCGAACTGATTGGCCTTTTCTTGAGGATTAAGTAGGTCTTGCATAATGGTATTGAGATTGTTAATACCAGCCTGTCCTCGGTACATGGGGGCTAGAATCTGAACATCCTGAGCTGCAATCCCACTCTTTATCGCAGCAGAGACGATTTTAGGAACCATCTGTGGAATATGGTTGGCATTGGCCTCAAAGTAAGAGCGGTCAGCCTTTTTCTCTGTGAAATCAGCGGGTAGTTGGCCTTGGCGCATCTGGCTAGCTAGGGTAACGATAGTGGAATCCTCGGATTGTCTGAAAATTTTGGTTAGGGAAACCTTAGGCAAGTTATCAATCTGCAAAAGGTCAGCCAAGACTTGGCCAGGGCCTACGGAAGGTAGTTGGTCTTGGTCACCCACAATGATAACTTGGGTTGAATCAGAGATACTTTCAAAGAGTTGATTGGCCAACCAAGTATCAACCATAGAGAACTCATCGATGATAATCAAATCGCAATCGAGATAGTCCTCTAAGGTCTTAAAATCGTCCTCGCTATTGAGGCCTAAATGTCTATGAATAGTGGCGCTAGGGAGTTGGGTGAGTTCGTTCATCCGACGAGCAGCCCGTCCCGTTGGTGCTGCTAAAATAATAGGTAAATCGGACTTTTTGAGATCTAGGCCATGAAGGTCAGCATAGGTTTTAATAATGCCGTTAATAACAGTGGTTTTCCCTGTTCCGGGACCCCCTGTCAGGATGAAGACCTTGCTTTGTAGGGCTTTGAAAATGGCATCTTTTTGAACCTGATCATAAGTAATACCAAGCTCCTCTTCCACCCCTTCAAGGCTGTCTAAGATTTTGTCTTCAGAGCTGACATCAGGTTGGTCCTTCATGATACGAGTTAGGTGGGTATAGATGCCCTGTTCCGCAAAATATAGGGTATTATCAAAGATTTTAGTCTCTACATTTTGCACCTTATCCTCTTGGATAAGATTGGTTAATTGGTTAGCGACCAAGGCGGGGTCAAGTTCAATCGGACGAGCACCTTCCAAAAGAATGATGGTCCGTTCAAGCAAGGCTTTGGCTTCTATGTAGGTATCGCCTTCTTCCATACTGGCTTCTAGTAGACAATGAATCAAGGCTGCTCGTAAACGCTCAGGGGCATCACTAGCAATTCCAAGACGTTCAGCTAGTTGGTCAGCCATTTTAAAACCGATTCCTTGAATCTCCTCTACTAATAGATAAGGGTGTTCCTCAATAAGATTTAGTGACTCTTCCTTATATTGGTTGAAAATTTGTGAGGCGGCCTTTGGTGTGAGGCCATAGCTAGAAAGTTTGGACAGGATTTGCTCGGCTCCATAATTGATTTTTAACTTAGCAACAAAGGCTTCTCGATTGACCTTGGATAGGTTGGGAATCTGCTCTAACTCGCTAGGATCCTCGAGAATCTTGTCAATAGGGTCTTCTCCGTAAATTTCGACAATACGCTCGGCCGTTTTCTTACCGATTCCTTTGAAATTGTCGCTGGCAAAATATTTGATAAGACCGCTGGCAGAAGGTTTTGAACGCTCGTAGCGGGTCATTTGTAGCTGTTCACCATATTTGGGATGATTGGTTAGCTGACCCCAGAAGGTATAATCTTCGCCCTCCATGACATCTCCCATGGTTCCTGTGACAATGATTTCATAGTCCTCAAAATCACTGTCTGTTTCGTCAATTTCTAAGAGTAGAATACGGAAAAAATTACTAGCGTTTTCGAAAATGACGCGTTCGATAGTTCCTGAAAAATAAAATTCTTGCATGTGTTTTTCCTAGATACATAATAAGGCTGGGTTCCCCCAACCTTATCTTATTTAGTGTTTTTAGTTGTCCTCAACGGTACCAATTTTATTAAGTGGCCAGAAGCGGAATTTAACTTCCCCTACAAGAGCACTCTTGTCAAAGTAACCAACTACTCGACTATCTTTGGAAACAATACGGTTGTCCCCAAGTAGGAAATATTTGCCTTCAGGAACAGTGACAGAGAAGGTCGTGTTACCGTCAGCATTTGTTGTAAAGGCCTTGGCATCCTTAGCTAGTTGTTGGAAGTAGCCACTCTTGCTCTTGTCATCGTTGTAAGCATATTCTTTTTGTAGCTTATCCTTGGCAAAGGCAGCTTGGAATTCTTTGAGGTATTCTTCCTTGACTTCTTTACCGTTGACAGTAAGTTTATCGTTTTGATAGGTAATGGTATCACCTGGCATACCGATGATACGTTTGACGATTTGTTTCGTCTTACCGTCTTCGACTTCCTTAGCAACGACAATATCGAAGCGTTCAATAGATGTGTGTTTCAAAACGATAACACGTTGATTATTGGCTAGAGTAGGATCCATTGAGTGGCCGTCAACCTGGACAGGGAGCCAAAGGAAGAGGCGAGTCAAAAGGAAAAATGTGATAAAGAGGATAAAGAGTCCCCATTCACGAAGTAAAATGAGGAAGTATTGGGTCCATTTGTTTTTCATAGTTAAGGCCTTTCAGGGTTATTTTAATCGTTGGTAGGCTTTTTTGGTATTGGCGAAATGATATTTAGCAGTAGCTTGGAGAGCCTGATCTCCGTGGGCTTGAAGAAGCTTAGTTGCGACCTGGTCAGATTTAGCACCAGCACCTGAAGGAAGGGTGTAGCCAACCTCTTGGCTGAGTTTGTCCAAATTTTCCAGGAAGAGATTGCGAGCGATGATAGAGCTCACCGCGACAGCTAAGTATTTCCCTTCAGCCTTTTCTTCTAAAGTGATAGGAAAGTCAAAGCGATTGCGTTCATTCTTGAGGTATTTCTGATAATTTTTCTCACTGGTGAAGGCATCAATGACAATCTTATCTGGTTTAGCACCTGATTGTAACAATAGAAAGATAGCCTGATTGTGGAGAGCTACTTTAACGGACACAGCATTATGACTCTTACCGTCTCCGACCACTTCATTGTACTTTCTAGGCGAAAGAAGAAGTGCCTTGTGAGGAATTTTCTCCTCCAATATAGGTGCAATCTGACGAATCTTGATATCATTAAGATTTTTAGAATCATCGACCCCAAGAGATTTCAAAAAGGCATGGTCAGCTGGGGTAACTAGACTTGCTACAACAGCTAGACCACCAAAATAGGAGCCATTTCCGACTTCATCTGATCCAATTAGGGCTAGGTTTTGTCCATCAGGTGAATGCTTAGGTTCAGCTTGGTATCCAAAACGGCTAGCCAAGACTTCTGGCTTAGCTCCTTGGAAAGTTACCTTTCCTGAGGTATAGGCGATGACACTTATTCCATCGACCTTGGCTGAAAAGCTTGCATAAGGATTTTTAGTCGCAGTCGCATAGCTTGCTAGGTCCTTTTGGAGTGTCGAAATCTGCTCTGCTGTCATTTTTAATACGATTGTGCCCATGAAATCTATTTTAGCACAAAAAAGGAGAATTGGTAGATATTTTACAGACTGGGAATCTATGAAAATTATTTTTCTAGAGAAGTACAAAGTCTAAAATTTACGAAAGTTAAAATTTAGGATATAATGATTAGAAAGAGAATGCCTAACCATGCTCTTTTTTCCACAATTAGAGAAAATGAGTTGGCATTTAAGTATCGAACACGCCTCAGAGTAAGTGTCTGAATCTTGCTAAAAAATGGCGATATAAAAGCAATAAAATAAGGAGAAGCTGCGGTGGCGAATCCGTGACCACCATTGATTGGCAGCTAACAAGCAAATGGCAAATAAGAACCGTTACAAATTTCATTTTGGAGAGAAGAACCTCACGCTAACAACTGATAAGGACAACCTTTTCATGGAAGAGGTGGAGCGTGTTGCCCACGAGAAATATAAAATTATCAAAGAGCAGATGAAAAATGCTGACAATGAAACAATCGCTATCCTAATGGCTATCAATTCTTTGTCGACTCAGTTGGAACGCGAAATTCAAGTTGAAGATATGGAAAAAGAGTTGGAAACGTTGAGAGCTAAGCAACTTGAGCAACTCAAGGTTAAGGCGACAGCTACAAATGACGATGAGGATGACGCATGATTGGACTCCTTGTCTTAGCCATTATGGCTTGGAATTTCTACATTGGCTACCGTCGAGGCCTCTTTATGCAAGCTTATTACGTGGTTTCAGTTATTATCGCCATGTGTGTGGCGACCTATTTCTACCGGTCGCTAGGAGAGGCTATCAATCTTTGGGTACCTTATACCAATCCAACAAAAGATGCTAGTATAGCTTTCTTTAAAGATCAGAACATCTTTTCACTTGACCGTGTCTATTATGCGGGTGTTGCTTATTTTGCTATCTACTGTATAGCCTATTATGGCTTACGCTTTCTTGGTATTTTCTTCCACTTTGTGAGAATTGAGCGACTTGATCAAAGACGTTACCAAGTGGTAGGTGGCGTCTTGGCCACCTTAGTGAGTCTTGTGCCTTTGACTATGTTGGGGAATATTCTTGCAACGGTTCCCATGAATAACATTCAAACGCTCTTGTCATCGAGCTGGGTTTTACGTATCTTGATTAATGGTTATTTTCCAGTTAGTCAGATTATCCAGCATTTGTGGACAAGTGTGATATAGAAAATAGAAGTCTTCCTTGATTGAGGGAGACTTTTTTTGTTCTTTGTTTTGGTAGGATATGAAAAAGACCGGACACAAGGTCTCAGTCTTTCTTAACTATTTTTACCCTAAGGTTGCAATGGTACATCCGGAACCACCGGCACTTTGTGGGGCATATTCAAAACTTTTAACATGGCGATGACGGCGGAGATATTTGGTAACAGCATCACGGATGACACCTGTACCAATACCGTGGATGATGTCCACTTGACTCATGTTATTAAGTAGGGCTTGGTCAATAAAGGCATCAAGCTCTTGCATGGCTTCTTCGTAACGTTTCCCACGAAGGTCTAGACGGGCACGAGGACCGCCAGATGCCTTCTTGGCTTTTTTAACCACGTTAATCTGTTTCTTCTTAGGTTGTTGGGCTTCGGCTTGGGCACGAACAAGAGTAAATTCATCCGCCTTGAGTGTCATCTTGATGAGACCTACCTGGGCTTCCCAATTACCATTTTTGGCTTGACTGGTAAGGGTACCACGTTGACCATAGGCGGTAACGATGATATCGTCTCCGACACGAGGGGCACGCGCAGCCTTTTCTTTCTTGGCCTTACGAAGGACTTTATTCTTAGAGAGGTCCACTTGAGGGGCAAGTTTCTTGAGTTTTCCTTTGGCGTCGATAACTTCATGAGGTTTGAGTTGACTCTTATCGTGGAGATTTTTGAGAATACTATCGCTCTCAGCCAAAGCTGTATCCACCATATCTTGAATTTCTTTCTGAGCCTTTTCGAGTTCCTTATCGTACTCATGGGAGAATTCGTTATAGAGTTTCTTGACCGCACGGTTGAATTTAAGGTTCTCTTGCTCAACGTCCTTGATGTGTTCCAGACGTTTTTGTGTTTCCACGGTTTGGGCTTCAAGTTGCTCGATGATACGGTTGACATCACTATCAGTATCCGTGAGGTTTTCTGCCTCCTTGACAATAATTTCATTCAAACCGAGGCGGCGAGCAATCTCAAAGGCGTTAGAGCGACCAGGAACTCCCTGCATAAAACGATAGGTAGGACTTAAAGTCGCTGTGTCAAACTCCATGCTGGCATTTTCCACATGTTGCGTCTCAATCCCATAGGCCTTAAGCTCAGGATAGTGAGTAGTAGCCATGGTTTTAATCTTGCTCAAACGGAGGTGCTCTAGGATTGCCATGGCTAGACTAGCCCCTTCCTGAGGGTCAGTACCAGCCCCAAGCTCATCGACCAAGACAAGACTGTTGCTGTCGGCAGCGTCCAGAATCTCGACAATGTGGGTCATGTGACTAGAGAAAGTTGACAAACTCTGTTCGATAGACTGTTCATCCCCGATGTCCGCAAAAATCTCTTGGAAAATGGCTACACGACTACCCTTATCAGCCAAAATTGGAAGGCCAGATTGAGCCATCAGTTGAGCTAATCCCAGAGTTTTAAGCATGACCGTTTTACCACCGGTATTGGGACCTGTAATGACAATGGCTGTGAGGTCCTCATCAAAGCGCAAATCGTTGGCCACTGGATTGACCAAGAGCGGGTGACGAACGTTAAGCAGTTGGAGTGTTTGGTTGTCACTAATCTTTGGAATAACCGCTTTCTTATCTTGGAGATAGAGGTATTTTCCTCGAATAAAGTCCATGTGACCCAAAATCCAAGCGTTGTTAGCGATAGCAGCAGCTTGCGGACGGAGTTGATCAGACAATTCATGCAGGATACGAGCCATCTCATGACGTTCGTCTGCACGTAATTGTGTAATTTCTTCGTTAAGCTGGATAACGGCGCGTGGCTCGATATATACTGTGTTTCCAGAGCTTGAGATGTCATGCACAACCCCAGCAATACGGTTACGGTAGGTATTTTTGACAGGAAGCACTGAACGACCATTACGACTAGCAATTAAACTTTCAGCCAACATGTGACCAGATTTCTTGAGAATGTCTTGCAAGGTCTGGCGAATAGCATCATCGCAAGATTTGAGTTGACGACGGATATTTTGCAACTCAGGGCTAGCAAAATGCTCAATGAAACCACCGTCATTGATACTTTGAAGGCTACCTTGTAGACTTGGGAAGGCTTCAATCTTTTCGAAAAGACGTTTGAGAGCGACGAGCTCAACATTTTCAAGGTCAGCGTAGAAGCGACCAAGGTCAGCTGAAGCTTGTAGCACTTTCTTGATGGCAATAAGCTCCTGAATGTTGAGGTCAGCATCCAGTTCCAAGCGACGCAAGGGCTCAGAAATATCTCGCAAGCTACCAATGGCAAAGCCATGGTGCTCTACGAAAATCTCAGCCATTTCTTGAATTTCTGTAAATTGATTTTGAATTCTTTCTGAATTGGTCATAGGCACCAAGTCACGTAACTCCGCCTGAGCCTGTTCAGTCTGCAGGTATTCTGTGAACTGGTCCTTGACCTTGTTAAATTCTAATTGGTCTAAAATCTTTGTGTTCATAGCTTCTATTATAGCACATTTGCCTATGGGGCGTGGAGGTGGGAAATGCCTGAGGTCGTTTTATGAGCGGCCTTTTGTCATCAGATGTTGACTAGCTACTTTTACAAAAGAGTCTCTCTAAAATAAGAGATTTTCAATTAAAACCAATGCTCTCATCTATGCTATAATAAACCTATGACTAATCAGAAAAAATTACTCCTAATTGACGGTTCATCCGTTGCCTTTCGTGCTTTTTTCGCACTTTATAATCAAATTGACCGTTTTCGTAACAATAATGGCCTTCATACCAATGCTATCTACGGTTTCCACCTTATGTTGGACAACCTGCTTGAGCGTATCCAACCAACTCATGTCTTGGTAGCCTTTGATGCTGGCAAAACAACTTTCCGTACCGAGATGTTCGCAGACTACAAGGCTGGTCGTGCTAAGACACCAGAGGAATTCCGTGAGCAGTTCCCTTATATCCGTGAGATGTTGGCTGCACGTGGTATCGCCTATTATGACTTGGCTCAGTACGAGGCAGACGACATTATCGGTACCTTGGCTAAGATGGCTGAAAATACCAGTGAGGACTATCAAATTACTGTTGTCTCTGGGGATAAAGACTTGATTCAGCTGACTGACGAAAACACAGTCGTTGAGATTTCGAAGAAAGGTGTGGCTGAGTTTGAGGCCTTCACACCTGACTACCTCATGGAGAAAATGGGGATTACCCCTGCGCAATTCATCGACCTTAAGGCTCTCATGGGTGATAAGTCCGATAATATTCCAGGGGTTACTAAGATTGGTGAAAAGACTGGTCTCAAGCTCCTCTTGGAACACGGTTCCCTTGAAGGTATCTATGAGCATATTGATGAGATGAAGAAGTCCAAGATGAAGGAAAATCTCATCAATGATAAGGAGCAAGCCTTCCTTTCTAAAACTCTGGCGACCATTGATACCCAGTCTCCTATTGAAATTGGCTTAGATGATACGGCCTTTACGGGACCTGACCTTGAAAAATTGGCAGCCTTTTATGACGAGATGGGCTTTGTTCAGTTTAAAAATGCCCTTGGTGGCGAGGCTGTGCCGCAGGATTTTGATGTGGCCTACGCAGAGCCTAGTCAAGTGACAGAAGCTCACTTTAGCTCTGACGATTTCTTCTGTTTTGAAATCCTCGGTGACAATTATCACATAGAACCTATCATCGGTTTTGCTTGGGGGAATGACAAGCAGATTTATGCGTCTACAGATACAGACCTACTCAAATCAGAAGCCTTCCAGGCAGCTCTTTCAAAAGCTGTTAATATCTACGATTTCAAGCGAAGTAAGGTCCTTTTGAGCCATCTAGGTATTGACTTGCCTACGGCTAATTTTGATGCACGTCTGGCCAAGTATCTGCTCTCAACCGTTGAAGACAATGAATTGTCAACCATTGCCCGTCTCTATACGGACCTACCGTTGGAAACAGATGAAGTGGTCTATGGCAAGGGAGCTAAACGTGCGGTTCCTGAAAAAGATGTCTTGCTCAGCCACCTGGCTAAAAAAGTCAAGGTCCTTCAGGTCGCTAAGCCGGTCATGCTTGAAAAATTGGCTGAACACGGCCAATCAGAGCTTCTCTTTGACATGGAGTTACCACTGGCAAATGTGCTAGCTAAGATGGAAATCGCTGGTATTAAGGTCAAGGGGCAAACCCTTAACGAGATGGCAGTGGAAAACCAAGTAGTCATTGATAAATTGACCCAAGAAATCTACGAAATGGCGGGCGAGGAGTTCAATATTAACTCGCCTAAACAGTTGGGTGTTATCCTCTTTGAAAAGATGGGTCTACCTTTGGAATACACTAAGAAAACCAAGACAGGTTACTCAACAGCTGTGGATGTCCTTGAACGATTAGCACCAATTGCTCCAATTGTAGCTAAGATTTTGGAGTACCGCCAAATCACTAAGCTTCAGTCTACCTATGTCTTGGGGCTTCAGGATTATATCCTTGAGGATGGTAAAATCCATACCCGTTATGTGCAAGATTTAACTCAGACAGGTCGTTTGTCATCAGTGGATCCCAACTTGCAAAATATTCCTGTTCGCTTGGAGCAAGGTCGTCTCATCCGTAAGGCCTTTGTCCCATCGACTGAGGACGCAGTGCTTTTAAGCTCGGATTACTCACAGATTGAGTTGCGCGTGCTGGCTCATATTTCGGGAGATGAGCATTTGATTGCAGCCTTTAAAGAGGGGGCAGATATCCATACCTCTACAGCCATGCGTGTCTTCGGCATTGAAAAGCCAGAGGATGTCACACCTAACGACCGTCGTAATGCAAAGGCTGTTAACTTCGGGATTGTTTATGGCATTTCTGATTTTGGTCTTTCTAACAACCTTGGCATTAGCCGTAAGAAGGCCAAGGAGTATATCGACACCTACTTTGAACGTTATCCTGGTATCAAGGCCTATATGGATAATGTGGTTCGTGAAGCCAAGGATAAGGGCTACGTAGAAACTCTCTTCCACCGCCGTCGTGAGTTGCCAGATATTAATTCTCGTAACTTTAACGTCCGTAACTTCGCAGAGCGTACAGCTATCAACTCTCCTATCCAAGGAAGTGCTGCTGATATCCTCAAGATTGCTATGATTAACCTAGACAAGGCTCTGGTAGAAGGTGGCTATAAAACTAAGATGCTCCTACAGGTGCACGATGAAATCGTCCTTGAGGTGCCAAACGACGAACTTGTAGCGATGAAAGCCTTGGTTAAAGAAACTATGGAAGCTGCAGTCGAACTCGCTGTCCCTCTCATCGCAGATGAGAATGACGGCCGCACATGGTATGAGGCAAAGTAAAACATGAAAGAAAATTTTCCATTTACCTA
>OGHW01002093.1_pt1 | contig 13124 bp, 23 predicted proteins | sample 1571641 | NCBI WGS metagenome assembly OGHW01 (sample SAMEA2582066, study PRJEB24529) | metagenome | biome: Human gut stool | place: China | collected 2011 | reverse complement strand
ACAACTTCACTATTGTGTAAGTGTGCTTTATAAGTTAGAAATTGTTCTAATTGATGAAATCATAATCTAGTTTCACATAATCACGTCCTTTCTAAATCACAACCAATTCAACAATCTTAAATTCATTATTTTAAATTTATACCGTTTCCTAGTAATTTACTTTCTGCAATAGTATTTCCGTATCTATCTTTAAAAGTAACTAATCCTATATTATCATCGCCAGTTTTTCTCTTAACGGCACCTTTAATAGCATTATATATATTTAAATACATTGCTTTTTGTTGATTGTCAGTTACTGAAAGCGCCCTTGAAGGAACAGTTACAACATAGCCACCATATTCATAACTTATTGCAAAATCTCCTAAGTCATTATTTTGCATATATTCATTTAATTCTTTAACGGCTTCATTTATTTTTTCATCATCATTTGAAGATGAATCACTTGAATTTTTGCTTTCAACATCATCAGAAGTTTCACTAGATGATGTTTCTTTTTTCGAGGATTTAGTAACTTTTTTCGTACTATGTACAGAGCTAGCTTCTTTACTACTTGTATTATCATCATCAGGATCGACAATAGCAAACATTAGAAATATAGTAGCTATTGTACCTAAAACAATACATTTGAGAATGCCAAATAAATATTTTTTACCACTACTTGTATTTCTTGTTTTAAATGCGATTTTAAATGTAAAATAAACCATAATAATTCCTAAAATAAATATAATAAATCTAATCATATATTAAAATCTCCTATCTAATAAATTCTGACAATTTTTCTGAAATTCCTAAGTAATTTGGAATTTGATATTTAGTTAAAGTAGCTATTTCATCTTTGTCTTGCATATCTATCAATAATTTCATAGCTAATTCGTTGGCTTCGCGTTCCATTTTAGGAATATTTATATCCATTCCAGTATGGCGATAAAAAGGTGTACTTGTGCCATCATGTAATCTAATATGTGAATATTCATGTAAGATAACAAAGTCTAAATATTTACTATCCCAATTTGAATTAATAACAATAGTAGAACATCTGTTATTTGTCACAGTAAATCCGCCGGTTACATCGTCAAGCTCAAGTTGTAACAATTTGATACCAGCGTCACTAATTAATTGTTTAGGATTATGTAATTCATATTTATGTTTAATCTTATTGAATTCATTATTGATAAAAAAACTCATATCAATCACACTCCTAATCACGATATTTTTTAGGAGTAAACTTCTTTTTAGCTTCCATTTTATTCATTTCCATAGCAGTTTTTACTGCAATCAAGATTCTATCCTTTTGTTCTTTTGTAGCAGGTTCTCCATAGAAGTTTAAATTATTTCCAGTTTCAATACCTTCCATTAATTTTTCAGCTTGAATAGCAATATCATTTTTTTCTTTATCTGAAAGTTCGTAATATTTTTTCTTTTCCATATTGTCAGTGTTTCCTAATAAATAATCACTAGAAACATTGAATGCAATAGCAAACTTTTTTAACTCAGAACTAGATATTTTTCTAGTGCCAGCCTCTATTTTATTCAAGGTCGAGTTGCTCATATCTACCATCTTAGCTAAATCAGTTTGTGATAGATTTCTACTTTCTCTTAAATTAATGATTCTTTCTTTTAAAACTTTGTCATCTGATTCGCTCATATAAAACACCTCTTTTTTTGCTATTTACGCAATAAGTATATCATTTTTTGCAAAAAAAGTAATAATTATTGCTAAAATAGAAATTTAATTGTTGACATTGCGAAAATAGCAATGTATGATATAGTCACAGGGTTGCGAAAATAGCAACTATCGAAAGGAGTGAGTATGATGCCAGAAATTAATCTGGAATTAATAAAACAGCAAAGAAAAGCTAAAAGATATACCATGCAATACATGGCGGATCACTTAAAATTAAACAATCCTAGTGCTTATCAAAGAAGAGAAAGTGGAGAGTATAAGTTTCAAGCGGTTGAAATTTACGCATTATCTAACTTACTAGGTATTCCAATGGAAAAAATTTTCGTTAAAAAGTTGCCAAAATAGAAATTTTTATATATATAACGTTATCAAAATTTAGAAAGGTGAGTGTCATATGTGGAATGAAATTCAAAAAGAACTAGATAAAAAGAACATACCAATTTATAAACTAGCAAAAATAACAGGTATTCGAGACTCAACGTTGCACAACTACAAAAGAGGATCAGAACCTTCATTCAAAAACATGTGCAAAATAGCAGACGCATTAGACGTCAGCTTGGATTATTTTAGAAAGGAAGAATCGTAATGGAAGAATTAATCAAAGTAACAAAAGACGGCAATGGAAATTCAGTAGTAAGCGGAAGAGAGCTACATGATTTTTTAGAAGTAACAGAACGTTATTCATCTTGGTTTGTAAGAATGACTAAATATGGTTTTGAAGAAAATGTTGATTATGTAGGGTGTAAAGTTTTTAACACCCTAGCAAAACAAGAATTACAAGACCATGCCTTAACGTTGGACATGGCTAAAGAAATATCCATGATCCAACGAACAGAAAAAGGCAAGCAAGCACGTCAATATTTTATCGAAGTAGAGAAAGCCTACAAGCAAGGTCAAACACAATACAAACTGCCACAAACATTCAGTGAAGCGTTAATTGAGTTAGCTAAGGAAGTTAAGAAAAATGAAGTTCTTAAACCTAAGGCGGATAAATACGATAGATATTTGAGTAGTAAAGGTTTAATCACAATTACCGAAATTGCCAAAGAATACGGTATGAGTGGTAAGGGATTAAACAAGTTCCTACACGAAAAAGGCGTTATCTACAAAAAAGGCGATAAATGGTTCGTGTATCAACGTTACGCAAATGACGGCTTAGTAGGTTATGAAATCTTTATGCCAGAAGATAAAGAAATCAGACGCACACTTAAATGGACAACTAAGGGAGAGCAGTTTATTAGAAGCATTTTAGAAGACGAAGGCATTGCTCCAGTTCTTGAGAGACCTAGTCAAATGACGATTGAAAAGCCACAAGAAGAATACGACGGAGATTACTATACAGCAAGTGAGATTGCTTATAAGTTATATCTTCCAAAAGGTGCAGAGTTGCTTATTGGTAAGTTAGCTAATGAATACAGATTAAAACCAGTATTCAGTGATAGCAATAAATATTGCCGTCGAGTAGTAGATGAATACGGAAGAAAAACATGGCAATATACAGCACTCGGAGCAAGAGTGATCGAAGAACTAATTGAAAAAATGGAGGTTTAGATATGGAAGTTACAGTTCCAGTTGAGATTAAAGTGAATGAGTTGGCAAATGAAATTGTCAGTCAAGCACTCAAGGCGTTTGATACACGCATGAATCTAATAACTGATACTTACGATTTGCCACCATATCCAACTCAAGAACAGCTCAAGCAATCCTTAGGAATTGGACAAGGTCGTTTAAATGAATGGATTGCAATGGGCTTAAAGAAACAGATATGGTCAAGTGGTTCAATCCGTTTTGATCGTGAAGAAGTTAGACAATTTTTGAAAGAACATTTTGAAGTTTAGGAAGTGATAACAATGCGGTGCATTTACGGAATATTTATCTGCATGGCATTTGCTTGCAGCGTTGATTTATATAGGTGGAACAAGAAACGGAAAGGAAGTGATGAAAAGTGATCACATTAACTAACGCTGGGTATGTTGTATTGGTAGGATTATCAGTCTTAGGTGGATATATTCTACACGGTGTTGTAGATGCCATTAAAGATGGAACGTTTTTTGATTAAGGAGGGATAAGCGTGGAAGATTTAAATTTAAAAGTTGCTGACGGCGGACGCTTTAAATGTGATAGTTGCGATTACGTATTTGAAGTGTACGGAGCATACGCTGAAGATATCAAGCGTTGCCCTATTTGTGGAAGTTATAACATCTGGATAGTTGAAGAGATGATGATTTAAAGGGGGGGTGAGATTGTGGCAGAACAAAAAAATTCAGTGGTTGCCGCCACTGAAAACAAAAATATAAAACCTAGTTATTATTATATAACAAAAATTATGAAATTTGTAGACACAGTAGAAGATAGATACAAGTTAGTTAAAAGTTTCTATTGTGTTAATAAAGGTGATTTGAGTAAAGAAGATAAGACTAAAACTAGGGTAATGATGAACTTGTTAAAAATGCAATTAGAACAAAAGCAAGGAGCGTAATGAGATGGCTGAAATAGAAGAATTAGAACAAGTAGAAGTTGAAGAAGATAGATTTATCGTAGATAGTCCAGAAAAAGCAGATTGGGCTTTATATAAGCTGAGAGAAGCTAATAAACTAATCAAGCAAAATGAAAAAATAGCAGAGGAAAACCATGAACGTGTTGATAAATGGTTAGAGCGTGAGAACTCTAAAGCTAATGCATCTAAAGAATATTTTGAAGGTTTACTACAGGAATACTTTACCAATGAAAGAGCTAAGAACTCTAAGTTTAAATTTAGTAGTCCTAATGGAACTTTATCATCAAGGAAACAACAAGATAATTGGATTTATGAAGAGAACAAATTAGTTGATGTACTAAAAGATACTGAGTTTGTAACAAGCGTACCTAAGCTAGAAAGGGGACTATTCAAAAAATCAGCAAAGAAAGGCTTAGATGGTCTATCAGTTGTTGGAAACAAGGTTGTAAATACTAACACTGGAGAAGTTATTGATGGTGTTCAAATTCAGGAACAACCAGACAAAATTGTAATCAAAACGGAGGATTAATCATGAAAAAACAAGATATTGAGTTGATGAAACTTGCCGAGAAAGTCAGTCAAGATAGCGTATGGATGTGGAGCAAGGATAAGGGGAAGGGGTGATAAGAGTTGATATTTTATGAAAATGGTGAGGTTCCTAAACAACCATATCTGTATTTTGTATATGGAGCTGGTGGCACAGGTAAAACAAGCTTGTTAAATCAGTTTGAAGGAAAGAAGTTACTAATGTCATTTGATATGTCTACCAATGTTGTACGTGGTAGGAAAGATACAGATATTGGAATCTTGGAACAAGCAGATGGACCAATGATTCAGGAATTAGTGCAAAAAATGGTTGCAAGAGCTGTTGATAGCAAAAAATATGACGTTATCTGCTTGGATAACATGTCATCATTGCAAAATCTAGTGTTAGAAAACATTGATGGACGTTCTAAAGATGGACGTCAGAACTATCAGAAGCTACAGCTATGGTTTAGACAGCTAGGGATGTATTTAAGAAACAGTGGTGTAACTGTACTAGCAACAGCACATCAAATTGATAATGGTGGAAGTCTTGGGAACGGTAGATTTAGCCCAGATATGAACGATAAGACGTTCAACGCTTTTACATCAATGTTTGATTTTGTCGGAAGAATTTACAAAAAAGATGGTAGTAGATGGATAGATTGCGACCCAGAACAAGGTAATCAAGGTAAAAACAGAATAGATGATAGAACCTTGATACATGCAGAAGATTTATTAGAAGTCAAAGAAGAAAAGAAAGTAGAGGAGAAATAAAATGAGTTTTGGATTTACAAGTGATACAAGTAAAGTTTTTGGAAAGATGGTAGAAGAAGCAGGTAGTTATAACGTAAAGATCATGGATAGTTCAGTTGCTAAGAAATCTAAAACAGGTAAAGAGATGGCTGTCTTAGATTATGAAGTTCTAGATGGTAAGTATGCTGGTGGATCAATTAAATGGCACAACATAGTGTGGGATGAAAGCTCAGAAGAAGCTATGCAACTTTCACTAAAAAGGTTTAATACACTAACTGCTGCTTTAGGTTTCCCAGACGGAACTAATTTCAACATGACGTTAGAAAGATTTGTAAAAGGTATTAAAGGTAAGCAATTAAATATTAATGTTGACTGGGAAGAAGGAAATAATGGTAATTATCATTTAGCTGTTAAGAGTCAGCAAGAATTAAAAGAAAAGAGTGAACCCAATGGGGTGTTCAGACCAAATGGGACTAAAAAACCAGCTGAAACAAGCACAAATCCATTTGGAAACTCTAATCAATCAAAACAAGCAACAACGAATCCGTTTGAACAAACTACATTGGAAAATACTGATCCATTCGCAAAGAACTCAACAACAATAGATATTCCAGACAAGGACTTGCCATTCTAGGAGCTAGAACATGGAGAGAGCTAGAGCGTACAGGTTCTTTCATGACGACGAAGAATGGATAGCAGTGAAACCAATAGAACCGTTAAATCTGGATCACATAGAAACAGTTAGTGGTTCTAAGGATGAATTCTATATTGATTGGGAGCTTGCAGATAGACGAAAACTTAGAGCAAAGCAGAGAAAACTATTCTTTGCACTTATTAACGACATAGTTCAATGGTCTGTTATGCCACAAGAGTACATCAAGGATATGTTCTATCTTCAATACTCAGCGTATACAGGCAAAGAGATCAGTTTGGCAGATAGTTCTAAAACAAGTGTAAGTGATGTGAACGTGCTGATAGATTTGGTAATTGATTTCATGTTTGAGTGGAACGTGCCTTTCAAGGAAGGCTATAAACAGTTGCCACGAGAGGAACGGTATTTTATCTATCAGTGCTGCAGACATAGAAGATGTTTAGTTTGTGGAGATTCTGCTGACATTCATCACCTAGATACGGTGGGAATGGGCGTTGATAGAAGAAAAGTAGACCATACACAAAAGTACGTAATGCCACTGTGTAGAACACATCATGAGAATTATCATCAGTTAGGTGCTGAGAAGTTTGCAGAACTATATCACGTACCAATCAATGGAATAAAACTTGATGCTGAAACACTTAAGAAATTAGGTGTCAAAGGAAATTACGAGAGCCAGTAAGCTTACAAACTACCGAAAGGGTGAGAAGCCCTTTATAGCGGAGGAAGAACAATGGATTGTGTGAAGATTGTTAATTATTTTAAACACCGACAAATTTTATCACTTGATGAGATGAACTTATATAACAAAGCAATGCACGAGTACCATATTAAATTTGGCTATGAAAAAGGAAAAAGACCTAAAATTTCAAAGCCTAAAAGAAAGAGAGTTTTTGAAAAATGCAACGGTAAATGTGTGTATTGTGGTAAGCAATTAACTTTAGGAACTTTTGACGCTTGCATAGATCATGTTATTCCAATAGCTAAAGGCGGAAATAATGAAGATGATAATTTAGTTGTGGCTTGCAGAAAATGCAATAGCAGTAAAGGGACTAAGCTATTAAGTGAATGGGAAGGAAATGATGGGAAGTGAGAATTAAGAAACAATATCAAAAGGGCTTTACAACAGTTGATAATGTAGTGCTTAACGACACAAATTTATCATGGAAAGCCAAAGGACTGTTTGTTTATCTTTGGTCTCAATCTGATGAATGGAATTTTTATGAAACAGAAGTAGCAAAACATTCAACAGACGGAATAGTTAGTTTAAAGAATGGGTTAAAAGAGCTTGAAGATCAAGGATACTTAAAGCGCCAAAGAGTAAGAGACGAACAAGGTAAATTCAAAGAAAATGAATGGATATTATCTGAAAGCCCTATGTTAGAAAAACCTATGTTAGAAAACCTTATGTTGGATAATCGCACACTAACAAATACTAATAATAACAATATAAATAATAACAAAGATGAATCAAATTCTGCTAAAGAAAATAAAGATAAAAATAATAGTAATAAAAAGAACAAATACAATCTTAATTATACAGAATTTATTGAATGGTTTAATGAAGAAACAGGTAGAAAGTTTGCATCTGATAAAAGTGGAACTATAAAAGGATTTAAAAAGAATATTGAAGCAAGATTTAAAGAAGGATATACAAAACAAGATCTTTATTTAGTAACTAAAGATAAAGCTAAAGAATGGAAAGACGATAAAAAACAAAAACAATACTTAAGACCTTCAACACTATTTGGAAGTGAACACTTTGATGAATACTTAACTTTAGCAAAGGAAAGATATTCCCCTGAACCACAAGAGAAAAGAAAAAGAAAAGTTCCGCTAAAAGAAAAAGAAAGAGATCCTATCGAAGAAAAGATATATCAATACAAATTATTCTTATCTGAACACCCAGATAATGAAAAAATAAGAAAGGAGTTGGAACGACTTGAACGAGATAGAGCTAAGAGTGGTGGAAACGTTGCTGAACAAACCAGAACTGATTGATAGTACATACATCAATACAGACTGGTTCACTGAAATTAAGTTAAGAAACATCGTTGAAGCTATGCAAGGACTAGATTTACAAGAAAGAACATTACTCAACATTTTTACTGAAATGAACAACGATGGAAGTGTTGAGTATAGGAATCTTGTTGACCTACAAAGTGGTTTTGTAACGAGTGCTAGTTTTGAAAATGACGTTAAATCTCTACACAAGTTATATGCACAACGTGTTCTAGAAACTAGCATGGAAATTTACAAACAATATCCTAAGAAACAAGAGCTTGCTAACTTGTCAGAAGCGATTGCTGAGTTATCTAAAATTGATGAAACAGAAGACGATGGAAAACTTGAAGAAGCAATTGAAGAACTACAAGACAGGATAGCTTCTGGAAATCCAGTAGGTATTAAAAGTTTTGAAAAATTGGATAATCTGCTTGCTGGGGGCTTATATGGTTCTATGTTGTTCACTATTGGTGCTAGACCCAGTGTTGGTAAAACGGCTTACGCAGTCAATCTAGCATATCAAATTATGAATAAAGATCCAGAAGTCCAAGTTGATTTCTTTACGTTAGAAATGAATAAAAGGGAAATGCTAAGTCGTTTTATTTCAAGAAGTGCCAATGTGGATAGTCAAAAATTAAAGAACCCTGCTAATGACCTAGATTTGATATTTAGCAAAATGGTAACGGCAGGTATTGACTGGGTCAGAACTCACAAGATAAGGATCTATGACAGAGTATTAACTTTAGGCGGTATCTTGAGTGTAATCAAAAAGAACGCTGCTAAAGCTAAACCAGATAAGTATGTGGCAATCATTGATTATATCGGTTTAGTTAAAGTTAATAATCGTCAAGATCGTTGGCTACAAGTTGGGCAGATAACACGAGAACTAAAAATAATTGCTAACGAATTTAATGTGCCAGTTATAGCATTATCACAATTAAATCGAGAATCTGAAAAGCGAAAGGAATTATTATTATCTGATTTACGAGAATCAGGGAGCATTGAACAAGATAGTAATGTGGTTGCTTTTTTGTATCGTCCTGATGAAGAAAATAAGTCAATAGTAAGGCTATCAGTCAAGAAAAATCGTGAAGGTCAACTTGGAGATATAGATTATTATTTTGACGGAAAGTATATGTTCTTTAAAGAGGACAGTGAAACTATATGAGTTATATGGATTATAACGAGTTTCAGGCAATCATGCTTGAAAATAGCTATCAACAATCAAAAGCAGTTGAGGTTTATTTAAATAAAGCGTCCTACTATACGAGATTAATAAAACGAATAGTAGAGAATACAGCAGATAAACAACCAATTGTAAAAGCAAAAATAGAAAAATTTATCAAGATGTATAACGACAAAAGAATTGAAGCAGTATGGGATGCAATTTCAGTAGCTGAACTAGAGAAGTTGCAAGGTTGGAAATTCATTGAAGATGGTGAAGAGTTTATCTTGCAACTACAGATTAAATATCAAGGGAAATTGAAAGAAGCTACTGAATTTGAAAAGAAACAAGTAGAGTTAGCAACTCTTTATGAACAAGCATACAAGGAGATAAGGCAAAATGAATAGATTAAGAATTTTGAGAAAAAACAGGAGATTAACACTTAAAGAAGTAGCTTATACGGTAGGAATTGCAGAAAACACATTGCAAAAATACGAAACTGAAAAACGCGAGCCAAGACGTGAAACATGGGTTAAGTTAGCTGATTACTATGATGTGCCAGTGGCTTATTTAATGGGCTTGCCAGATGGATTAGTACAACACATTAATAAAACAAAAGCTATGACGTTTGAAGAATTACATGAAGCAATTATCCAATGGGCTGAAGATAGAAATATGATTAAACCAGATAGATTAACTGGACTAGCTCAATTAGCTAAGGTTACTGAAGAATTAGGCGAAATATCAGCAGGGGTCAACAAAAACGATAAAGAAAAGATTGAAGATAGCTTAGGCGATATCTTAGTTACTTTAATTATTCTAGCTCAAGATTTGAACTTTGATTTACTAGATTGTCTAAACAGTGCTTACAACGTAATCAAAGACCGAAAAGGCAAGACAATCAACGGTGTTTTTGTAAAGGAAACTGATTTACACAAATAATAAGAATTTTTAAAAGGTGGTAATAAAAATGGCAAGAGTGAAAATTGATTTTAGCATTGATACATTGGCAGAAGGTGCAGGTAAGGAACTAATCGAGCGTGAGTTGAGCGATATTTTTAACAATATCAACGACCCTAACGCTGATCCAACAAAGAAACGTAGCTTAATCGTCAAAGTAGATTTTGTTCCAGATGCAGACTATGACGAAGTTAAAGCGTCAATTAATGTTTCTAGTAAATTAGCTCCAGCAGCACCAGTTACAACCAAGATCATGACTGGACGTGATCTAAACACAGGAATGATTGCAGCTAGTGAACTAAAATCTGGTGTTAAGGGTCAAACTTATATCGATGAACAAGGCGATGTAAGGACAGATACTGGCGAGAAAGTTGAAGATGTCGAGAAAAAGAGTAGCAAAATAATTGATTTACAAGAAAAGAGAGGTTAATAACATGGATTTGACAAAAGAAGCATTGAAATATTTAGCAGAACAAGGAATCAATCCTAAAGAACGAGTAGTAAGTATCAATAATCAATCTTATGTGATTGATGAAAATGGTAATCCACAATATATAGCACTTAGATATCTAGCTGAAAATGCGTTGAAAATTAACACTTTATCAGGCTTGGTAGATTACATTAAATCTAATTTGGATAGAACAGACGAGAAGTTATATTTACACATAGCTAGTCACAAATCTGTACATTTAGTTAGCACATTAAAGCCTGATGGCAGACGTGAAGAATTAGCAATAGCTGAGGCTATTCTACCAGACTTTTGGTTTGACAGATTTTATGATATGGAAGAGTTTAACGTTGCATTGCAATCAATCTTTGTTGAAAATCCTGATCGTGAAATTCTATTAAAGGTCGTTGGAAATCTCAAAGAAGACAACGTAAAAACAACTGGTGATGATGGTGTAAGTCAAGCTGTAACAATCAAAACGGGAGTTGCATCAGCAGCAGATGTTAAAGTTCCTAACCCAGTAACTCTAATACCTTATCGTACTTTTGTTGAAGTGGAACAGCCTGAAAGTAAGTTTATCTTTAGAATGAAAGACGGACCTAAAGGAGCAATCTTTGAAGCTGATGGTGGAGCTTGGAGAAATCAAGCAATCTTAAATATCAAAAAATACTTGGAAAACCAACTTTCAGATGAAATCAAAAAAGGTAAAATCACAATTCTAGCTTAAGGAGTGTAATTAATGAGTATCAATATCAAATTAGACGAAAAATATTATATTACTGATAATAGCTACAATACGGCTATTTTAGCTAAAAAATTAGGAATTAATAAAAACGGCAAACGAACAGAAAAGAGACGTTATTTTCCTGACTTTGGAAGAGCAATTGTAGCATGGGCTAGAGAAACTGGTAAAAGTGGAAAGGAAGTTACAAGTTTTCAAAAAGCTGCTGAAATTTTTGATAAGAAAATAGAAGAAGCAAAGACTGCTATCAATGAATCTTGCAGTATTTCTTACGAAAAAGGCAAAAAAGATGGAAAAGAAGAAATCATCCAAAAGTTTGAAGAAAAACATCACGTTAGAGGAGCGTCAAAATGAACCATACAGCAAAAAAAGTAACGATTGGTAGTTTTACTTTTGACAGTCAAAAAGAAGCTAAATTCTATGAAAAATTTATCCAGAATAGCGGGTATAAATACGAAGTTCACCCTAGTTACGTAATTAAAGATAAAGTAGCTATGGGTGGGGTTAATTTAACTAGGATTAGTTATGCTCCAGATTTTGTAATTTTTGATGATTACGGAGAAATCAAACATGTATATGATGTGAAAACAAGTATTAATACACAATTTGGAGCTGATACTGCTGCCAAGCTGAGATTTAATTTGTTTGCTAGAAAGTACGGTGTACCAGTTGAAGTAGTAGTGCCACGAGCTAATGATTTTAAGATGAAAATTTATGGATTAACCAAAAACGTAAATACAAGGCACGAGCGTACTAATCGTAAAGGTAAGCAGATAGTTGAGTTCTATGACGTGATGCAAAGTGTTGATTATGATGTAACAGATTTTATAGGAATTTAAAAGGAGATCTAAAAATGGAAATTGAATATAAAAATGAAGATTATAAAAACAAAGAAAGTATTTATAAAGTTGGAAATGTAATTGAATATAGAGGGGAAATTTATTTAGTGTGTGAAACTCCTTTAGCGCTGGGTGAAAGAAAGTATTTTCTTGTCTCCTTAAAAACGTCCAAAGTATCATCATTGATGTTCAAAACATTAGAGAAACTAGAAGAAAATATAAGGAGCGTGTCAGATAGATTAGTCAAAGCTAAGTTGACAGTTGATTACAAGTTAGATGGAGATGTAGAAGATGAAGATGCTGAGTAAATTATTAACTCTACTACTGGTTATTACAATTTTTGCAAATACCATAACGTTTGTTTTAGGAATCTTTTATTTCTTTGATTTTGAAACGTTTGGTATGTGGCTTATGGAGCTAGTTGTGATTTTTATTCTAACCTATGCTAAAGCAAATGTTGATTGTTATGTAGATCAGTACGAGTCACAAGAAAACAAAACTAGAAGAAGTAATAAATAGTAATTAACAGATATTACCACATGAGTGGTAATTATGCGGGTATACGTTAATGACAGACTGCTAGATTCCCCACTCTAGGAATGCGGGTTTGAATCCCGTTATCCGCTTTTAATGATCGATTATTAAAAATTAAGGTTAATGGAGTTGATGATATGGTTAGGAATAAAATGGAAGATTTGAATAATATTTTATTTGAACAATTAGAACGATTAAATGATGATAGCTTGAATCTAGACGAAGAATTAAAACGAGCTAAAGCTATCAGTAATGTATCAGACAAGCTTATTCAAAGTGCTGATTTATCATATAGAGTTATGAAATTACGAGCTGATATAA
>OGHW01002091.1_pt1 | contig 13140 bp, 9 predicted proteins | sample 1571641 | NCBI WGS metagenome assembly OGHW01 (sample SAMEA2582066, study PRJEB24529) | metagenome | biome: Human gut stool | place: China | collected 2011 | reverse complement strand
CCAAAAATCAAGGATTCATGCGGTTTTTGGGCAGTTATTAGTACATGCCGCCCATGTCACCGCCGGCAGGTGCGGCGGGAGCCGGGGGTTCCGGCAGGTCAGCCACGAGGCTCTCAGTGGTCAGCACCATCTCAGCGACGGAAGCTGCATTCTCCAGAGCGGAGCGAGTGACCTTGGTCGGGTCCACGATGCCAGCAGCGATCATATCCTCGACAAAGACCTCGTTCTGGGCATCGAAGCCGTAGTTGGGCTTGTTAGCAGAGATGATCTTGTCGATGATGACGCTGCCCTCCAGACCGGCGTTCTTGGCGATCTGGCGCAGAGGAGCCTCCAGAGCCTTCAGCACGATCTTGGCACCGGTGCGCTCGTCGCCCTCCAGCGTGTCGCACAGGGCGCGCACAGCGGGGATCGCATTGATAGGAGCGGTACCGCCGCCGGCTACAACACCCTCCTGCACAGCTGCCTTGGTAGCGTTCAGTGCATCCTCAATGCGCAGCTTCTTGTCCTTCATCTCGACTTCGGTAGCAGCACCGACCTTGATGACAGCCACGCCGCCGGCCAACTTAGCCAGACGCTCCTGCAGCTTCTCGCGGTCAAAGTCGCTGGTAGCGGCCTCGATCTGGCTGCGGATCTGGGCAATGCGGGCTGCAATGGCGTCCTTATCGCCTGCGCCGCCCACGATGGTGGTGTTCTCCTTGGTCACCTTCACCTGACGGGCATGACCCAGCATCTGGACGGTTGCGTCCTTCAGCTCATAGCCCAGATCAGAAGAGATCACGGTGCCGCCGGTCAGGGTAGCGATATCCTGCAGCATCTCCTTGCGGCGGTCGCCGAAGCCGGGAGCCTTGACAGCTACGACATTCAGAGTGCCGCGCAGACGGTTGACGATCAGGGTGGACAGCGCCTCGCCCTCGATATCCTCAGCCACGATCAGCAGCTTCATGCCGTTCTGCATCACCTGCTCCAGCAGGGGGACCAGATCCTGAATGACGCTGATCTTCTTATCGGTGATCAGGATAGCAGCGTTGTCCAGATCGGCCACCATCTTGTCGGTATCGGTGACCATATAGGGGGTCAGGTAGCCGCGGTCAAACTGCATACCTTCCACGATCTCGTTGTAGGTCTCGGCTGTGGTCTTGTTCTCCTCGATGGTGATAACGCCGTCAGAGGTGACCTTCTCCATAGCCTCGGCGATCAGACGGCCGATCTCGGGGTCGCCTGCAGAGATGGTGCCGACGCGGGCGATATCGTTGCTGTCCTTCACCTTCTGGCTGTGTGCCTTGATGGTCTCCACAGCGGTGGTAACAGCCTTGCTCATGCCGCGGCGGATATCCATGGGATTTGCGCCGGCGGTAACGTTCTTCATGCCCTCGTTGACCATGGCCTGTGCCAGCACGGTAGCAGTGGTGGTGCCATCGCCTGCGGCATCGTTGGTCTTGGTTGCGACTTCACGCACCAACTGTGCGCCCATGTTCTCGAACTCGTCCTTCAGCTCGATCTCCTTTGCGATGGTCACGCCATCGTTGGTGATGACCGGTGCGCCGAACTTCTTGCCCAGCACCACATTGCGGCCCTTGGGGCCGAGGGTGATTTTAACGGTGTTAGCCAGGGTATCAATACCGGCACACAGTGCCTTGCGGGCATCCTCGCCCTGCTTGATCTGCTTTGCCATAATACATCGCTCCTTTATAATACAAGCTCAATTGAAAAGGGAAAATTCAGTTTCAGTCTTCCACAACAGCCAAAATGTCGCTCTGGCGCACAATGGTGCACTCTTCGCCGTCCACCTTGACTTCGGTGCCGGAGTACTTGCTGGTGAGGACCTTATCGCCGACCTTGACGGTCATCTTGACTTCCTTGCCGTCCACGACACCGCCGGGGCCGACAGCCACTACCTGTGCCACCTGCGGCTTCTCTTTTGCGCTGCCGGTCAGGATCAAGCCGCCCTTGGTGGTCTCCTCAACTTCAACAGTCTTGATGACAACACGGTCTGCAAGAGGAATGATTTTCATAATTCTTGCCCTCCAATTATATTGAATTTATTTGAAACTTTGTTGTGTCCTGCGGGGGCTTCGTGTGTGCTCCGCAGCGGTTTAGCACTCCATTTCTCTGAGTGCTAATTGTATTGTACTCATCTTGCTCTGAAAAATCAAGGGGTTTTGCAATTTTTCTTTGTTAAGAATTTATGACGTCCAAAAATCGCACCCTACTACGCAAAAAAGCGGTGTGTTCTTGACAGGACGCGCCGTCTTTTTTATACTTATAGCGCATTACAAAAACACAGCTGACGCGCTTTGCGGCAGAACGGAGGATACTTTGACAGACAAAAAGCTGATCTCATCTTTGCAGGGGCTGCGGGCAGTCGCATTTCTGAGCGTGGTGCTCTCCCATTGCGGGGCACCGTGGCTGGGGCCGTGGGCGATCACGGTATTCGTGGCGCTGTCCGGTTTTCTGATGACCTGCAACTATTACGACCGCCCGCGCACAGCACCGGGACTGCGGTCTGCCATAGCTTTCTCTCTTAAAAAAATACGAAAGCTGTACCCGCTGCACCTTATAATGATGGCTGCCGCGTTGTTATTTGTGCTGAAGGGGCTTCTGGCGCAGCCCTCTGCCCGCGGGGTGCTCTCCTGTGCAGCGCAGCTTGTTGTAAGCATTTTTCTGCTGCAAACATGGATTCCCTCCAGCCGTTTCTGGTTCTGCCTGAACGGAGTGGCGTGGTATCTTTCGGTACAGGCTTTTCTGTATGCCATCTTCCCCCCGCTTCTCGTCGTGCTGAAAAAGGCCGATGCCCGTAGGCTGCGCTGCATTGCCGCCGTGATCTTCTGCGTGCAGTGTCTTGCGTCCTTTGTTTTCTGGAAAGCCGGGCTCAGCGGAAAGGCGGCCTTTTACCTGACCTATCTGTGCCCTGTGTTCCGGGCGGGAGATTTTACCATCAGCTGCTGCATGGGCTGCCTTTACCACAGCCGCAAACAGGAGAGCGGCCTGCCGGGCGGTGCTTTCTCCCTGCTGGAGCTTGCTGCTGTGCTGCTTGCGGGCGGCTGCCTGTTTATCGCCGCCAAGCAGGTGGGGGTTCTGGGCGCGGTGGCCTTCCGGTACAATGTGCTGTTCACTCCCTCTGCGGTGCTGCTGGTCTGGCTGCTTGCCGTGGGTAAGGGAATCATTTCCCGGCTGCTTTCCGCAAAGCCGTTTTTGTGGCTGGCCGGGCTGTCCCCTTACGGTTTTCTGATTCATCAGGTGCTGATCCGGTATATGGAGTGGACTGCGGACAAGTTCAGCTTTACGGTACATCCTGTGGTCTGGACCCTGACCGTATATCTGCTCACGCTCTGCCTGAGCAGCTTTTACAAGGCGCTGGAACGCCGGGTGCGGCAGCGCCATACCCAAACCGGCGCACAACAGTAAAACACAAGGCCGCTGCACGGAACAATGTGCAGCGGCCTTGTTTGGGTCTGATGGTTTATTTCTTTACTTCACAGCCGCTTTTTTGGCGGTAAAGCGCTGGTAGGCGGGCAGCGGCAGCAGCACGCGGCCTGCCAGCGGCTGCACCTGTACCGACACCTGCTTGCAAGGGGCGCACTCGCCATCCACGGTGGCAATGATGGGCCCACGGCCATCTGCTGCCCGCAGACTGACCGATTTTGCGCGGCGGTAGATAAAGTAGGGCTTTGCGGCCTCGGTGAGCTGGCCATTTTTAAAGTGCTGGCCATTTTTGTACAACATCAGCAGTTTTGCAATGACCCGGCGGCTGACCTTGCGCACGATGAACACATCCAGCCAGCCGTCATCCGGCTGTGCCTCCGGCCCGGCCATAAAACCGCCGCCGTAGGCGCGGCCATTGCACACTGCGCACATCAGACAGTCCACGGTCAGCACCTCGCCGTCAATGACGTACTCCACCCTGCGGCCGATATGCCCGCACAGCTGCTGAACAATGGACAGCGCATAGGCTGCCTCGCCGCCGCACAGCGGGATGCGCCGGAACTTGGGGATGCCGTAGGCCACCTGTGCGTCCAGACCGGCGGCGCAGATGGTGGCAGAAAGCCCCAGACTGGTGCGCATCAGGTCGATGGGCACTGTCCCGCCGGCCAACTGGGCGTCCAGATCCAGAAACTCTTCCTTTGTACCATAGGTGCGCAGAAAGTCGTTGCCGCTGCCATAGGGCAGGCAGCCCACGGCGGTCTTGTCAAAGCCGTGAGCGCCGGTGAGCGCCTCGTTGAAGGTGCCGTCACCACCGGCGGTAAAAATGTGAAGCTCCACCCCGGCCTTCTGGGCGGCAGCGGCGGCAGCGCGGGACAGCTCCCGGGCATGGCCTGCGTGGGTGGTGACGCGGATGGTGTAGTCCTCCGGGGCAAGCCCGGCACCGGCAGCAGCCGCCGCGATCTGCTGCGGCAGGGTGCGGGTACAGTCGGCCTTTCCGGCTGCGGGGTTCAGAAGAAACAGCGTGTGCATCGGGGTCCTCCCTGTTGTAACTCTATTTCCTCTATAATAGTCGAAAACCGTGCCGGTTGCAAGCGAAAACGCTATTTTGCTATTTTCTTATAGGGTTATGGTCTCATCCTCCCGCAAAACGATGCTGCCATCGGCGGCGCAGTCTGCCGTCCAGTGCTGCCCCACGCAGGCCGTCCCGGCGGCAATGCGGTTCGCAAGTGCCTGCTCCACCGCCCTGTCCACCTGACGGCGCAGTTCCCGCGCACCGTAGGCCGATTGCGCCCGGGCAGCCAGTGCCGCCCCCACCTGCGGGGTGTGGCGCAGTCGGTAGCCGCTGCGGGCGGCGCGCTGCTCCAGCTGACAGAGCATTTTTTCTGCAATGGCGCAGAGGTTTTCTTCCGCCAGCGGGCGGAACACGATCACCTCGTCCAGCCGCCCCAGCAGCTCCGGCCGGAACCACTTTTTAGCTTCCTCCACAGCCTGCGCGGACTGCTTTTCAAACACGGCTTCTGCCCCGGCGGCAAAGCCCAACGGCGCGTTCTGCCCCGCCAAAAAACGTGCACCCAAGTTTGAGGTAAGAAGCACGATGGTATTGCGGAAATCTGCCTTGCGGCCCATGGCATCGGTCAGCTGACCGTCCTCCAAGATTTGCAACAGGATATTCTGGATATCCGGGTGTGCCTTTTCGATCTCGTCAAACAGCACCACGCTGTACGGGCGGCGGCGCACAGACTCGGTCAGCTGCCCGCCCTCGTCATGGCCGAGGTATCCCGGCGGCGCACCCAGCAGCCGGGCGGCGGTGTGCTGCTCCTGATACTCCGACATATCGAACTTGAGCAGTGCCTTCTCGCTGCCGAACCAGCTGACCGCCAGTGCCCGCGCCAGTGCGGTCTTGCCCACGCCGGTAGGCCCCAAAAACAGCATAGCACCGATGGGACGCCCCGGCTCTCCCAGACCGGTGCGGCTGCGCCGGATGGCTCCAGCCACGGCCGCCACCGCTCGCTGCTGACCGACGATCTCGGCATTCAGGCGGCTTTCCAGCTTGTCCAGACGCTCCCGCTCCTGCTCGCCCACCCGCTGGGCGGGCACGCCGCTGGCGGCTGCCACCACCCGGGCGATATCCTCCGGGGTGAGCACCGGCTGGGTGCGCTGCTCCTTTTCGGCAAGGATGCGCGCCGCCGCACAGGCTTCGTCCACAAGGTCGATGGCCTTATCCGGCAGACAGCGCCCGGGCAGATACCGCACCGAAAGCTCCACTGCCGCCTGCAAGGTCTGGGGCGGCAGGCGCACGTTATGGTATCGCTCGTAGCGGGGCGCAAGGCCGTTGAGGATCTCCACCGCCTGTGCGGGGGTAGGCTCCTCCACCTGCACCCGGCCAAAGCGGCGTTCCAGCGCGGCGTCCTTCTGGATATGGGTGCGGAACTCCTGATTGGTAGTGGCGCCGATGAGCTGCAATTCGCCCCGGGCAAGCACCGGTTTCAGGATGCTGGCAGCGTCAATAGCACCCTCGGCGGCACCGGCTCCCACGATGGTGTGGAACTCGTCGATAAACAGGATGGCGGTGCCGTCCCGCACCAGCTCTTCCAGCAGGTTTTTCAGCCGCTCTTCAAAATCGCCCCGGTACTTGGTGCCCGCCACCAAGCTGGCCATATCCAGTGCCAGCAGCCGCCGCCCTTGCAGCGCTCTGGGCACCTGCCCGGCGGCAATGCGCAGCGCCAGACCCTCAGCCAGCGCTGTTTTGCCCACGCCCGGCTCGCCGATCAGACAGGGGTCGTTTTTCTGGCGGCGGCACAGGATCTCCACCATGCGGTCAAGCTCGGCTTCCCGGCAGAACACCGGATCCAGCTCCCCTTCGGCGGCGCGGCGGGTCAGATCGCGGCAGTATTTATCGCTGGCGCGGCTGCCCCGGGGGATGCTGGCCGACACCCGGGGCTGGGCGGGCAGCACAAACTGTCCGCTCAGCTGGCGGCACTCCCGCACCGCCTCGGTGAGCGAAAGCCCCATCTCCGCCAGCAGCAGCCCGGCGGCGCAGCCGTCATCTTCCAACATGGCACAGAGCAGATGCTCCGGCTCTGCCCGGCTGACGTGGGCGTTCTGCGCCCCAATGAGCGCATAGTCCATGGTGCGGCGCAGGTCCGGTGCCATGGACTGCCGGTCCAGCCGCTGTGCCGGGGCGCTGCGCCGCTGCGCCAGCTGACGGCGCACCTCCGGCTCGGTAATGTTTTTCCGGGTGAGGAACTGCGCCGCAGCGCCCTGCTGCTGCAGCATTGCCAGCAAAAGATGGCTGGTATCCGCCTGCTCACAGCCCAAATCCCCCGCCAGCTGCACCGCCTGCTGCAACAGCCGCGCCGCCGGGCGCGAAAAGCCCCGGTAACCGCCCATGCCCAGATTTTCCCAAATGCCCATGTGTCTGCTCCTTGCTGCATATAAAATCGTCTGCACTGGAAGTATAGCCCTAAAGGCGCAGAAAAAATCAGTCGTTTGTGTCGGGCGGCAGAAAAGTAAAAACCGATCCGCAGCGGTTGCCGGGGCGCGGGTGCGACCGGCTGCTGCGGATCGGTTTTTGAGATTTTATCTTGCGGGGAACGTTTTCAGAACGAGCCGCCTCCGCCGCCGTGGGTGGAGCCGCTGGAGGAGGTGTGAGTGGAGCTGCCGCCGGAGTCGCTGGAGCTGGACTCCTTTGGCCGCTCGGTGCGGTGGATCTCACGGTACAGATACAGATCCCGCTGGTTGGTCAGCTTCATGCTGCCCTGCCGCACATAGCTGGTTGCGTCCCGCTGCGGTGCCACGCTCTTGAGCCGGCTCTTCATCACGCCGGTCACGATCAGTGCCGTGATCAGGCCAATGACCAGCGCCACGCCCAGATACACGATCGAGAACGGCTCCTTGGGCATGTTGTCCACATCGTAGGGGTGGCCTTCGCGGGCGGCGGTGACATACGCATCCGTCCACTGGATAAAGGTACGGAAGGCGGCGGCGTAATCGCCGTCTGCCATATCGGGGGTCATCTGCTCGCCAAGGTACTGGATGCCGGCATCCGTAAAGGCGGTAATGCCGTAGCCGCAGGTGGAGATATGCCATTTGCGGTCGCCTGTGCTCACCACCAACAGCACGCCGTCCCGGTTTTCGCCGTAGCCGAACTGGCAGTAATCGTACAGGTCATCGGCGTATTCTTCCATGCTGGTGTAGCCCTCGTCTTCCAGCGAGTCGATGGTGGCAATGATTACATCAAAGCTCTGGCGGACGCTCAGTTCCTCCAGCGAAGTTTCCAGCTCGCCGTCCTCGTCCTCGGTCAGGACTTCTGCGCTGTCGTTCACGCGGTAGTACAGGTCGGCAAAGCCGTCTGCGGCAAAGGCCGGTACAGCCAGCGCCAGCAAAATCACCAGTGCGGCCAGCGCAGCACAGAGGGAGCGCAGCGGGGTAGCAGTCTTTTTCATCTTCCGTCCCTCCTTTACAGAATCCCGGCCAGCCACAGCAGCCACATCACCGCATAGGATGCAGCACCAACAGCTGCCGTAAGTCCCAGCGTCCACTTGCGGGCGGCGGCCTTATCCACCGGCAGGTTGCCCACAAACTTGCCGGTCTGGCCGTTCATGGCAAAAATGTAGTTGTTGCCCTGCCAGCTGGTGCTCAGCACCCACACCGGGAACAGGGCATACTTTGCCTTGCCGCCGTGCAGCTGAATGCTGCTGTTCTCCATTTTCACGGAGTCGTAGCCGGTAACGGTCTGGGTAAAGGCGTCCTCGGTGGACTGACGGACGCGCTCATTGGCGCGCTGGATGCTCTTTTGGGCGTCCACATCGTACTTATCGGCCACATAGCCCGCCAGATACGCTGTCTTGAAGGGCACGGCATCGCTCATAGTAAACGGCTCGATAGATTCCATCAGGTCGTCCTCCATCTTGGAGGAGCCGTCCACCGGAACCGCGTCAAAGCCCAGCACGCCGTCCCGGCGCACGGAATAGTAGCTGGTCTCGGTATAATCGTAGTCGTCATCCGACCAAAAGCGGGTGCGGGTAGCGGTAAAGCGCAGCTGGGCATCGGCGTCGCTGTCGTACAGCCAGAAGGGCACATACACGCCCTTGATCTCGTCGATGTGGTTCTGGCTGCGGAACACCTTGGGCAGCAGGGTCTTGCCCTTGAGGTGCTCCTGCAGCTTTTCCTTCGCTGCTTTTTTATCCAGCTTGAAGGGGATGATGAGGTCGGGGCGCAGGTCTCCGGCAAACTGTCCGGTGAGGACGATGGGGTTGCCGCAGAAAGGGCAGGCCGAGGCGGCCATGGTGTCGTCGCCCACGATCTCGCCGCCGCAGCTCTTGCAGACATAAGTATGCAGACCGGCGGTCTCGCCCTCTGCCCAGCTGCCGCCGGGGGTGGCCCAGTTCATCTCGCTGGGCTTTTCGTCCTTCAGCTCCTCGTCATAGCCCTTGAGGGTATCCACGTCGAACTCGGTGTCACAGTAGGGGCATTTCATCTTCTGGGTGGTGCTGTCAAATTTGATAGCACCATCGCAGCAGGGGCACTTATATTCCAGCATTCCTGCCATAGTGTTTCCTCCTATGATCTGCGAAGCAGAGGCTCCTTCCCTGCCCCACAGTGTGATCGGTCATTGTGTGCCGGGTTCAGCTGCGGTCGTTCTCGTCAAAGGGGTCGCCGCACTCCGGGCAGAACTTGGGCGGGTGTGCAGGGTCGGCCGGTTCCCAGCCGCACTTGTCGCACTTATACTTGGGCGTACCGGTGGGCTTGGGTTTACCGCACTCGGAGCAGAACTTGCCCTTGTTCACCGCACCGCAGCTGCAAGTCCAGCCTTCTGCTGCCGCCGGGCGGGGCTTGCCGCACTCCGGGCAGAATTTGCCGGTGACGGTGGCACCGCAGCTGCAAGTCCAGCTGTCAGCAGCGGGCTTCGGTTCCGGCTTTTTGCTGCCGCATTCCGGGCAGAATTTGCCGGTAACGGTAGCGCCGCAGCTGCACTTCCAGCTGTCGGCGGCAGAAGGCTGCTGGGGTGCGGCGGGCTGCTGTCCCATGGCGAACAGGTTCTGAGCGTTCATGCCGTTTGCACCGGCTGCCATACCCATGCCCATAAAACCGGTCATGGCACCGGCGGTGTTACCGGCAGCGGTCTTCATGGCGTCGATCTGACCACCCACCAGACGGGCGGCAGCGGTGGTGGGGTCGGTGGTCATGGCGTTTTCTTCCCACTCTGTGATCTTCTTCTGCTGCTCCTCCGGGATGGACAGAGAGTTGATGTTGAAGGAGAACACCTCAATGCCGCGCTTTTTGCGCCAGATATTGGACAGCTGCTCGTTGAGCGCCTCGGAGATCTCCAGCGTGTGGGCAGGGATCTCGTAATATTGCACCTTGTTGGCAGAAAGGGTAGCCAGCGCCGGCTGCAAAGCGTTCATCAGCTCACTCTTCAGGCGGGGAGCCAGCTCCGAGGCATCGTACTGGGTGGAGACGTTGCTGCACACGTTGGTGTAGAACAGCAGCGGGTCGCAGATGCGGTAAGTAAAGCTGCCGTTGCAGCGGATGTTCACCGAAAGCTTGTAGCCCCGCTCCTCGCTGACCACTACGCGGAAGGGGATGGGCGTTGCGGTGCCGTACAGGATCTCGCCCAGCTCCTTGGTGTTGATGTAGTACACCCGCTGATCCTTGCCGGTGTCGCCGCCGTAGGTAAAGCGCTTGGCTACGGTTTGGAAAGTGGCTGCCAGACTGTCGCCGAAGTTGCCGGTGAACACGCTGGGCTCGGTGGAGGAATTGAAGGTATACTCGCCCGGTTCGGCGCACACTTCCACCACCTTGCCCTGCTCCACGATGAGCATACACTGACCATCGGCCACAGCAATGCCGCTGCCGTTGGTGATGATATTATCCTCACCGTGGTTGGAGCTGCGGCGGGAAGTGCGCTTCTGGCCCTTGACCATCAGCACATCCTTATCCAGCGCATCGCAATAGAAAAATTCCTTCCACTGGTCTGCAAGAGTTCCGCCCAGTGCGCCCATACCTGCTTTGATCAAACCCATAATAATTTCCTCCTGTATGTTTTATTGTTTTTGCTCTCTTCTTTATCATGCAGAACGATTTCGTTTGTAAAAAGGTTCTGCCTGCTCAGGGGTAAGGGTCAGATAATTGATATTATAATCATACTGCAATGCGGCGCTGAACGCAAGGCATTTCTATCCGTTGCCACCTGCCTTTGCAGCTTCTTTCACAAAAAAGAACACCGGAGCATCCATAGAGACTCCGGTGTTCCGAAATAATATTTTTATGCTTGTCCCGTACCCCAAAAGGCTTAGAACCGCCGCCATGTATCCGGCATAAACAGCACCAGCATGGGGAAGATCTCCAGACGTCCGGCCAGCATATCGAAGATGAGCACCAGCTTTGCGGGGTCTGCAAAGCAGCCGAAGTTCTGCATGGGGCCTGCCATTTCCAAGCCCGGGCCGATGTTGTTCAGGGTAGCAGCCACGGCGGTAAAGTTCGTCACCATATCAAAGCCGTTCAGGCTGATGAGGAAGAAGGAGGCCGCAAAGATAAAGATATACGCCGCCACAAACACGTTGGTGGTGCGGATGGTCTCGTGGTTCAACAGCTTGCCGTCCATGCGGGCGGGCGCTACCACCTGCGGGTGCAGGGCGGTCTTGAGCTCCTTGGCCAGGGTCTTACCCAGAATGAGGAAACGGCTCACCTTGATGCCGCCGCCGGTACTGCCGGCGCAGGCACCAATGAACATGAGCATGACCAGAATCTCTTTGGAGAGGGTCGGCCACAGGTCAAAATCGCAGCTGGAAAAGCCGGTGGTGGTGATGATAGAGCCCACCTGAAAAGCGGCCTGCCGCAGCGCCTCGCCAAAGCTGTTGTACATACTATAAATATTGGCGGTGATGATGCCCACTGCCACGACAATGACCACAAAGTAGCCCCGCACCTCCTCGCTGGCAGCAGCGCGGCGGAACTTGCGCATGAGCAGCAGGAAGTAGGCGTTGAAGTTGACGCCGAACAGGATCATGAAAATGGTCACGACCCACTGGATGTAGGGCGAAAAGCTGGCAAAGCTGTCGTTGCGGAAGCCGAAGCCGCCGGTACCCGCCGTACCAAAGGCAGTGAGCATGGCTTCGAACAGGGGCATTCGGCCAATCAGCAGGAACACCAGCTCCAGCACGGTAAGGGCAAAGTAGATGCCGTACAGGATCTTAGCGGTGGACTGCACCTTAGGCACAAGCTTGTCCACCTGCGGGCCGGGGCTTTCGGCTTTCATCAGGTTGACGTGAGAGCCGCCAGTCAGCGGCAGCAGCGAGAGCAGAAACACCAGAACACCCATGCCGCCAATCCAGTGGGTGAAGCTGCGCCAGAACAGAATACCGTTGGGCAGCCCCTCCACGGCGGGCAGGATGCTGGCACCGGTGGTGGTAAAGCCGGAGACCGTCTCAAACAGGGCATCCACGGGGTTCGGGATGCAGCCGGTGAGCACAAAGGGCACCGCGCCCATCACCGAGATGAACACCCAGCACAGCGAGGTAGCCGCAAAGCCTTCGCGCATATAGAACACCTTACTGCGGGGTTTGATGGTGTGCAGGGCGTAGCCGATGCCAGCGCTGACGGCAGCTGTGAGCAGAAACACGCCCAGCACCATCCACTCGCCATACACTAAGCTGGCGGCGGCGGGCAGCAGCAGCAACGCGCCCTCGATCATCAGCACATAGCCCAGCAGACGGAAAACGATCGCATAATTCATAGTCCGCCTCCGTCAGTGCTCCACGATATCGCGCAGATCGTGCAGACCATGCTCCAGCGTGACCACGATGACGTTATCGCCCACTTGGATCTGGTCGCCGCCGCGGGGAATCAGGATCTTGCTGCCGCGGGTAATACAGCACAGCAGCAGGTTCTTTTTCAGGTGCAGCTGGCTCAGGGGCACACCGGTAGCGGCGCTCTCCTCGTGCACTGTAAATTCCAGTGCCTCCACGCGGTCATCCAGTATGCGGTACAGAGTCTTGATGTTGTTGCCTGCCTCGTTTTGCAGGGCGCGGACGTACTGCACGATGTAGTCACAGGTCATGTACTTGGGGTAGACCACGCTGCCCAGATCCAGCCCGGCCAGAATATCGTCAAATTCCAGACGGTTGACCTTGGTCACCAGCTTGCCGTCGGAGTGCTTTTTGGCAAACAGGGTCAGCAGCACATTCTCCTCGTCGATGTTGGTCAGTGCCACGAAAGCCTCGGTGGATTCCAGACCCTCGGAAAGCAGAAACTCGCGGTTGGAGCCGTCCTCGTTCAGGATCTGTGCGCCGGGCAGCTGCTCGGCCAGTTCTACGCAGCGGGCAGCGTCCCGCTCCACAATGCGCACCCGCACATGGTTTTCCAGCAGTTCCTGACTGAGGTAGTAAGCAATGGCACCGCCGCCCACGATGAGGGCGTTGCGTACCGGCTGCACCGGCAGATGCAGCTGCTGGAAGAAGGCGTGAGCTTTTTCCTGCGTAGCAAGGAAGGTGACCTGATCGCCCTTTTGCAGCACAAAGTTACCGTTGGGGATGATGACCCCGCCCTCACGCTCCACCGCGCACACCAGAATATCGCTCTTGAGCCGGGTAGGGATCTCGCGGATGGCCACGCCATCCAGTGCATCGGGCAGCGCAAACTTGATCAGCCGCACACGGCCGTCCGCAAAGGTATCGATCTTGCTGGCACCGGGGAACCGCAGCAGATGAGAGATCT
>OGHW01002090.1_pt1 | contig 13140 bp, 14 predicted proteins | sample 1571641 | NCBI WGS metagenome assembly OGHW01 (sample SAMEA2582066, study PRJEB24529) | metagenome | biome: Human gut stool | place: China | collected 2011 | reverse complement strand
ACTCAATGTATTGGTTTCCCCATTGTTCGAGGGATGCTAAAACGATTTTAAATCCTGCACCTACTTCGGTAAGGCTATACTCTACCTTTGGTGGAATGGTGCCGTATACTTCACGGTGTACAAGGCCATCATCCTCTAATTGGCGTAACGCTCTAGTGAGTGTGGCTTGCGTAATTGGATGCAATCGACGCTCTAACTCACGGAAACGCACAGGACCTTCAGATAATTCGTGCATAATCAACAAAGACCACTTGCCGGCTAATAACTTTTGACTCGTTGCAAAAGGACAGCGGCCCACTAAATCATGAACATTTACGAGTTGCTCTGCCATTGTAATTCTCCTTCTCTATATAGCTTAAATAGCTCGTTATAACAAGGCTAAACCTCTATAGCTAAGCTCAACTATGTATAGCTATACTACTATTTCCATTTCAGGATTAGAAATAGTTCTTTCTAATGTAGTTCAAATCATATCACAAATTTATCATATTGCAAGCATTTTACAGTATCTTTTTTTAGGGTACAAAGCTTTTTGAAGAAGGAACTAGGTTTTTCTTCTTTATAGACTAACAATTTACTAATTGTACCATTAGATGCACATATTACGCGGCGAATTTCATTAATAGGGATATCAATCTTACCATTTGAGATAACACCATTTTTAATGGTGATTTCTCGTTTCCCCATGTAGAAGTAATCAAGTGGCAATTGAAGGGTATCTAAATTTGCAGGGAATTCCGCTGTCAATTTATTTCGAGCAAAAGCGGCAATAATCGCTTTTGTTTCGCGGATATTGTGACCAGCATTAGATCCTTTACGGTCAGTATCTAAATCTTGGCCTTCTATATTTTTCCAATTATGGTCTCTAAACATAATCGTATAGTTACTATTTGAATTTAGATATCTTGTAAGATATATCTCATTTACATCTTCAAAATCAATATCAGTCGTAACAGTACCATTTGCATCTTTACAGAGTACACCATTGTAACTAATCGTTAATGTACGACCTTTATCTTCAAATGTAACAGAATTTGTGTCGAATACAGAAATCATGGTTCTCTCCTTTTTATTACGTCATACACAACTACATGTACAAATTGATTAAGTATATTAAGCAAATATAGTTAACTCAATCATACACCTTCTATATGTATTTACGCAAACCGCATATTTCACCATAATATAGCTACAAACTCATAATTTTTAAGAAAACAAAAGACACCAACCATTCGATTGGTGTCTTTACTACATACAAGGAATCATTTTGTAATAGAGCCTTGTCGTTATACAGATGATATTATAATCTATTTCATGTCAAACAAAACAGAATTTTCTAAGAAAATATGTTCATGAAGACCTTCTTCTAAGGCTTTCATGGTCTTAAATACATAGGTATAAGTAGCACAGCCATCTGCTGGTGCTGTGTACTGGTTGGTCAATGCACTTAAGGATTCTAAAAGTACACCTGCAGCTTCGTGTTCAGCCCGAAGTTCATCAAAGTCTATGGGTTTACCCGCTTTAAACTCAGGAAAGTCTACATGTTCTTCATGCCGGAAATGAGGTATAAGAGCGGATTTGAGTTGCAAAAAGGTTTGATAAATCTTTGTCAATTCCTCACCATGATGGTCATAATGTACATTTAGTAGTTTTGCCAATCCTTGGTCAATTTCATCGATCATATTCAATTGTTCTCGATGATAGGTATGAACGATGTAGTCAATCAATTGGTCTTTAGAATAACTAAGCACCTCTACACGAGGAGATTTCTTAGCAACTTGTACAGTATTTAACATAGCAATGTATGCATCCACATCTTTACCTGTTTCTGCAATAGCCTCTGCTAAAGGATGTCCACCACCACAGCAAAAATCAATTCCATCTTTTGCTAATACATCCATTAACTCTGGATTTACTTTAACCGCATCAGCTACGGTCATGGATTTATTAATAGTTCCAAAACTCATAAGATACACCTCCAATGGGTTACGCCGATCTATATTCTTATAGTTATACTATACGATCAACTATGGATTCTGTCTGTCGCAGTAGCTACCAATTTGAAAGTAACATGACAACAATGGTAAGGCTGTAAAAAATAACATAAAGTAATGAATATAAAAATATATGGATATATATTGAACATACAAAAAGCTGGCTCATAGAGCCAGCTTTCAGCATATCAAAACATATACAACATATGTTTATATATGAAGTTATGCAGCTATTAGATGCTTTCAACAGCAGCGATAGCAGCAACGTCTACAACGTCTTGAGCAGAGCAGCCACGGGAAAGGTCATGAACTGGTTTAGCCAAACCTTGAATCAATGGGCCAAGAGCATCAGCGCCGGAGAAGCGTTGTACCAATTTGTAACCAATGTTAGCAGCTTGAAGATCAGGGAAAATCAAGATGTTAGCTTTACCAGCTACGTTGGAACCAGGAGCTTTCTTTTCTGCTACGGAAGGAACGATGGAAGCGTCCAATTGTAATTCGCCATCGAATTTGAAGTCAACGTTGCGTTCTTTCAAGATGTTAACAGCTTCAACCACTTTGTCTACTTCTGGAGTGGAAGCGGAACCTTTTGTGGAGAAGGATAACATGGATACGCGAGGGTCAGCCATGCCAACAACTTTGCGAGCTTTTTCTACAGTGGATTCTGCGATATCAGCCAATTGTTCGCTAGTTGGGTTAGGCAATACGCCGCAGTCGGAGAATACGAGCATACCGTCGTCGCCATATTCTTTTTTGCTTGTGAACATGAACATGGAAGAAGATACAGTTTTAAGACCTGGTTTAGTACCTACAACTTGTAATGCAGCACGCAATACGTTTGCAGTTGGGCAACCGGAACCAGCAACCATACCATCTACTGCGCCAAGACGAACAAGCATAGCGCCGAAGAATAAGCAGTCACCTTTCATAGTTGCGTCAGCTTTTTCAGGAGTCATACCTTTTTTAGCGCGCAATTCTACGAATGTATCAACCATTTCTTGGTAACGACCGTAGTTAGCTGGATCGATGATTTCAGCACCTTCTACGGATACGCCAACAGCTTTAGCAGCTTCTGCGATTTCAGCTGGGTTACCTACTAATACAGGTGTTACAAAACCTTCTTTCAAAATGATTTCAGTTGCTTTCAATACGCGTTCATCTTTGTATTCTGGCAACACGATTTTTTTACCTAATGGTTTTACTTGGTCTTTTAATTTTTGAATTAAATCCACGATTTTTGCCTCCTTAACATTGGCTTATGCCATATCAATACTATTATTATAGCAATTTAATAGCTCTCTAACAACCATTCTAAAACATTTCGTTGTTGAATTCCGTCATAATTTGCATTTTTATTTAATTCATCCAATGTAAGTAAAAACTTTGGAGTCCATTCCAACTTTATATCAATTTTATCACAAAGTTGGATTTCATTCCAAAGTTTTACTATTTAGTATTCAAATATGGATTCTATTCCAATGTTTTATACAAAGAACATTCGATACTATCAGTATCATTCTTTTACCTAAAAACAGAGTCTCCTTATGTTGAATAACCACCACATAAAACAGTACAATACTAGTAATAGAAATACTGTATTACTTAGAAAATAATCTTTACCTTACATTACTTCGAAAATACTGTTTACCTCACTAGTTTATATGTAATATTGGAGGACTCATGGCCAACACAGAAACGACAATCAATGCAGTTATCAATCCTCAAATCAACGATGCCCCCATCGATATAGAGAAAACCATCAAAGCCTTAGAACGCAACAACTTCGTGGTCCATTATTTTGAAACAGGCGCTGACGCAGTGGCCTATTTACAGTCTCGCATTCAACATAAACGAGTGGCTATCGGTGATTCACGCACCTTATTGGAGCTCAAGGTTCATGATGCTTTATCCGAGGTCAACGATGACATAACAGATATTCAGCGTCCTCTTCCTGGTGAAAGCTTTCGCGATACAGCGCTACGCACAATGGGACGCGATGTATTTTTAACCTCTGTTAACGCCTTAGCTCAAACGGGTGAAATGGTCAACATCGATGGCACTGGCAACCGTGTAGCGGCCTCTCTATTCGGATCACAAGAGGTCTTTTTCGTACTGGGACGTAACAAAATTACGCCTGATTTAGCCTCGGCTATTTACCGAGCACGCAATGTGGCGGCACCTCTGAACAGCAAAAAAAATAAAAAAAGTCCCCTCAATCCTTGTGCCAAGCTAGAAGAAAAATGCTACGACTGTGGTTCGCCTGACAGGATTTGTAATGCCTTAACGATTTATTACAAGAAAATGCGCAACATGCAAACCATGGAGGTTATTATCATCAACGAGGATTTAGGATTTTAATGAAATTCTATATGTCGATGTTCTATGCCGTGAAAGTCAATAAAGCCTAAGTCAGGGCCTCCAAAAAATGTATCTAAGGGCATATTATCAAAGCCATTGACTATCCTACACAGCGTAGATATACGAGGGTCTATATTCCCCTTTTCCAGTCCGCTAATATAGGACTGTAACAATCCCGTTCGCTTAGCTAACTCTTGTTGAGTTATATGATAGTGGCGGCGCCATAAGAGAATGAGAACGCCTAAGTGTTGGATAGCCTTTTCTGACTCTGTTTCACTACATACGATATCATACGTCATAGAAACCTCACTTTCTATACTATCCTTAATAACAACTCTTTGCCTCCACAATACGGCAACCAATTAAGAGGGGCCATAGCAACTTGAATTGTGATGACATATAATAGAAAATCCCTTGCGATACATTCATATCGCAAGGGATTTTAATTCATATTATGTTATAAAATTATGCTTAAACATACATACATGTATATTCTTGTACATAAAAGTCTTATTTATTCTCTTCTGCAATAGCCATAGCACGTTTGATTTCCATGTATTTAACCATGCCATCAACGGCTTTTTTAGCTTCGCGCATAGCGAGTACTACAGTGGCTGGTTTATGTACTACGTCACCACCGGCGAATACACCTTCACGGCTCGTCATGCCGTATGGTTCTTCGGATGTAAGAATATAACCTTTTTCATCAACACGGAGGTTATTGCCTTCACCAACGAGGCGTGCATTAGGTTTATGACCAGCAGCGATGATGATTTTATCTACAGGCATAACTTGGTATTTACCTGTACCATGGATACCAGCACCATCTTCATTAAGGGCCATCACTTCGTATTTGAAGCCTTCTACCTTGTCTGTACCTTCTACGCCCACTGGAGAAGCGAACCATTGGAATTGAACTCCTTCAGCACGCGCTTCTTCGTATTCGGATAATAATGCAGGCATTTGTTCTTGGCTACGACGGTATGCTACAGTGACAGATTCACAGCCTAAACGTACACATGTACGAGCCGCATCCATCGCTACGTTACCGCCGCCGATGATAACAACGCGGTCTCCTTTTTTCACAGGAATCGCTTTTTCTTCAAGCTCACCATTCTCTACAAGTTGTACATTAGTTAAGAGGTACATCGCTTGGAATACACCTGTAATTTGATCATTTTCCATGCGTACTTCTTGAGGAATATGCGTACCAGTACCGATGAAGATAGTATCAAAACCTTCGGCGAATAAATCATCTAGGGATTTGTCTTGACCGATAAATGTATTACATACGAATTTAACACCTAAACCTTCAAGGCGAGCGATTTCACGGCGTACAACGGATTTGGACAAACGGAATTCTGGGATACCGAATAGTAATACGCCACCTGGTTCGGATTGACCTTCAAATACGGTTACATCATAACCTAGTTTCGCTACGTCACCTGCAACGGATAAGCCCGCAGGGCCAGAACCAACAACGGCTACTCTGCCAAGATCTTGTTTAATTTTCTTAGGTTTGCGCAATTCATTGATGCTTTCAAAATCGGCAGCAAAACGTTCCAATTTACCGATGTTGATAGGCGGTTTCTTAGCCTTATTCATGATGCAGTTACCTTCACATTGATTTTCACGAGGGCACACGCGACCACAGATAGCTGGCAAGTTTGTACGTTCCGCCAAGATATCGTTGGCTAAACCAAAGTTACCGTGCGCGATGGCTTGGATAAAACGAGGAATTTCGTTTTCAATAGGACAACCCATACGGCACAAAGGTTTTGGACAGTTTAGACAGCGTTTCGCCTCAGCGAGCGCCTCCTCCATCGTGTAATCCGCATCAAAATGAAGGGGTTTTAATTCATTACTCATGGCACATGCCTCCTTAACAGGATCCAGTACTATACTTATATTAGCCTTCCCATATAGCGGCACAGTTCGATGAAGCAAACTCACATATGAACATCGCCCACTATATACGGCCAAGAATTTATCATTTGTAACCATTCGATACGAGTGTGGTCACTGGTGAGACACACACTATTCTATAGTACATTTTAAATTGTGAAAGCGAACTCCGTCAAGAAGCTGAGCTACAATATGCTTATTTTATATACGTTTATTGCTATAATACATACATACAATACAACAAATGAGGTATTACCATGAACACAACAGACTTTACCAAAACATACTATATAAACCGACGCGGTACGCATTCCCGCAAATGGGACGGTGAACATTTAAAATTCAGCCGCACTGACCTATTACCACTGTGGGTAGCCGATATGGATTTCATGCCCCCTCAGTGCATTCAAGATGCCATTTGTAACTATGTAAAAGCTAACCCTTTAGGCTATACCATGACAAATCCCAAGTATCTTGAAGCAGTCATAGATTGGTATAAGCGGCGCCACAACTGTATACTTTCTAAAGACTGGCTCACCAGCGCTCCCAATGTTATTACAGGTATTATGTGGTGCATTGGGGCTTTCACAAAAAACAATGACGCTATTGCCGTTTTAAGCCCTGTATACGGCGCCTTTGATACGAGCGCTAGCGATGCACAACGACAAATCATCTCTATCCCGATGAAACATAGTGAAGATAATCGCTACACAGTGGATTACAATGCCTTTGAATCTTTGATTTCTAAGCATGATGTTAAACTGTTTATTCACTGCAATCCACACAACCCTGTAGGCCACGTATGGACGGCACCGGAAATGGACCAATTGTTCAGCATTTGCAAACAACACCATGTGCTCATTATAAGCGACGAAATCCATCAGGACCTTATCACCGGGCAAACGCCCTTTACATCCGCCTTAACAGTAGCTGAAGGAAACTATAGGGATAACATTATCGTCATGTCATCCCTGTCCAAGTCATTCAATATGGCTAGCTTACACCATGCGGAGATTATCATTCCTAACGAAAAACTACGAAGCCAATTCAATACATATAAAACCCATGTGTACCACACAGACTCCGATGTTATTGCCGAAGCGGCCATCACAGCAGCCTATACTCATCCAGAGGCGGAAGCATGGCTAACAGATGTACTAGCTGTCATTCGTGAAAACTATGAATACCTATGCCGAGAGCTTGGTACGGCATTACCACAAATTTGCATCAGCCCTATGGACGGCACCTATTTAGCATGGATTGACTTTGGCGCTTATGTAAAAGCCGAAGATATGCATGACCTATTTGAAAACCAATGCCGTATCGCACCTAGCTTTGGCGAATGGTTTGGAGGTGAAAACTACGCCACCTTTGTGCGCCTTAACTTAGCAACACGGCTAGAGAATATCAAAATAGCTACCAATACAATTATCAAAAATATATGCTCATGAAAATAGACTGCCCTAGCATCATTCGGTGTTAGAGCAGTCTATTTTTTATAGGTCATATAGATGTGTTACCTATTTTGGTCATTACATATATAGATTCTTATTTAATTCTAGCAAAATGTTCCTTTGCAAATTGCATGTCTTGTACGAGTTCTAATGTACCAATATAGTTATTATGTTGGTCGCGTACAGCCATGTAGTTTACATAGAATGGACGGCCTTGTTTTTCAAGCCATACTGCCACATTATCGCGGTCACCTTTACGGAAAGAATCAATGATACCGCGTACAATTGGTTCTACCTTTGGCGGATGACAGGAATACACGTCCCGGCCAATTGCTGTAGTAGGACGTTTGAATACCTTTTCACCATCGTTGAAGTAACGGTTAATATCTTCATGGTCAACGAAGGTTACCTCCATTGGCATTGTATTGAGCATAGCATCTAGTTGGTCTACAGTTAAAGTACCACCAATTAAACCGATAGCATTATTATCATCACTTGGTTTTGTAGTTTGCGCAGCTAATGCGGCATCAGCTTCTGGCCAAGCAATGCGTGTTACACCAAAGATGTCTTCATACTGTGCTGTATCTTTGTAAATTTGATACCAATCTTCTTTGCTGAAGTTTTCTGCACAGATTGGGAACAAGATATTTTGTTCTTTGTAGATCATTTCTTGAGCACGTGTAAGAAGCTCATCAAAACGTCTATACCAATCATCTACACTTTGGCTAGATTTTGCTAAATCACCTAATTGGTCGCGAATATCGCCGTCAACAGTCCACATAACCATGGATGGACCACCGATTGCATAATCCACTTTCAATTTTGGATATAATAAATCGCCTTTTTTAGCATAGTGAACAGACAGTTGACGCACTCTATTTACATCATCAATGGTTGCCGTTTTATCGGCTACCTTAGGACGAAGTTCTTCAATTAAATCGTTAAGCGCTTTATTTTCTTCTGTTAATTGGTTTAACGGATGACCTACAGTCTCTACCAAAGCCACAACGCTCTTGCTCTTTTCTTGTGCTTCTAGAACTGCTTCTACCTTAGCATGTTCTGCATCCATTTGTTCATGGATGGTGGAACCATGGAACAACGCAGAGTGAAGGTCACATAATTGTTGTACCTCTTCTAGAGGTGTACCTTCACGCATAAGACCTTGTTCAGCTTTCATGATTTCACTAGCCTCAACATGTTTGAATTGGCTCGCAAAATCTTCACGAACAGCACCAAGTGCTTCGCCTGTGCCTAACCGTTTCAAGAAACCTTTCAATTGTTCTACACGTTCGCTATCTGTAACAGTGTCCTCTTCATTAGTTTCTGTATTTTGGCTAGCTTTAGGCTCCTCTACTTGAGTAGCCGCAGTCTCTACAGGAGCATCCTTAACAGATGCTGCTTCATCACCTTGTAGATTTGGCATTTCACCTTCCAAGGTAAAACCAGCTTTCATGAATGCGCTCACGATATCGATCATGGATACGCCCTTCATTTTAGCCCCTTTTGGGATAGTCATGATTTTACCAACAGAGTTCAACATCACTTTATTAGTGATTTCGCTGAATCCTAAACCCTTCATAATATCTATTACTTCAGGATATTCTTTTACCAAATCATATACGGATTTGGACAAATCTAATTTCTTTTCCATTTTGATCCCCTCGTGTCAAAAATATTGTGTATTACTTATGTGAGTAGCCCTCTATACGTACCACTGTGTATACAAGGCAATATATACTGTGAAAGGTTTATCTAACATAACCTATGACCCTATGATAAACGATATCGATTAGAAAATCTGTATCCATGGCTATACTTTTGAAAGTTCTTTCTAAAAATATCAAAATTTTTATATATAAATAACGGATAGATAATACATCTCCAGTCAAATATGGAGGAGAATATATCAACTATCCGTTATCTATTAACATATATCTAGTTTTGAGAGGATTTAAAGCTATCTTATTGATGATGAGGTTTCAATGCTTTTTCGTAGTTTTCAGAAACTTTATCCCAGTTAATAACGCGGAAGAATTCCTTGATATAGTCCGGGCGACGGTTTTGGTAGTGCAAGTAATATGCATGTTCCCAAACGTCTAAGCAAAGAATAGCAGTTTTACCTTCCAAAAGAGGGTTATCTTGGTTGGCCGTAGATGTTACTTCTAGTTTGCCGTCCTTATTAACTACTAGCCATGCCCAACCGGAACCAAAACGTGTTGCCGCCGCTTGGGAGAAACTTTCAACAAAGGCATCATAGCCACCTAAATCAGCATCGATAGCGTCCTTCAAAGGGCCTTCCAATTTAGACGTATCAGGTTTTGTCATGATTTCCCAGAACATAGTGTGGTTCTTATGACCCCCACCGTTGTTGATAATCGCTTGGCGGATATCCTCTGGCACATTGGCAATATCGCCGAGGATGCAGTCTACACAGCCATAAGCTAAATCAGGGTATTTCGCGATAGCAGCATTCAAATTATTAACATACGCTTGATGATGCTTGTCATGATGCAATTTCATTGTTTCTGCGTCGATAACAGGTTCAAGATAATCGTAAGCATACGGTAATGGTGCGAGTTCGAAAGGTTTCATAATAGTCCTCCTTAAATTTAGGGCATAGAACGATATGTATCAGTAGGTATCGTTCTGGTGAAAGCGATTCGATGCACCTGCATCGGTATTATAGAATCAATTAAAACCATTTTGCTTTGTACACAAGAAAAAGGGTATCGATAGTATATAATCGACACCCTTTAATGGCAATGGAAAGGAAATTTTTTATTAATCAATAAAACACTGACACATTTTCATCGTAGCCAATGCTGCTTCATGAGACTCTGGTGTAACTCCAGCACAGCACTTTGAATCTACATGAATTGGAACCTCTGGTAATCCAGTTTTTAATAGTAACGCATTAGCTACAACGCAAATATCTGTACAAAGGCCTACTATGGTTATGGATTCAATGGGTTCTACTGTATGCATACCTTGTAGTCGCGTTACCAATTCAAAGGAACCAAAATTCGGTTTATCTATAATCATATGAGGATAGATGGTATTGCGTTCTTCTGCTGCTTCAACTAAACCATCCATAATTTGCCAACCAATCGTATCTTTCACACAATGTGGCACAGGTAAGTGCTGACCTTCTTGGCTTTCAAGATAATTAGTATCGTGAGTATCTCGTGTAAAAATAACTGGTCCATCAAAGGATGCAATTTTTTGACGTACATTATCTACGATGGCCTGAGCCTCTGGAGAACCAAGAGAGCCATCCACAAAATCATGTTGCATATCAATTACGACTAAAACGTTCATGTTCTATCCCTCCACAACGACATGGTGTACCCGATTCGGCGTATTATGGGCAATGCGACCTGCTGCAGCGGCCGCCACGGCACCAACTAAATCATCAAGAAACGTATTGCAGTGACTATCAACTTGACTATCTAGATTTTTAACAATGCCCGGTTTTACCTTATCAATATAACCATAGTTCGTAAATCCAATAGATCCGTATAAGTTCACAATGGATAAAGCGAGGATTTCATCGATACCAAACAACGCTTCATCACGAGTCATGATACTTTGTAGTGGTTCAGATAATTTCTTCTGCTCCGCCAATCTATCCAATTCTATGCCCGTAATAATGGCATTTTGTGTTTCTCGTTTTTCAAGGACTGCCTGTACACTCTCTACGCACTCGTCCATCGTCAAATCAGGAATATATGGTTGTTGAATCATCATCACAATATCTGCAATGTCCTGAACGGTAACGCCTCGTTCCTTTAATAAATTATACGTACACGCCTTTAATTCCTCCTGAGATATCATAATTGCTCCTCAAAATTATACAAATTTTCGTAACACATTATACCTTGATTATACCACGAAAAAATCCCTACCGACGTTCTATCGGTAGGGATTCCATGATTAGATTTTCTTAACCATTTCAGATTTCAATGCCATCGCACCAAAACCATCGATTTTACAATCGATATCGTGTCCGTCGCTCGCATCAGAAATAAGACGAATGTTTCTAACACGCGTACCTTGTTTCAATACGCCAGCGCCTTTTACTTTGAGGTCTTTTACAACAACAACGGTATCGCCATCAGCTAGTTCATTGCCGTTAGCATCGCGAATGATACCTGCTTCAGCTGCAGCTTGTGCGTCAGCCGCTGTCCATTCATTGCCACACATAGGGCAGATGAACATATGACCGTCTTCGTATGTGTATTCATCGCTGCACTTAGGGCAGTTAGGTAAATTTGCCATTTAGATCTCCTTTTCTCACTACATAATGAAAGTATTATACATTTATCCCTTCATTGAAACGCTCGTAAATTTAGATTTAATTAATCTAAGCACATCATCTATAAATATTTATACTATATTAATTCTAATTCTTGCTTCAAGGCGCGTTGTAAAATTTGTGAAAAATTAAGTTGTTTCTCTTCTGCTTTATGATTTAACCAGCTTGGGATTGTGAGAGTCTTTTTTATAGCCTTGTTATCTGTTCTTTTTAAATACTCTTCTTCGTCCCATTTTACTAAGTCTATAAACTCACCTTCATTGCATTTAATATCGATTGGATTACTTGCTTTTGGAAAGTCCTCTCCATCTTCACTCAATGAATACAAGTAAATACCTAGTGCATCTTCAGCCATCTCTACCGCTTCACATAAAGTATCACCTTCAGTTACGCAGCCTAATAAATCTGGAAAACTTACTGTATATCCATTTTTACCATCTGTACTAAATACAGCTGGGTACATTTCCTTTCTCATTTAATATTCCTCCTCTATTCCTAGACACATGATGACTAATCTAACTCCACCTAACTATCTTGAAGGGGCTATTTAAGCCCCGCTTGCTTCAAGATTGTTTGTAATGTTTTAGGTTTTAAATCTTCTTTATGTAGTGCTATAGTCACTCGCCCATTTTTTGTTGGATGTTTTAATATATGATGTGAACCTCTAATTCTATCAATATACCAACCATCCTTTGTTAAAACCTTCATTAACTCTTTTGGTGTAGTCAAACATCAATCACCGTCCTTTTATATTTTTGACTTATATATATATTAATACGTATTCACACGTATGTCAATTATTTGTAATCTTGATTCAAAAGATTTTCATACAACTCTAACTTATCTTCTAGATTATTCTTATAGCCTTCCAATCGTTTAATTTCGGCCTCAATAAACCGATAATGGTCTTGCAACAGGGTCATTCTTTCATGGACCGTATGAGATCCGGCATACCTTAAATCCGCATACCGTTTGATATTCGCAAGTGGCATTCCCATATCTTTCAGGCGTTTAATAAACTGCACAAAACCTACATCCTCCGCATGGTAATTGCGAATACCGTTCTGTCGCTCGATGTGAAGGAACCCTTGATCCTCATAATATCGCAATGTAG